>WNEZ01000007.1_pt1 | contig 300624 bp, 263 predicted proteins | sample 5400521 | NCBI WGS metagenome assembly WNEZ01 (sample SAMN13153339, study PRJNA577476) | soil metagenome | isolation source: 120 cm saprolite under Douglas fir tree site 2 hole 1 replicate 1 | place: USA:California | collected 2015-04-18
CGGCCCGGGCGCCTGCCGCCAGCAGACGCAAATTGATTGACATGACCGGAAAACGACGAACTGCCTGCTGGACAGGGCTTTCCGAGGAGCTCAGTTGTGGAAAAGCTGAGGGCGCCTGTGCAAAGACGAGAACGGCGAATTGTACTCGCGAAGAATGAAAGGCGGCTCTGCCGGTAAAGGTAGGCTGTGTGGTATCTGCTGTGGTTTCCCCGTTTCTCCGCGCCTCAGAGTTGCCGATCAGGAGCACGAGCGGGACGCTCACGCCCACATGGCGTTATACTTAAGTGGCGATGCCGACTGACGCACCAAAAACCTTCTATCTGGAAATCTTTGGCTGCCAGATGAATGTGCACGATTCGGAGAAAGTAATCGGCACACTTCTGACCCAGGGATACCGCCAGGTTTTCACGGTCGAAGAAGCCGGGTTGGTTCTCTACAACACCTGTTCCATTCGCGATAAGGCAGAGCAGAAGGTTTTTCACAGGCTGGCTGACTACAAAAAACTTCATGCGCAGGGTAAGCGCTTCGGCGTGTTGGGTTGCGTGGCACAACAGGAAGGCGAGAAGATTTTCGAGCGAGCGCCCCACGTTTCCCTGGTGTGCGGCTCGGCTTCGTATCGCAACTTGCCGCAGATGCTGGTACAGCTTGAAGCGGGGAAGCAGCGGATCACGGGCCTGGACGACCGCGAAACTGACGAGTGCTTCGAGACCGAATTTACCGCCAGGACCAACCCGCACCGGGGCTACATAACCATTATTGAGGGCTGCGACAAGTTCTGCGCTTACTGCGTCGTCCCCTTCACCCGCGGCAAGGAACGCAGCCGCACCTGCGACTCCGTTCTGGCCGAAGCCAGGCAGATGGCTGATCTCGGATATACCGAAATCCAGCTTCTGGGCCAGATCGTAAATTCCTATGAGGACCCGTCGGGCAAAATGACCTTCGCCGAACTTCTAGCGGCGGTGAGCGCGATTTCCGGAATCAGGCGAGTGCGATTCACGACTTCGCATCCCCGGCATTTTGGCGCAGACATCGTCGCCGCCATCGATTCTTTTCCCACTCTGTGTGACCACATCCATTTGCCGATACAAAGCGGGTCGACCCGGGTGCTTGATGCCATGCAGCGGCTCTATACCCGGGAGGAATATCTGGAGCGCGTCGCCTGGATCAAAGCGGCCAAGCGGGAGATCAGCATCACCACTGATATCATTGTCGGGTTTCCTGGCGAGACCGAGGCGGAGTTTGAGCAAACCCTCACGCTGCTGGACGAAGTGGAATTCGACGCCGTTTTTGGCTTCAAGTATTCCCCTCGGCCCAATACTCCTTCTCTGCACCTGCCCGACGCAATCCCCGACGAAGAAAAGGCTCGCCGGCTGGCAGTCCTGCTGGAGAGGCAGCGCCAAATTCAAAGACGACGGTACCAGCGTCATGTCGGCCAAATTCTTGAGGTAATGGTTGAAGGGCAGAATGTCGCGCGGGGACAGTGGACCGGCCGCACTTCCCAAAATAAGATGCTGAATTTTACCGTTCCGGGCGGCGTGATTCCCGCGTTGGGTAGTTACATCCCGGTGGCCACCACCGGAAGTTTTCCCAACAGCCTGTTGGGCGAAATGATGGTATAAGGAGCAAAGAAGCGGCGATTTCAGATTGTAGATTACAGATGTCAGAATGGCATTCCGGCGTATGCATGATTCATCATTGAGGATGTGGGTTCAAATTCACAAATTCGAAATCTTTAATCTTCAATCTGCAATCGCCGATCTGCAATCCCCGGGGGCGCGATGGAAGTCGAGATGAAAATTCGAGGGCTTATGATGGACCCGGTTACCAACATGCCCATCGTGATCTTAAAGGACAACAGCGGTGATGCGGTTCTGCCCATCTGGGTGGGGATTTACGAAGCCAACGCCATCGCCCTGGAGATTGAAAAAGTCACCACCCCGCGTCCCATGACCCACGATCTGATCAAGAACGTACTGGTCGGGCTCGACACCCAGGTACACAAGGTGGTGGTCACAGAGCTGCGGGAAGACACGTTTTATGCCGTGATCTGGATTGAGCGGCAGGGAAGCGTCATCAGCATTGATTCCCGGCCCTCCGATGCTCTCGCGCTCGCGCTGCGGGTAGACTGCCCTATCTTCGTCGAAGACGATGTCCTGAAAAACTCGAAGCTGGCCACCAACGCCTCCGACCGCGTCACCAGCGAGGAGCTGCGTAAATGGCTGGAAGGCCTGAATGACGAGGATCTGGGAAGATACAAGATGTAAACCCAGCTCTTAGCTGTTAGCCGTTGGCTCTTAGCTAAAGGCTTAGGGCTAAAAGCTTTTCATGCCTGATCCCGCCGAACAGCTTCAGCGTATCTATCTGGCCGGGTTTGATCTCCAAACCTTCGACCGCTTTCCCAAGTGCGTGGGCGTCGTTCGAGACGGCTGCATTGCGCTGCTGGTCCCCTCAACGAATGGGCTGCAAATGCTCGGAACTCCAGGCTGGCGGATGGGAGAAGCCATCGGAGTGCTGGTAGAAGCGAGAGGCCGGCAGCTCTTTCAGGCCAAACAGGAGACTTTGGAGGCGACGCCGGAAAGGTTGGAGATTCTCAGCCGCTTCCGCGCCGATCTGCGCGCACTGCTTACTTTGGCGGTCGAGTAATGGCGTCGAGTGATCTCGCCGGCGAACCACTCAGCGATTGCAGACAGGGTTTGGCAACTGACCGGGACAATTCGTCGACGCGTTCCTTCGGCGTGTCGCTGGGATCGAGAAACCCGGTCTACGCCGGAGTAAGTTCCGCTCGTATGGCGCTGGTGAATAGCTCCTGGACTCCAGGGATCTTTGTAACCACGTTGAACTTTCGTATAGCGATCAGATCCAGGTCGCGGAAGGTAAACGGGGGAGTCGGCAACCACCCGCCTGAACTTGGCGATGGTCATGCGGCTTAGTCCATCGGCGGCTTCTTCATAGCAGGTAGGTTTTTCGCTGTAGTATTCCGACCGCAGGCGCATCACGGCACTTTCTGGAAATAGCAGGTGTACCCAAGGGAATGCACTCATTTCCCGGCAGTGTCCGCCATAGGGATGAAGCCACGGGGGATTAAAATAGATCAGTACATCGCCGCCTGTTGGCTTCAGCAGCTGGCGCATGCTTACCAGCACACCGGCAGGATCCAAGTAGTGCTCAAAGGCATTGACGGAGAGAATGCAGTCAAAAGCACCGGCTATTTGATCGCGTTCGCTCGTATGGTAAAACCGTCCGTTAACCCCGGCTTCTTCGGCCCTCTGCCGCGCCCCGTCTAGCAGAAATTGGCGGTGCTCGAGTCCCGCCGCCTCAATGCCGCGACTCGCGCACTCTGCAACATCCGACCCGTAGCCGCAGCCATAGTCGAGTACTCTCTTACCTTTGAGTCTGTCCCAGATATCCGGACCGAAGCGGTCTCCAAGAGAAAGCAAGGCTTGATGCTGACCCCGGCCGTCGGAAATCAATTTGCCGAACTTATCCCATTGGGGACGGGAGGAATAGCAGAAACGCCTCAATAGAGTCGTAGCAAAATCCACAGTTGCGCCTTCTGGGGGGAAACGGGTTCACCGTTTCGCCCGATATTGTAGGTACATCACATTCGCTACAAACCGCGACTTTCTCCTTGAGTCTGGGAGTCTGGCGAACGCGCAGACTCCTGCATTGGCTTCAGCGTCAAGACGTTGCGCGTTGGTGTAAAAGAAAGGAGTTGCGCCAGTCAAACAGGCGTGTGGCCGGCTGAAGCGCCACAAGCTAACTTGACATAATATATATTATCGGACATTGACACCGACCGTGGCCCTCAGCCCCGGTTTCGATCTGCCAGCGGGACGGGCAAAGCAGCCGCCAGCACGATCTTCGGATGGAACAGCGTCCCGGCGACGCGGGTGGCGATGGCGATCAATTCCCTTTGCCCTGCGAAGACCTTCACCTGCTTGGCCTGGGAAAGCTCAGGCAAGTTCACCGCGCGACCGCTGCGAATCTGCGCGGCGGCTTCAGCGCTGGCGGTGACGCAGGGAAACTGCGGCAGCAGCTGGCGCGGATGGATAAACATGGCTAACATTTCCTCGCTCGCCTCGGCCTGGGAGGCTGCGTACAGTTCGTCCAGGGTGTGGGCTTCGCTCAGGCTGAACTCGCCCAACGCCGTACGCCGCAGGGACGCCAAATGAGCGCCACAGCCGATTTGCTGGCCTATGTCGTGGGCTACGGAGCGCATGTAGGTTCCGGAAGCCACGCGGGCGCGAAAACTGGCCCGATCGCCATCCAGTCCCAGGATCTCGAATTCCTTGATTTCTACCTGCACCGCCTTCAGGGGCACATCCTTGTGTTGGCGCGCCAACTTGTAGGCGGGTACCCCCTTAATCTTCTTGGCGGAAAATGGAGGCGGGATTTGGTCGATGCGGCCCACAAAGTGCGCCGCCAGCTCCCGTAGTTGTTCAAGTATTACATTAACTGTCTGCGCTGCACCCATCGGTTCGCCGTCGGAATCATAGGTGGCGGTGGCGAAGCCGAAGCGGATTACTCCCTCATAGACCTTCTCGGACGCCGTATAGAACTGAGCCAGTCGGGTGAGATTGCCGGTCACCAGTGGCAACAGCCCGGTCGCCAGGGGATCGAGCGTACCCAAGTGGCCCACCGAAGGCTGCTGGAGAATGCGACGCACCCGGTTGACGACATCGTGGGAGGTCAGGCCAGCCGGTTTATCGACTATTAAGACGCCGTTCATGGAGAGTGGGTAAACTGGTAATTAGTAATCGGGCAATGAAAAACCTGCGGTCTTCATTTTCCCCATTGCCAAATTACCAGATTGTTTGATCCCCCATGATTCCCTTGCGCGATGATCAGCCCCGCTTCAGCACACCCTATGTGACCTACTTCCTGATCGGGCTGAATTCGGTGATATTCCTTTTCGAATCGGCGCTCACTGCGGACAGCTTTAAGACCTTGCTCTACCAGTTTGGCATGATTTCCGCCAACATTACCGGATATCTGTCCGGTGCGAGCAGGTTGGGACTGGTGGCGGTGTTGCTCCCCGCCTTGACCTCCATGTTCCTGCATGGTTCCTGGATGCATGTGATCGGCAACATGTGGTTTCTGTGGATCTTCGGCGACAACATTGAAGACTATCTGGGCCACTTTAAGTATCTCGTCTTTTATCTGGCCAGCGGAATGGGGGCCGCGTTTGCCCAGGTAATTCTCAACCCGCACTCACGCGTGCCGACGGTGGGCGCAAGCGGTGCTATCGCCGGCGTTCTTGGCGCTTACTTCGTGCTCTACCCCCGCGCCCGCGTGCTGATCTGGTTCCCAATCTTTTTCCTCTTTTATTTGCCGGCATGGGTCACGCTGGGCTATTGGTTTGCGATGCAGTTTCTCAGCGGCGCGGCAACTTCCATCGCGGACTACAGCGATACCCATGGTGGCGTCGCCTTCTGGGCACACGTGGGAGGATTTGTGGCCGGAATCGTGTTGATCAAGATCTTGCCCGAACGCCCGCGGCGATACCGGTACGGCACCTGGTGAAAGTGCTTGCCGGTTATCGCGAGTAGCGGCGCACCGCAAGAGCGATGGGCAATCCGACGCAGAACATATGCGTAAGTAGACTGAGCACCAGCGCGGTAAGGGAGAATGGAGCCTTGCTCTTGGGCAAGGCCGAGAGCGGGATGACCACCCAGCTCATGAACATGTAAACCGCGATGCCATAGAGAAAACCCCAAACCACCGCCCTCTGCGTCAGGAAAGTAAGCTTGCGGCTGGCCGCGTAATAGACAGTGGCTGCGGAAAACGCGATCAGAAAGTGCAGCCCTAGGCCTAATGCCGCAATTCCCCATCCGCCATGGAATGCTTGCGGGCCAAGTAGTCCACTGGCGATACCTTTGAGGATCCCAGGCGGGTTGCCCCATCGGATGAACGCAACCGTTATGTCTAGAATGCCAGCCGTCAGGCCGCCCCAGCCAATTGCCGGAAGCGCCATTGAGTTTTCCGCCGAAGCTGCCGCCGGGGCTGGACTCACACCTAGACTCCGTTGGTCCGGTTGCGGATGAGAGACAGAAATTCAGTGCGCGTTTCCTGCTCCTGCCGAAAAGACCCCAGCATCGACGAAGTCACCGCGGCCGAATGCTGCTTTTCGACTCCGCGCATCATCATGCAGAGATGGCGCGCCTCGATCACCACTCCGACGCCCTGCGGTTCAATCGCCTTCTGAATGGTTTCCGCAATTTGCGTGGTCAGGCGTTCCTGAATTTGCAGGCGCCGGGAAAAGATTTCGATCAGGCGCGGAATCTTGCTCAGCCCGATCACCTTGCCATTTGGGATGTAAGCCACGTGCACCTTGCCGAAGAATGGCAGCATGTGATGCTCGCACAGGCTGAACATCTCGATATCTTTGACAATCACCATTTCGTCATAGGTGACGGTAAACAGTGCCTTTCGAAGCATAGCGTCCGGGTCTTCTTTGTAGCCCCGTGAAAGAAATTCCCAGGAGCGGCGCACGCGATCAGGTGTGCGGGCCAGACCTTCGCGTTCGGGGTCTTCGCCAATGCGGACAATCATTTCGCGGACCAAATCTTCAAAGCTGGCGCTCGTCAGACTGGCCGGTTCAACCGACGGTGTCATAATTCGCTATTCCCTTCCCGTGCAGCCGAGGTTTGCTCAGAGCGACAGCCGAGGGCGGCTGTCCCTGCAAGTTCCTTGCTAGGTCTGGATCTCTGCGGCCCCCGCGTACTCGAAGGAATTCATCATGGTTTCTTCTATTCGTACCTTTTCCAGATGAGCATGGGTGAAGCCGCGCTGCAAAATATCGTAGATGGCGATGCAGAGATTTTCCGTGGTCGGCACGGTTTGGCTGAATTCAGTGCGTGTGTTCAGATTTTCCAGGTCGAAGCGATCCAGAATTTCGCGTTGCACGAAACCGTCCAGATCAACAAGGTTGCAGACCATGCCGGTGGCTTGATCCACACCTCCGCTGACTGTGACGTCGAGTCTGTAATTGTGCCCATGCCCATACGGGTTATTGCATTTGCCGTAGGTGAGCGCGTTCTCCGTATCGGACATGGCGTCGCTATGCAGACGATGCGAAGCCGAAAACAGGTAGCGGCGAGTTAGGTACGCTTTCATGCTTCACCATAGAAATCAACAAACAGGTCAGGGGTTTCATACACCCGCACGCGGTGCAATTGCGCGGCGTTCAACTTGGTTGCCAAGCGCTGCCAGATCGCGATGGCCAGGTTTTCCGTGGTCGGAATTCGAGTGGAGAATTCCGGCACTTCCCTGTTCAGGAAGCGGTGATCCATTGCGTCCAGGACTTCCCGGTTCAGAATTTCCTTCAATTGCCTCAGGTCCACAACGAAACCGGAGCGCGGGTCCACCTCACCTTTGACCGTGACTTCAAGAGTGTAGTTATGGCCGTGGCCGTTCGGGTTATTGCATTTACCGAAAATGCGGCGATTCTCCTCCGGGGTGAAGTCCGGATTGTGATAGTAGTGTGAAGCGGCAAATTCGGCTTTGCGAGTGAGATAGACCATTGGTTCTGCTTTCTTATGCCGAGCTTCTCTCGGCTGGGCGGACCAGGGCCTCTGCTCCAGCGTGTTTTGCGGTGGCGCTGTAGGTTCTTCCCTTCCAACTCACGCTTCCCTTCTTATATGAGAGCCGGGAGCGGAACAAAAGATACGAGAACAGCGGAAGGCCCAGCAGGGACAAAGCGTTTGCCTCCCAGGAAAAGTGCGCCCTGCGGATTCGGCGCAGAAAAAAAAAGTAGAGGGTCACGGCCAGCGTCGCGGCCGTCAGTGCAGGTGCGACGTGGCGGCGCAGGCCGCTCGCCATGGCTGCTGCGAAGCCACCCGCAATCAGTACAAACTCTGTCAGTCTAAGCAGGGCCAGCCGTGCCGGCGACGGAAACAGCAGCGCCAGGTTTTTCGTCCAGCCCTCGCGGAGTTGGGCGAAGCTCCGATACATCCGTGTACGGACCGCGTCTGCGCCATAGCGGAAGAAAATCTTGCGGCCTGAAGTCTTCACAGCACGGGCCAACCCGACGTCTTCGAGCAGACTGTTGCTCACCGCCGCGTGGCCGCCGGCCGCGTCATAGGCTTCGCGCAAAACCAAAATGTACTGCCCATTGGCAGCGGCAGCGGGCGATCTTGGATCACTCACCTGCGCGGGCTGATAAGTCGCCGCCAACTCGGCAAAAATGACCGGCATTACGGCGTTCTCGCAAAATCCGTGGACTTCCTGCTCGGGGGAATAGGAAAGCAATGCGGCGTCGCGCTGCTGGGTCTCGCCCACCGCGCGCGCCAGAGAGCCCGGCTTGTGCACTGTGTCGGCGTCCGTGAAGAGCAACCATTCGCCCCTTGCAACTTTCGCTCCCACGGCCATAGCGTTGTTCTTGCCCGTCCACCTAGCGGGCGGAGGGCCGGCATCCACTACGCGCACGGACGGAAACGACTGGGCAATCTCGCGTGTGCAGTCGGTGGAGGCATCGTCCACCACCACAATTTCGAAAGTCACGCCAGATTGCACAGTCAGCGATTTCAGGCAGGCGCCAAGGCAGGACTCTTCATTGCGCGCCGGGACGATCACCGACACGGTTGGCCCGCCCGATACTGTATCTAGCGCCACCATAAACCGAATCAGCTATTATAACTTTGTGCGACTCGCTTTAGTTTCGCTCGGCATCATGGCCTTTCTTACGCTGACCGGCTGTTACGGCGGTACCAGACCACCGCACGTCGGTACATCTGCTCCCGACTTCACCGTCCAGGATAGCGATCGCAAAGTTAGCCTGGACGAATTCCGCGGCAAAATCGTGGTGCTGAATTTCTGGGCCACATGGTGCCCGCCCTGTGTAGATGAGATGCCATCGCTGGTACACATGCAGCAGAGAATGAAGAGCAAGGGAGTAGAAGTGCTGGCCATCAGCGTTGACGCCGACGAGGGCGCATATCAAGAGTTCCTGAAGTCTTACAAGGTGGACTTGCTCACCGTCCGAGATCCCGCCCAGAAGAGCAACAATCTCTATGGCACGTTCAAATTTCCCGAGACCTACATCATCGATCGGCAGGGCGTTCTGCGCCGCAAGTTTGTCGGACCTATCGACTGGGGCCAGTCTGAGATCGTGGATTACCTGGCCAGACTTTAGATCGCTCGTGCCCGAGGAGGAATCGCGGCTGGACGCCAGATGAGCCCAGCCGCGAAGGTCGCGCCTTACTTTCTTGTGTTAACAAAGCTCACGCAATCACCTTGGTTCTTGAATTTCCGCGGGACGGTGAAGGTTTTCCAGTCGCCCTTCTTGCACTGATCCTTATTGGTTGGCGGGCCAATTCCCGGCGTGATGGCCACCCCCTGGGCGAAGGCCCCAACCCCGACCGTGGCCACCACAATGTTGCTCGCAGTGTCGATCACCGAGACGGAGCCAAGGCCGGAAACGGAGGCAACCCCGGAATTCGTAAAGTAGGCGCGGGTTCCGTCCGGGGTGATGGCCACCCCAATGGGGCTGTTCTGATAGTCCTCCCCAAGCACTACCGTGGCAACCACGGTGTTGCTCGCCGTGTCGATTACCGAGACGGTGTTGGAGCACGAATGCGTTACGTAGGCGCGGGTTCCGTTCGGGGTGATGGCCACCCCTCTGGTGCAAGCCCCCCCAGTCACGACCGTAGCAACCACGGTGTTGGTCGCGGTGTCGATGACCGAGACCGGGCCAAAAGTCGCTACGTAGGCGCGGGTTCCATCCGGGGTGATGGCCACCCCCAAGCCCGAAACCCCAACCGTGGCAACCACGGTGTTGCTCGTAGCGTCGATCACTGAGACGGCGTCACCAGTCGTTACATAGACGCGAGTCCCGTCCGGGGTGATGGCCACCGCCGTGGGGCCGGCGCCCACCCCCACCGTGGCAACCACAGTGTTGCTCGCAGTGTCGATCACCGAGAGGGTGTTGTCAGTGGCATTCGTTACGTAGGCGCGGGTTCCGTCCGGGGTGATGGCCACCCCAAAAGGGAGGGCCCCAACCCTAACCGTGGCAACCACTGTGTTGCTCGCAGCGTCGACCACTGAGACGGTGTTGTCATTGCCATTCGTTACATAGACGCGAGTCCCGTCCGGTGTGATCGCCACCTCTAGGGGCGACCCCCCGACGCTGACCGTCGCAACCACAGTGTTGCTCGTCGTGTCGATCACCGAGACCGAGTTGGAGCCGGTATTCACTATATAGGCGTGGGTTTGAGCTTGCGCCGGAATAGCTAGCGCCATCCCAAGCAAAAACAGTAGACACTCGACGCTCAAAGACAGCCAAACGCTTGTGCGCCGCATAAGACATACTTGCTTTGTGGCCCCGATTGGAACCATCTTCCTGGTGCTCATATTAAGCTCCTAATTTGTCGGATGGTGCAGGGATGATCTTCATGATCGTTCGCACGCTGATTGGGCCGAACCCTGGGGTCTTTAACACGTCGCATCGAGGAGCAAAGGCGGGGAGTCCGTTGCAAAACGGGGAGATTTTTTTTCGAGGAGCGGCGCACCGGAACGCTACTGCGAGGGCGCTGTCTCGTCAATGGCACTTTAGTGCGTGCTGCGCTTCAGCTCACAGCTTCTGCGCTTCCGATTGGCTCGGTGGCGTAAACGGGTGCTTACGGCAATTTTCGCGAGCGGTCACTTAGTTTCCGGAGAAACTCATTCACCAGCAGGGAGCGATTCCCCGGCTTGGACGCGGGGAGTTGGCGCTGCTCCCTCGGACGAAGGCGAGCTGCGGTAAAGCTAGGTAGCTTCTAAACTGAATCCAATGCCGTCAAGGTTGTCTTCTACAATGCCTGGGTGAAGTCCTGGGACGTCGTCATCGTGGGCGGTGGAATCATTGGGCTCTCACTCTCAATTGCACTGCGGAAGCGTGGCGCCACCGTTCTGATAGTGGAACGTGGAGAACCGGGGCGGGAGGCGTCTTACGCTGCCGCCGGTATGCTGGCTGACTCTTCGCTGGAAACTCCGCCGATACTTCAGCCTCTGGCCACGGCGAGCGCTCGCTTGTATCCCGAATTTGTTCACGAGTTGCAGGACGAGTCCGGCGTGGACGTTGATCTGCGCGACCAGGGCACCATATTCATTCTCTCTCCCGAGCGTGTCTGCGAGTGGCCTGAGTTGGCGAGGGACCATCCGCTTCCCACGCCGTTGGCGGAACTTGAGCCTGGGCTGGCCGACGCAAAACGGCCTTCAATCTATTTGAAGGAACGCAGCGTGGATCCTCGCGCCCTTACTTCGGCCGCGCTAAAGGCGGCCAGGCATCGGGGAGTGGATATTTCTTCCGGGACGGCGGTCACCGCAGTGCTTCTTTCAAACGGAACGGTGGCCGGCGTCAGAAGTGACAGGACCAGTTACAGCGCTCCCGCAGTCGTGAATTGCGCGGGCGCGTGGGCGGGGCAATTACCACCGCGCCAGTTCCCCACTCGTCCGGTCAAGGGCCAGATGCTGTCTGTGGTTAGTGCATGCCGGGATCTGGTACGCCACGTGATCCGTGCTCCCGAAGTGTATTTAGTTCCGCGCAGCGACGGCCGCATTCTGGTGGGAGCCACGGTTGAAGAAGCGGGGTATGACAAGCGCACCGACGTGGACACCATTCAGCGGATGCACCAGGCGGCAATCGGTCTGGTTCCCTCGCTGAGTCAGGGCCGCATGCTGGAGGCGTGGGCAGGTTTGCGGCCAGGTTCTCCCGATAGTTTGCCCATCCTCGGTGCCACGCGGATTCCGGGCTATTTTGTGGCGACCGGGCATTTTCGGAATGGAATCCTGCTCGCGCCCATCACCGCGCAGGTGATGGCACAGGTGATCACCGGCACCAGTCCTGAGCACGACATGTCGCCCTTCTCGCCGGAACGCTTCAATATTCAATGACGCCCCGCATGAGGGCCCCGCTTGCTAAGTTATACTTGACACGTTTTGCTGATCCCCTGAACGCGCGTTCGCGCCAGAAAGGTCACAGCGTATGGCCTCCCCCGCAGTCGACTATGCCCGCGGCAATCAGCAGCGTTTTTTGGACGAACTGAAAGATTTGCTTCGCATTCCGAGCATTAGCACTCTGCAGGAGCACAAATCCGACGTGCAGAAGGCGGCTAACTTTGTGGCCAACGAACTCCGGCGCATCGGCCTGGAGCACGTCGAAACCGTTGCCACCGAGGGCCACCCGCTGGTTTACGGTGACTGGCTCAATGCTCCGGGTAAACCGACCGTGCTTTGCTACGCGCACTACGACGTGCAGCCGCCTGATCCGCTCAACGAATGGATTTCTCCTCCCTTTGAGCCTACGGAGCGCAATAACAACATCTATGCCCGCGGCGCGGTCGACGACAAAGGCCAGCTCTGGATGGAGATCAAGGCGATCGAAGCCCTGATGAAGGGTCACAGTGGCACGCTGCCGCTGAATGTGAAGCTCATTATCGAAGGCGAAGAAGAAGTGGGCGGCGAGTCCATCGCGGCATACGTGCGCAAGGAAAAAGCCAAACTGCAGGCTGATTTCGCGCTGGTCTGCGACACCGAACTTTTTGCCCCCGATCTTCCAACTCTATGCGTGGGACTGCGCGGCTTGGTGTACACAGAAATCGAAGCTGTCGGCGCCAAGACCGACTTGCACTCCGGCATGTACGGAGGTGCCGCGCCGAATCCCTTCTTCGGCCTGATCGAAATCATCAGCAACCTAAAGGACGCCAAGGGCAAGATCCTAATTCCCGGCTTCTACAAAAAGGTAAAGGCTCCCAGCCAGGATGAGCTGAAGGCCTGGAAGCGGCTGCCGTTCAATCAGGAACATTATCGTAAGACGGAAGTAGGTTCGACCGTGCTAACCGGTGAGCCGGGCTACTCGGTGATGTATCGCACCTGGGCACGTCCTACGCTCGAAATCCACGGCATGCCCGGCGGATTCGTCGCTCCCGGCGCCAAGACGGTGATTCCGGCGAAGGCGTCGGCCAAGGTTTCCATGCGCCTGGTCCCCAACCAGGATCCAGACGACATTCTCAGGCGATACAAGAACTACGTAAAGAAGCTAACGCCTAAGGGCATTCAGACCAGCGTCAAAGTCTGGAGCAAAGGTCCAGCCTGCGTTGTCGGCACGGACAACAAGTACATCCAAGCCGCCACAGAAGCCATGCACGACGTCTTCAAGAAAGAGACGGTTTTCATCCGCTCCGGCGGCTCTATCCCCATCGTCACCGACTTCCAGGACGTCCTAAAGATTCCCAGCGTGATGATGGGCTTTGGCCTCCCCGATGACAATCTGCACGCGCCGAACGAGAAGTTTCACATCCCGAACTTCCATCGTGGCATTGAGTCGATCTGTTTATTCTTCGAGAAACTGGGCCAATAGCTGGGGCTGTCACAGGAAGCTCATAGGCGACTTCCAGGGAAAACGATGGGGCTCACGCGTCGCTTCCGCCGAAAAGCCAGGCTGGCCTTGGTCTTCTGCTCCCTGCTGGTGCTGGCGGAAAATGCGGACCCGGTCGCTGTCTTTGCCGGATGGCATCGTCTTTCGATCGAACCGATCGTTTCCCCGCGCGGGACAGGATGGGAGTCGGCCGGAACATTCAATCCTGCAGTCCTCTTCCACCGCGACAAGTTCGTCATGCTGTATCGCGCGCAGGATCAAGCGGGGACGTCGCGGCTCGGTTACGCAGAGAGCAGCAACGGTATTCACTTCATGAGGCGTCCCGAGCCCGTGCTCTCACCTGAAACTGACTACGAAAAAGTCGGCGGGGTCGAAGATCCGCGGCTGGTAAAGATTGGCAGAACGTTCTACCTCACCTATACCGGATACAACAAGAAAGACGCCCAGCTTTGTCTGGCTGTTTCTAAAGACCTGATCCACTGGCAGCGCAAGGGTGTGATCCTGCCGGCGTATCAAGGCAAGTGGAATGTGGGCTGGACCAAGTCGGGAGCGATCATCCCGGAAAAGATTAACGGCAAGTATTGGATGTACTGGCTGGGCACGAGCGCTGACAAAACCGATCAGATGGGTCTGGCGTATTCGTCCGATCTGCTGCACTGGAGCGAGGTCGGCGACACTCCCGTGCTTCCACGCCGGCCAGGGATGTTCGATTCGCGCGTGGTCGAGCCCGGCCCGCCGCCAATCCTTACGCCTCGCGGCATTGTGCTGATCTACAACGGCGCTGACGACAATCTGGTTTACCGTACCGGAGTCGCGCTATTTGACCGCAACGACCCGCGTAAGCTGATCTCACGCACCGACGAGCCAGTCTTCGCGCCGGAAAAGGAATGGGAAATGACGGGCCAGGTTGCCAACGTGGTGTTTGTGGAAGGCGCGGTGGTTCGGCATGGTCGCTATTTCCTCTACTACGGGGCGGGCGATAAGCACGTAGGAGTTGCGGAAACAGCTATCGCTCATTGATGGGAATCGGCAAAGCCCGTGTAGGGACCGGCGCCCGGCGCCTCGCCCCTCCAGAGCTGGGCGAGGATTCTAAAGCACGACGTCACACCTCGGACCCGGCCGCCTAAGAGCCTCTCTCGAACCTCGGTTTCTGTCCTCGATGTGCAAATTGACTGGACATCCTTGACAAACTCGACCTTGTCGGCAAGTTGGGCGCAGCCTCGCTTCAGTTCGTACTGCGAGTGTTCTCCCACCTCTCGAACCACTTTCTCAACTTCGAGCTTGTATCGGGTGACGCGGTCCGGAAGCGACGGTTCCTTAGGTTGGCCGTGGGTTGGTTCTGGCATATCTTTGTTCACTTGGATGTTGCCGTTTGGCTGAAGCCGCGGTAGTCTCGAACTGCTCTCGACGATTCTCCCTTCCTTCGTTTGTCCCATCGATTTTACATTCAGGTGCTGCATTGTGTGTGCAATCTGACGGGGTCGACCGTAAGGCCATACCAGATATAGTGTTTTCGTACTTGACCCCGGCGTGATTTCGCCGTTACAGTAACTCTAATTTGTGCCTCACCCTATCCAGCCTGGGACGGCATTTTGCCGAGCGACTAGCGGAGGAATCCATCTAATTAACCCGGGCGAGTCTTAACCCGGACCGATGAGGCTCGCACCCTAGCCATGGCGACAGTTTTGGCACCATCGATGGCGACGACAGTTACGTGGACAAGAGTGGCCGGGCCAGACAACACGGCACCCACAAGGAGTAGAAGTTGCTCAAACTGAAAAGGCTCCAGATTCTCGGATTCAAATCGTTCTGCGACCGTACCGAACTGAAGTTTCACGGGGACGGCGTCGCAGCCATTATCGGGCCGAACGGTTGCGGCAAGTCGAACATCGCCGATGCCATCTCCTGGGTACTGGGCGAGCAGTCGGCCAAGACGCTGCGCGGTTCGCGCATGGAAGACGTCATCTTTGCCGGCACGCGCGATCGTAAGCCCACGGGGATGGCCGAGGTGTCGCTCACGCTGATCGATCCCGAAGTGTACAACGGACCGGATGCGCACGAGCCCACCGAAGTGGAAATCCAGGATGAAATGCCTTCGGTGCTTCAGGATTGGGACGAAGCTGAGGTTCGCGCCGAAGCCGCGGAAGAGACCGAGCGCCTCACCGAAGAGGCGCGGCCTGGCAGAGCGGAGGAAATCGAAGGGGGGCAGATTCCATCGTCCGACACTTCCGCTCCGGAGACGGGCAGGGAGGGCCAGCCTTCCGTCGCGTCTGAAACCACCACAACCACTACCGGTCCTCAGGTGGTGCTGAAGATTCGCCGCCGACAGTTCAAGCAACACTTCAAGGCTGGGGAGATCGTGGTGAACCGGCGCCTCTTCCGCACCGGAGAAAGTGAATATCTGCTCAACGGCAAACTTTGCCGTTTGCGCGATATTCAGGAATTGTTCATGGGTACCGGGCTGGGGCCCGAATCGTACGCCTTAATCGAGCAGGGACGCATCGGGCAGATTCTGAGCAGCCGTCCGACGGACCGCCGGGCCATCATCGAAGAAGCCGCCGGCATTACCAAGTTTAAGACCAAGAAGCGCCTGGCCGAGGCGCGCCTCGAAGAAGCCAAGCAGAACCTGGCGCGGGTAAATGACATTTTCGAGGAAGTGACGCGGCAGATGAATTCGCTCAAGCGGCAAGCTTCCAAGGCCGAGCGCTACGCTAGGCTGCGCGAGGAAATGCGGGCCAAGCTGCGACTGGTTTTGGCCAGCAAGTTCACCCAACTGGATGAGGAAAGCTCGGCCCTGGACGCGCAGATCAACACCATCTCGCAGGAGATGCGTCACCAGGCGGAGAATGTGCAGCAGTTCGAATCCGAGCACGCCGAGCGTACGCAGCGTGGCTATGCCATCGAGACCGAAGTTCGCGAGAACCGTGAGCGGTTGAGCCAGCTCAAGCTCGAGTCTGATCGCGCCTACGCCCAGCGACGGCACAATGAAGAACGCTGCGCGGAGTTAGTGCTGCGAGTTGCCTCGTCCGAGGTTGAGTTGGCGCAGGCTCAGCACCGGCTGGCGGCGCTCGAAGCGGAACGCGATGCCAACCGCCAAGTTCTGGGTTCTGCGGCCGACGACTTGGCTGCAGCGCAGAGTGAACTGGCGCAGAGTCAGCAGGAAGCGGCAGCCGCGGCAGCTGCTTTAGCAGAACTGGAACATCAGCAGGAGCAATCGGGGGGCACAATTCTGGAAGCCGTGGCGGCTGCTTCCAATTTGCGCAATCAGATCACTCAGGTGGAAGAGCGTTTGGCTGGGGTCGATCGTGAAGCGCAGCGTTTGCATGCGGAAATGGCTACTGCAACCTCTCAGGTGGAGGCTTTCGGAGGCCAGCGCGGGCAGCTAGGGTTTGAATTTGAAACGGTATCTCAACGCGTGGTTGGCCTCACCGAGGAACTGCGTCAAACCAGGCAGGTGCTCGATTCCAAACGCCACGAAGAAAGTGATGCCAAGAGCCATCTGGACAGCCTTCGCGCCGAGTATGCGACCGCAATCGGCAAGAAGGGCTCACTCGAAGCCGTGATTGCTGAACATGGATATTCGACTGAATCCGTGCGCCGCCTGTTTCAGTCCGGAGTGATGCAAGGCGGATTGGCTCCGGCTGGCGTGCTGGCCGACTTTCTCGAAGTGGAGACCCGCTATGAAGGCGTGGTCGAAGACTTTCTGCGCGATGAACTGAACTATATTGTGGTGAAATCCTGGGATGCGGCGGATGAGGGCCTACGCCTTCTGCGCACCGACGTGGACGGGCGGGCTACCTTCCTGGTCCACCCCGAAGACTCACAGGCCAAGTTTTCTTTCGCGGTGGATGAAAACGCTCACCAGGTACAGCCCGAGCGTCCGATCATCCCGCTAAAAAATGCGATTCGAGTGCTAAACGGGTTTGGGAGATCGCTGGAAGTCATCCTGCCCAAGTTACGCGACGGCTATATCGTTCCTGACCCCAACTTCGCGCGCGAACTGGCTCTGGAAAATCCGGAGTCGTTCTTCCTTTCGCAATCCGGCGAATGCTTCCACAATGTCACTGTCACTGGCGGCAAACAGCGTGCCGAAGGCCCGCTTTCCATGAAGCGCGAACTACGCGACGTACTGCGAATGTTGGCAGAACTGGAACAAGCGCTGCGCTACGAAGAAATGCGCGTCCTGACGCTGGGCCGCGAAATTAAGGATCTCACTTCCCTGCTTGATCGTCTTGAGGGAGAGAAACGCGAAGCGGAGAAACAGGCCATGACTTCCGGCCATCTGCTGCAGCAACTGGAATCCGAGTTCAGCAGAGTCAACGAGCGTCTGCAAACTTCTCGCAAGGAGCTGCAACGACTGGAAGCTGAGCGGGCTGAAAAAGGATCGCTGCTCGACCAACTGAAGACCCAAATCGCTCAGGCGGAACAAAAGCGCGCGGAACTCGAACTGGCCGCGGCCATGGGCCAGGAGCAACTGTCCGGGTTGCGCGAGCGCCGTAATTTGGCCGCGGAAAACGCCTCCCATCGTTTGGCCAGAGTTGCGACTCTTGAAGAACGCCATCGCGCGGCTTCTGCTGTGCTCGAGCGGATTGAATCCCTGGTCGGGGAAATGATGCAACGAGTCGAATCGCTGCGGACGCAGATCGAATCCTCGGCGGCCGAGAGGCTACAGCGCGAGACTCAGAATCAGGAACTCGCCGCCAAGCTGGTGGATTTCGATGCGGAGCGCAACGTCTGCGAAACTCGCGACAGTTTGCTGCAATTCGAGTCGGAACAGGTACGCGCCCGGTTGACGGAAATTGACGAGGCGCTGCACAATGCCCGCCAGCTGCTCGACCAGTCCCGTGACCGCCGCGCTGAGCTTTCGGCAACCGCCGCCAAGTTGCAGTCCGATGCCCAGTACATGGCCGAAAACTGCCTGAATGAACTCGGGGTCGAGCGCCACGAATTGATGGCCGACACTACGATCCCGATCGCCCGCGGCGAGCAGCTGACCGTGGAAGATCAAATCTACCGCGAGATGCGCACCCGTTTGGATGCCATGGGGCCAGTCAACATGATGGCGCTTGAGGAGTACAAGGAAACCGCCGAACGTCACGCATTTCTTGAGACGCAGAGAAAAGATCTTTACGATTCCATCGAGAATACCCAGGCCACGATCAAAGAGATTGACGTCTTTTCTCGTCAGAAATTTGAAGAAGCCTTCCACAAGATCAACGAAAATTTCCAGGCTACGTTCTACAAATTGTTTGGCGGCGGGCACGCCTACATGCGGCTTACCGACGAGGAGAACAGCGCGGAAAGTGGCATCGACGTGGTGGCCTCGCCTCCGGGTAAAAAACTGCAGAATGTGTTGCTGCTCTCGGGGGGGGAGAAGGCGATGACCGCGCTGGCGCTGCTGGTCGGAATTTTCCAGTATCAACCCAGCCCGTTCTGCATCCTGGACGAAGTGGACGCGCCCCTGGACGAGGCTAACATCGGCCGCTTCACCGATCTGGTGAAGGAAATGGCGGTGCAGACCCAGTTCGTGCTCATCACCCACAGCAAGAAGACGATGAGCATCGCGCCCGTGCTTTACGGCGTAACCATGCAGGAACCAGGAGTTTCCAAGCTAGTGTCAGTCCGCTTCGGCGCCATCGCGTAGGTGTAGCGCCGCGGTCCCCGGCGCTACGAAACTCCGGCGGCCTTGCGCGTGTCCACGGTTTCGTCCTTTTCGACGAAGGCCTGCATCCAGCCAAGGATGCGCGTCCATCCCTGGGCGTGACCCCGCGCTGCCTCGGGAGCGTTGGCAAATCCTTCCTGACGAATTTTCACTACCGTGCCCGTCCCGACCTTCTGAGGTCCACGATGTTGCAAGCCATGAACGGTGCGGGGCTCCAGTTCCCAACGGACAACGGTCTTCAACAGGCCGCTCCAACTCGCAATCCAGGTATGGACCAGCAGGCGAGGTGGATCGACCTCCAGATATTCGCCGTCTACCCGAAACGATGTGCCATCATCGCCCACACCCACGCTCGACCATTTTCCGCCCGGGCGAAGATCGGCTTTCCACTCCGTGATGGTGAGGTCCGCCTATCCCGGATACCAGACTGTTCTCGGATCGTCGGGGCTTCGCCGGTAGTTCCAGGATTCATCGATCAGGCGCTTGAGGTCGAACTGCGGCCTCCAGCCCAACAGAAACTTTGCCTTCGTGTTGTCCAGCCAGGTCGACCAGTACGGAGTGGGGACTGCGACCGAAGTCAGACTACGCGTCTGGCGCAAATAGTCGGCCACGTGCTGGTAATCGACCGGCTCGTCCATGCAAATGTTAAAGGTTTGCTGGAGGGCTTCGGGATGGTCGAGGGCCAGCAGGATGGCTTCCACCAGGTCGCTGAGGTGTACGAAATTACGTTTCACGGCCTTGCCGTTGGGGTCGAGCATGAGCGGGACAGCCCCGGTCTTGACGTACTCGGCGGCGCGCGCCACTCCAACCAGGTCGCGCCATCGGGGCCCGCCGAATACGTCTTCCCCGAAGGACAGCGAGTATTTGAAGTCGTCTTTCTCCATGATCCACGGGGCGCGCAGGCAGCATCCGTTAAGGTCATACTGAATGAAATACTGCTCCAGCATGACCTCTTCGAGAACCTTCGAGAGCGCGTAGCAACCGGGATAGGCGCTGTGCTTCTGTTTTTCGGTCACCGGAATCGGATGGGGATAGAAAAAGTGTCCCATGGCAGCATCGCCGCCAATCAGGATGATCTGCTGGAAAGAAGGACTGCTGCGGCACTCTTCGAGTAGCCAGAACAGGCCCTTCACCGTTACGTCGATGACGTCTTCCTGAGTTTCCTTGCAGGTCGCGAAGTGAAGGACGTGTGTAACCGCGTGCATTGCTTTACTCACTACACTGTGATCAGCAATGCTTCCCCGCACGACTTCCAGGCGCGGGCGCGGCTCCCATAGTCGGTTGTGGCAGAAGGCACGGACGCGTGTGTTGCGGTGGTCACCCGACCAAAGAACTCGGTCAATGAAATGGCTTCCCACTTTGCCGGTGGCGCCAGTGACCAGGATGCATTTGGGGACATCCGAGCTTGATTGCTCCATGGCGTGGCAATCTACATCAGAGAACCGGGGAGATCAACGTTCTCTGCCGTTCCCATCGCGGACCATGTCGAGGAAGACCTGATGTACTCGCGTGTCGTCGGAAAGCTCAGGATGGAACGTCGCTGCCATTACCTTCCCTTGCCGGACGGCTACGGGATCACTGCCCTCGGTCGCCATCACTTCAACTCCGTGCCCGACGCGCTCGATCTTTGGTGCGCGGATGAACACCATCTCGATCGAAGACTCGCCCAGCTTGCCCTCACGAATAGAGCTGTCAACCTGGCGCCCGTATGCATTGCGGCGGATACCGATATCGAGTGCGCCAAGTCCGGCCTGCCTGGGATTCTCAACTTCGCTGGCCAGCAGAATTGCCCCGGCGCACGTGCCGAACGTCGGCTTCGTCTTGACGAACTGCTTCAGTTTTTCGAATCCGGCCTCGCCCAGCAGTTTGAGGAACGTTCCCGACTCGCCGCCGGGAATGACCAGGCCGTCGATGTCACCCAGTTGCTCGGGCTTCTTGACGAGCACGACTTCGGCGCCCAGCTGCTCGAGCCGTGTACGGTGAGCGTCGAAATCGCCTTGCAATGCGAGGACACCTACTTTCAATTGCTTTCACCTGTATCCGGCCAATCCGATTGATCGAAATGATAGTTCTCGATGTTCTCGCAGAACCGTATTCCCAAATCAGTTAGCCGTGCGTTATTTTCTTGCATTTGGGGTCGCAGACTTGAGATCAGATGTAGGGTTAAGAGGCCATACCCTATTATTTCTAGTTCACGCTGGTTCTGTTCCACCAACGTAGCCAAACGGTGCCCCAGCTTATTTGCCGTTGCCGCAAGCCAATCATGTGCGTTGGAAGATTCACCGTATTTTTTCCAAGTGCCCGCCCTAGCTCCAACTTTGTAGCCACCGCAAATGACTCGTTCGTGTGACCTCACCAACCTCGGGTTTGCAGCATGTGCGCTTCATCCAGCGCTGCCACGGCTAGGCCCTTCATCGCTCCGGTCAGATTCTCACTCACTTCAAGTAATACTTTAGGATCGTTGAAATGGGTGGCGGCGAGCACAATCGCTTTAGCCCGCTTCTCCGCTTCCTCGGGATCGGCGAAGTTGGTCGAATCCTGCATGAAGATGCCGGAGCCGACGAACACTGATTCCGCGCCCAACTGCATTACCAGCGCTGCATCTGCCGGAGTGGCGATTCCGCCTGCCGAGAAATTTGGCACCGGAAGCTTGCCTGCCTTGGCCACCATTCTCACCAGCTCGTACGGTGCCTGATGCTGTTTCGCCTGCGCATAGAGTTCTTCTTCGCCCAGTACGGTCAGGATTCTCATTTCTTGCACGATCTGACGCATGTGCTTTACCGCGTGGACCACGTCGCCAGTGCCAGCTTCTCCTTTGGTGCGGATCATGGCGGCGCCCTCGGCGATCCGGCGCAGCGCCTCACCCAGATTGCGCGCACCGCACACGAACGGAACCTTGAAAGCATGCTTGTCCACGTGGTGCGCTTCGTCGGCGGGGGTCAGGACTTCGGACTCGTCGATGTAATCCACGCCCAGTTCCTGGAGGATCTGTGCCTCGACGAAGTGTCCGATGCGGCACTTGGCCATCACGGGGATAGAAACCGCCGCCATGATCTCGCGAATCTTCTTGGGCGAGGCCATGCGCGCCACGCCGCCCTCGGCGCGAATCTGAGCTGGAACGCGCTCCAGGGCCATCACCGACACCGCGCCAGCTTTCTCGGCAATCACAGCCTGCTCGGCGTTGGTGACGTCCATGATGACGCCACCCTTGAGCATCTCCGCCAGCCCGGTCTTTAGGCGCAAGCTGGTCGAACTCCCGTTGTTCTGCGACATGAGCTTCTCTCCTCTTGCAACGTGAACTGATACGATAGTCCGGAAGTGGACTTGCCAAAAGGTCCATTTACTTTATTCTACCCATACCAATTACCGGGGTCCATAGTCGTTGGCCATTGCTCGTTGGCCCATGAATCGGTAAAAGACTTGGCGAACCACCAGCGACGAACGACCAAAGACGAATTTTTGTCCATGCCCAAACTGGCCACATCGCTGCCCTTGAGCCTTTCGGCGCCTTCGCCAGGAACGCCGCTCTACCGCTGGTTCTATGGAGAACTGCGTTTTGCGATCTTGGAACGGCGAATCGCGCCCGGAGCGCGCCTTCCGGCCACGCGCGACCTGGCCCGGGAATACAACCTTTCTCGCGCGACGGTTGTAACCGCGTTTGAACAATTGAAGTCTGAGGGCTACGTGGAGGGCAGAATCGGGGCTGGGACTTACGTCAGTGAGGCGCTGCCTGAAGACTTGCTGCAAGTGGCGCGCACCGGCACGGGCCGGGCCGCAGGACCGCGACGCGTGCGATGGTCGTCTTACGCCCGGCGGTTGAAGCTGTTTCGCGGCGGCGAGCCGCGTATCACGCGCGCCTTTCGCGCCAACCAAGCAGCGCTCGATGCCTTTCCGACCACGCTCTGGGGGCAGGTGTCCGCTCGCCGCCTCCGCCGCGCTTCCACCCAGTTGCTGGCCGGAGGTGAGGCCCTGGGATATCGTCCGCTTCGCCAGGCAGTCGCTGAATATCTCAACGGCTCGCGCGGAGTGAAGTGCTCAGCCGACCAGGTGCTGATCATCTCCGGGGTTCAGGAAGCCCTGGAGCGCACCGCGCACCTGCTGCTCGATCCCGGAGACCCGGTGTGGGTCGAGGAACCCGGCTATCCCGGCGCGGCGATTGTTTTCCGTGCCGTGGGCGCAAAGGTTTGCCCGGTGCCGGCGGATGCAGAAGGTTTGGACCTGGAGTTGGGCCGGCGACGGTGGCCAGAGGCCAAGCTGGTCTATGTCACTCCCGCCCACCAGTTCCCTCTTGGCGTCACTATGAGCCTGCGCCGGCGTCTGGCGCTGCTGGAGTGGGCTCGCCGCTCCCATACCCTAATCTTTGAGGACGACTATGACAGCGAATATCGTTATTCGGGCCGGCCGATTCCTGCGCTGCAAGGGCTCGATCGCGCTGGCGTCGTGATCTTCGCCGGCACCTTCAATGAGGTTCTGTTTCCCGCCCTTCGTTTGGCCTATCTTGTGGTGCCGCCCGCGAGCGTGGATCGTTTTGCCGCAGCCCAGTCGGTCAGCATGCGTCACGCTCCCCTGCTGGATCAGGCGGTGCTCTGCGACTTCATCACCGAAGGCCATTTCGCCCGGCACATCCGTCGCATGCGCGAACTCTATGCCGAACGGCTTGCCGTATTTCTGGAATCGTCTCGTTCCAGGCTCAGCGGCCTGCTTGAAATCCCCAGCGTGGAGGCGGGACTACAGACGGTAGGCTGGCTGGCGCCGGGAATCCGCGCCGACCGAGCTGCCGAGGACGCAGCCCAGCGTGATGTTGAGGTGATTCCGATCGGCAGGTACGCTTCCCGCCGCTTCCGCAGACAGGGGCTTCTACTGGGGTTCGCAGCCGTGGATGCGCGAGAGTTGCGCCGGGGGGTCGAGGAACTTGCGCGAAGTCTTGAGGCTTGCCGGCGCTGAAGGACGGCGGAATGCGGTGACGGGTTCCTGTGCTGGCTGGTGCCGGCTGTACTCTTATGGACTCAGACCGCCAATAGCTGCTTATGGAGCTTGGCCTCGCCGTACGGCGGGGCGCCCGCACCTATCACTTCACAAACCTCGCGAACATGCGTTGTGCGTCAACGGCGATGAACAGCGCTCGTCCGCGGGCCAGCACTTCGCCCTTCTGATTCAGAATCTCGCCCATATTCACGTGCTTTCGACCGCGCACGCTCACCTCGCGCGACTCTACCCGTAGGGGTTTGTTTAACGGTACGGGCCGCACGTAATCCACCGTCATCTGGGAAGTCATGGCTATGACCCGCCGCAATTTGTTCACCTTGCCCATCGCCTCATCCAGAATTGTGGCGATGATGCCGCCGTGGCAGTGTCCGGGAGGCCCGGTATAGCGTTCGTCCAGGCGGAAGCGGCAGATGAAGCTTTGCCGTTTCTCATCGTAGGTGAACCTCAGGTGCATGCCTGCGGCGTTGTCCGGCCCGCAGGCAAAGCACTGGTTTCCTTGCAAACGGACATTCCGGAGGTCGTGACCGCTGCCGTGAGGTTTTTTGGGCATAGCGTAAGAGATGTTATACCGGCCCGGCCGATTCATAACGCCACCCGACGTGGCTCGCTTCTATCCGCCGACAAAATCCCGTATAAATATTCAGCTTGCCGAACCCTGAATTTCATGCCGCCAGGAGTCTGCCTTGAACTTGCGCTGTCGTTCGTTCGTAGTTGTCGTCTTCGCCGTCGCGCTGTCCTCTTCTCCGCTGCTGGCTCAGAAAAAGAACGCCAAGAAACCTGAGCCTGCCAAGCCGGTTGCGGAAGAAGAAAAAAAAGGCGGTCTGACCGCGGACACATTCAGCGGCCTGCAATTCCGTTCCATCGGGCCGGCGGTGGCTTCGGGACGCGCGATCGGATTCGCCGTGAACCCCAAGAACCACGCCGAGTACTACGTGGGCGTGGCCTCCGGCGGAGTATGGAAGACGGTCAATGACGGCACCACCTGGACTCCGGTGTTTGACGGCGAAGGCTCGTACTCCATCGGATGGATTGAACTGGATCCCAACAACGCCGCGGTCGTCTGGGTAGGAACGGGCGAGAGCAACAGCCAGCGCAGCGTTTCCTACGGCGATGGCGTGTACCGCTCCGATGATGGCGGCAAGAGCTGGAAGAACCTGGGGCTGAAGAAGTCCGAGCACATCGGCCGCATTGTGATCGACCCGCGCGATAGCAAAGTCGCTTACGTCGCCGCCGAAGGTCCGCTCTGGGGGCCGGGTGGAGATCGTGGCCTTTATAAGACTGCCGATGGCGGCAACAGTTGGAAGGCCGTGCTCACCATCAGCGAGAACACCGGCGTGGCCGACGTAGCCATGGATCCGTCCAATGCCGACATTCTTTACGCCTCCGCCTATCAGCGACGTCGCCACGTCTTTACCCTGATCGACGGCGGGCCCGAGGGGGCGATCTACAAATCCACCGACGCGGGCGCGACCTGGAACAAACTGAAATCTGGTTTGCCGACGGAAGACTTGGGCCGCATCGGGCTGGCTGTTTCGCCAGCCGATCCCAACGTTGTGTACGCGACCATCGAGGCGGCCAATGGGAAAGGCGGGATCTTCCGCTCTACGGACAAAGGCGCAACCTGGGAACGGCGCAATGAGTTTGATCAGATCGCCATGTACTATGCGCGGGTCTTTCCCGACCCCAAGAACGTCGATCGGATCTACGTGATGAACACTTTCCTGCGCGCCTCCGACGACGGCGGCAAAACGCTGCGCAAGATCAACGAAACCAACCATCACATTGACAATCACGCCATCTGGATCGATCCCGACAATACCCGGCACTGTCTGGTGGGCTCGGACGGTGGCGTGGCTGAAACCTACGACGACTTCACTAGCTGGCGATTCAAAGCCAACCTGCCCACGGTGCAGTTTTACGACGTCGCAGTGGATAATGCGCTTCCCTTCTACAACGTCTGCGGCGGCACTCAGGATAATTTTTCCTGGTGCGGGCCGACACGCACGAAGAATGTCAACGGGATCATGAACTCCGACTGGTATGTCACCACCGGCGGCGATGGCTTTCGCTCCCAAGTTGATCCGGAAGATCCGAACACGGTGTACTCGGAGGCGCAGTATGGCGCTCTGGTGCGGTATGAGAAGCGCACCGGCGAAGAGCTGGTTATCCAGCCGCAGGAAGGCAAAGGCGAGCCCCCGTTGCGCTGGAACTGGGATTCTCCTCTGATCGTCAGTCCGCACGCCCATACCCGTTTGTACTTTGGCGCCAACAAGCTTTTCCGCAGCGACGACCGCGGCAATACCTGGAAGCTGCGCAGCGGAGACCTGACTCGGCAGATCGATCGCAACCAACTTCCGGTGATGGGCAGAATCTGGGGGCCGGATGCGGTGGCCAAGAACCAGTCCACGTCGTTCTATGGAAACATCGTTTCGCTGGCCGAATCTCCCAAACAGGAGAATCTGCTTTACGTTGGGACTGACGATGGCCTCATCCAGGTCAGCACCGACGGCGGAGCCACCTGGAGGAAATACGACAGGTTCCCCAGCGTTCCCGACACAACCTACGTAAGCCGGCTGTCGGGATCGAATCACGACGCCAATACCGTCTATGCCGCTTTCGACAATCACAAGAACGGAGACTTCAAACCCTACCTGCTGAAATCCACCGACCGGGGGAAAAGCTGGAACTCGATTGCCGGCGACCTTCCCGAAAACGGCCCGGTGCTGGCCTTTGCCGAGGATCCGGTGAATCCCAATCTGCTGTTTGCCGGCACTGAATTCGGAGCGTTCTTTTCCATTGATAGCGGCGCGAAGTGGATACGACTGAAGGGTGGCCTGCCCACCATTGCGGTGCGCGACATGGTAATCCAGGCACGGGCGAGCGATCTTGTGATCGCCACCTTCGGACGTGGTTTCTACGTCCTCGATGACATCACGCCTCTGCGGCAGATCAAGCCAGAAACGCTGCAGCAGCCTGTAACGCTTTTTCCGACGAGAGATGCCCTGATGTACATCGAACGCCATCCCCTGGGCGGAAAGCGCAAGGCATTTCAAGGCGACGCTTTCTATACCGCAGATAACCCGGTCTTCGGCGTAACCTTCACGTATTACTTGAAGGATAAGCTCAAGACCAGGAAAGAGACGCGGCAGGACGTCGAGAAAGAAGCTGCCAAAAAGAACCAGATCCTGCCTTATCCCAACCACGACCAACTGCATGCCGAGGCCGAAGAACTCAAGCCGGAGGTCTATCTGACGGTATACGACGAATCCGGTGCGCCAATTCGGCGTGTGGACGCTTCGGTGGAGGAAGGATTCCATCGCGTGGGCTGGGACTTGCGCTATCCCACTACCTCTGAAACCGAGGAACAGCATCCCGGGGAAGAGTTCCTGCCCGCAACCGGTCAGGGGCCGCTGGTGATGCCCGGGAAGTATTCCCTGCGACTGTTCAAGAAGGCCGATGGAGCCGTGACCGAACTTGCCGGGCCGCAGAGTTTCATGGTGGTGGGCGACGGCACATCGGCAATTGCTCCCGGCGATCGCGCCGCACAGGAAGAGTTCCAGCGGAAGGTGGCACGCTTGTATCGCGCGGTTTCGGGCGCGATCAATTCGGCCAACGAAGTACAGAACCAGCTCCCGGCGATCCGAAAGGCATTGCAGGACACCCCGTCGGCCCAGTCGTTGACGGCAACCGCGGATTCCATCGAGAAAAGGAGCAGCGAAATCCTGCGTGCCTTGCGCGGCGATACCGCGCTCGCTGTGCGCAACGAGAATGTTCCCACTTCGATCAACGACCGCGTGACCAATATCATGGAGGGTGAACGATTCGCCATCACCGCTCCCACCCAAACCCATCAGGACGCCGCCGCGATAGCAGCCGACGAATTTGCCCAGCAGCTGAACAGCTTGCGCACGCTCGTTCAGGATTTCGCGAGATTACAGAAAGACATGGAAGCCGCAGGTGCTCCATGGACGCCGGGCCGGGTCCCTGAGTGGCCGGAAAAATAGTTTGGCATGGGCGCCCTGTGTGGGCATTTGTTTCACGCCAAGGCTTGCGCCCATCACGTAGAGCTGTGATAGACTTCCGGGCAATCCGCAGATTTATTTTTGACTCTCATTTAAGGTGTGCGAATTCCACGGCCTTCAGGAGGTCTGGTAGATGGGGCTCGCTCTTCTCGCGATTATCTGGCTGATCACCTTCTTCAGCACTTACTTCTTCGTAGCGAAAACCTGGTGGCTCCCTCACGGCGCTTCCACGGCGGCCGTGTTTATTGACCACCAATTTGCCCTCACCTATGTGCTTATGGGGATTGTCTTTGTGGCCGCACAGGGCGCGCTGGGTCTTTTCGTGTGGCAGTACCGCGACCGCGCCGGAGCTCAGAAGGCGGAGTATTCTCACGGCAACACCAAGCTCGAAGTCGTGTGGACCGTGCTCACAGCCGTGCTCTTTGTCGGCCTGAACCTCATGGGAAGCAATGTCTGGGCCCGTGAACGCTTTGCCCCGGCTGCCCCGGGATCGGTTCCGGTGGAGGTTACTGGCATGCAGTTCGCCTGGTATTTCCGCTATCCTGGACCCGATGGCAAGTTTGGCCCCACCAGTCCCAAGCTGATGGATCCTTCCGCGGGCAGCGAAGCTGCGGTGGGACTCGACACGTCGGATGCGGCGGCCAAGGACGACGTGGTTAGCGGCACCATGTATTTGCCCGTCAATCGCCAGGTAGACTTAAGACTGCGGGCAGTGGACGTGATTCACAGCTTTTTTGTTCCTAACATGCGCTTTAAGCAAGATGCGGTTCCTGGCCTTGAAATCCACATGCACTTCACACCTACTGAAGTTGGCGATTACGAAATCGCCTGTGCCGAGCTTTGTGGCCTCGGCCATTACAAAATGCACGGTATGCTCAAAGTCGTCAGCCAGGAAGATTTCGACAAATGGCTGGCGGCACGGGAGGCGGAGAAACAATAATGGTTGCCCAGGACGCGCACGATCCTCGCGGAAATGACTCGCACGCGGTTCACGCTCACGCCGCGCCGACAGGCTTCATTCGTAAATACATCTTCAGCCTCGATCACAAGGTCATCGGGCTTCAGTATTATTTTCTGGCGCTGACCGCAGTCTTCGTCGGCATGTTCCTATCGCTGCTGATGCGCGTCCACATGATCTGGCCCACAGCGGTTCTGCCACTGATCGGCGAGATCAAGCCGGAAACTTACTTGAGTCTGCTCACCATGCACGGCACCATCATGGTCTTCTTCGTGCTGACGACGGCGCCGCAGGGCGGATTCGGCAACTACTTTCTGCCGATCCAGATCGGCGCCCCTGATATGGCGTTCCCGGCCCTAAACATGCTTTCGTTCTGGACTACCTTCATCGCGTTCATGGTCATTCTCGCGGCGTTCTTCGTGACCGGAGGCGCTCCGCTGCACGGCTGGACTGGTTATGCACCGCTGAGTGCTCTGCCGAACGCTGGGCCAGGCCAACAGCTAGGCGCGGATTTGTGGATTACCAGCATTGCCATTTTCTGTGTGGCGTCGCTGATGGGCGCTCTGAATTTCATTACCACGGTTTTGGATTTGCGGGCCAGGGGCATGACCATGATGCGCATGCCGCTGACCGTTTGGTCCTGGTTTATCACGGCGATCCTCGGACTGCTGGCGTTCGGCGTTCTGCTTTCGGCCGGCATTCTGCTGCTGCTGGATCGCAACCTCGGCACCAGCTTCTATGTCCCACTGGTGGTGGTGAATGGCCAGATCATGGGTCACAAGGGCGGTTCGCCGCTGCTGTGGCAGCACTTGTTTTGGTTCTTCGGACATCCCGAGGTGTACATCGCCATTTTGCCCGGTATGGGCGTGGCGTCGCAGTTGCTTTCGACGTTTTCCCGCAAACCGATCTTCGGCTACAAGGCGATGGTTTACGCTCTCATGGGTATTGGTTTCCTCGGTTTCATGGTCTGGGGTCACCATATGTTCATGAGCGGCATGAGTCCGTATTCGGCATTCGCCTTTTCCATCATGACGATGGCCATTGGCGTACCTTCGGCGATCAAGACTTTCAACTGGCTGGGGACGATCCGTGGCGGACGAGTGCGTTTCCAGACCCCGATGCTGTATGCCATCGGATTCGTTTCGCTGTTTGTCTCGGGCGGACTGAGCGGACCCTTTCTCGCCCAGCCGGTGCTCGACATTCCTTTGCATGACACCGCGTTCGTGGTCGGGCACTTCCACCTGATCATGGGTGTGGCCGCGATCTTCGGCATGTTCGCGGGAACGTATTACTGGTTCCCCAAGATGTTCGGACGTATGATGAATGAGAACTGGGGACGAGTCCATTTCTTCCTCACGCTGGCCGGAACCTACGCCATTTTCATGCCGATGCATTACCTCGGCATGGCGGCCCAGCCTCGCCGCTACTCGCAGTTCACGGAACTCGCCTATTTGCAGCATCTGCTTCCGCTGAACCGGTTCATTACATATGCGGCGATCGTGACTATTTCAGCCCAGTTCATCTTTGTGATCAATCTTTTCTGGAGCATGTTTAAGGGTCCGATGGCGAACGACAATCCGTGGGAGGCCACGACCCTGGAATGGACCACGGCGACACCGCCTCCGCATGACAACTTTGGTGGCCGTACTCCGGTGGTCTATCACGGTCCCTACGAGTACAGCGTTCCCGGAGCGCGGAAAGACTACATAATGCAGACTGATCCAGCCACGACAACGGCGCATTGAGGTAGCGCCGGCATCCTGCCGGCTGTAGAGAGGGCATCTTGCCCTCCCGGCGCGGGCGAGACGCCCCCGCGACAGCCGCCGGGCCCCCGGCGCTCAAAAAAGCATATGGCGACTTTGAGTTCTTCAGTCACGATTAGCGATTCTGCGGTAAAAGATCCGAAAACCGGCTACGGGGGCGGTGGTGTGCGTCCGCCTGTCCCCGGCGGCGGGGGAGGCGATCGCGGCGGCAATGGTTCTCCCGACTACGGCCAGCGCCTGCGTCGCACTCGGTTAGGATTGCTGGTTGGTCTGATCGCCAGCACCATGGTGTTCGTTTCCTTCACCAGCGTTTACGTCATGCGGCGGGGGCTGCCGACGCTCGACGACACCACGGGCGGCTACGTTCGCGACTGGCTGCAGGTCAATTTGCCCACGGGACTGCTGCTGATGAACACTCTGTTGCTCGTCCTCAGCAGCATCACTGTGGAGCTGGCGAGGCGGCAGATTACGCGCCAGGCGGCTTTGGCTCCGGTGCAGTCCATTCCTGGAATTTCCATCGGGAAGGAGCGGAATTTCCCCTGGCTCGGCGCTACCGTCGTGCTGGGATTGGGTTTCCTGAGCGGACAATGGATGGCGTGGCGCGAGCTTGCGGCGCGCGGATTCTATCTGGCCACCAGTCCGAGCAGTTCCATGGTTTATTTGCTTACCGCGACTCACGCCGTTCACTTGGCAGGGGGATTGCTGGTGTTGCTGTACGCGGCTGCCAGTGCGCTCCTACACAGGGCGGTGGAAGGACGCCGCATCGTGGTGGACGTTACCGCCTGGTACTGGCACTTTATGGCTTTTGTTTGGATTTACATTTTTGCTCTTTTGGAGTTCGTGCGCTAGCTGGTTGATTCGAATCAGACGATTCCAATAACACCGGGGAGACCAACCTATGTCGGACGTCGCGGTGCAGCAGGGGACGGGCGTCTACGAACCGTCCTTGTTTGGCACCTATTCCAAGAAGATCGGGATGTGGCTATTTCTGCTCTCCGACTCGCTAACGTTCGGAGCGCTGTTGTATGCCTACACCTACGGTCGCGTATCTACGCCGAACTGGCCCACTCCGTTCCATTCTGAAAGCATCAGAAACGCCACGCTGATGACTGCGTTTCTGCTCACCAGTTCGCTGACCATGGTTTTTGCCGTGCGGGCCGCCGCTCTGGCAAAGGCCAAGGCTCAACGTCTCTGGTTGCTTGCCACCATGGCCTGTGGGCTCGGGTTCGTTGTTCTTCACGGCCGCGAGTGGAGCAACCTCATTGCCGAAGGTTTGACCTTGCCGGTGTTCCCCGTCCCTCCCGGGCATGGGGGCAGTGCAGAGTTTGTGGAGGTCGTCAAAACTGCACCACAGTTTGCTGCCACCTTTTTTGGCTTGACCGGAATGCACATGTTGCACGTCACCTTGGGCGTCGTCTACCTGGGCGTGATTGCGCTGCGAAAATGGTTTATCCCGGTGCTGCTGGCCTTGTGGCTGGTGGCGTGGCAAGGGACGCCGGCTTACAGTCCGTTCCATTACGGTGCTCATGTGCTGCTGGTGACGGCAATTGTCATCTCGATCGTTCTCTGGTTGAAGCCTAAGCTGTACGACGCCTCCGATGTTGAAGTGGCCGGCCTCTATTGGCACTTTGTAGATCTGGTCTGGATGTTCATTTTTCCGTTGGTTTATCTGATGTCAACCCGGATTGTTTAACCACCCGCGTTGAGTGAGGGCGGCGTAGTAACGAAACTATCGAGGAGCGCTACTCCCAATGATGGATGCAACTCAGCTAGCGATCGAAGGACGAGTGGCCGAAGAGCAGCGGCATCATTCCAAGGGGCAGTTCTTGTGGGTGTGGGCCGCTTTGCTGGTGATGACCGGCATCGAAGTTTATCTAGCCTACCAGAACATGGAACCGGTTCGTATGCTCACCATTCTGATGGGCCTTTCCCTTCTCAAAGCCGGCCTCATCATTGGCTACTTCATGCATATGAAGTTTGAGATCTCGCCCATGAAGTGGGTTACCATGAGCTCGCTCGTATTCTGTCTGGCCATGATGCTGGTCTTCTTGCCCGATGCATTTCGGATTCTGCACCTGGGAGTGATGAAATGAAGCTGCGCCTGTCCACCCTTGCGGTATTTCTGACGTTCTGGGCAGCGCCCGCCTTCAGCCAGGGTTGCGCCATGTGCTACAGCACCGCCAAGGGCACAACCAAAGAAGGTCAGAACGCCATCAGCCGCGGCGTGCTGGTATTGCTGCTCCCTCCTGTGGCCTTCATGACTCTGGGAGCCGGCATGGCAGTCCGCTACAGCAAGAAGCGGGATGAGGAGCGGCAATCGACACCGCCCTGATTGCAGTTGACACTCAGACATGCGCCACAGATCCTTGAAGTGCATCGGGACCGGGTTCTAGGCTCCGATGATTCGGGGCCCATTATTTTGCCCATGACCACGCGGTCCAGCCGAGCCACGCTCGGCAGTTTTCGCCCACCGCACCAAGCTCTCACCTTGCCTTATAATAGAAAGATTCACTAGCCGCTCTTGAAGCCATCTGAGCACCCTCCGAGGGACAGATGGCGAAACGGCTGCGACGGTCCCTCTCTTAACTGATGTCCACGGAAACGATTGTTGTTCGCGGTGCCCGGGTTCACAACCTCAAGAATGTGGACTTTGAAATCCCGCACAATTCACTGACGGTAGTCACGGGGGTGTCTGGCTCCGGCAAGTCATCGCTGGCCTTCGATACCATCTACGCTGAGGGCCAGCGGCGATATGTCGAATCCCTCTCGGCCTATGCGCGTCAGTTCCTGGAGCGCATTGAAAAGCCGGACGCCGACGTAATCGATGGCATCGCTCCCGCCGTAGCCATCCGCCAGAAGAACACCACGCGCAATCCGCGCTCCACCGTGGCCACAGCCACTGAAATCTACGACTACTTGAGGCTGCTATTCGCCCGCGTAGGACGGACTTTCTGCGTGCAGTGCGGCCATGAAGTTAAGAAAGATACGGTGGACGAGGTGAGCGATGCCGTGCTGGCGCTGGGCGATGGCGTCCGCCTGAACGTGCTATTCCCCCTAGGCGGCATTCCGGCGAACCGCCCCAACGAGCCGGTCCAGCGCAAGAAACGCAGCCCTGGCGTCCCGTCGGCTGTCCCCAGGGCGTCTCGCCCTCGGCGCACTGTCGACGCCGCCCTTTCCGATGAACTAAAGACGCGCCTGTCCGGCCTGCGCCAGCGCGGTTTCAATCGCCTTTATCAGAATGGTCAGATCTTCGAGTTCTCCACCCCGGAATCGTTGCTCGACGTCGATTTCAGCAGGCCAGTTTTTCTCCTGGTGGACCGGCTAGTCGTCGCTCCGGACGCTCGCGCCCGCATTGTGGACGCCATCGAAATCAGCTATCGCGAATCCGGCGAGGTCATCTTTGAGCCTGCCCCGCGCGACAACCAGCCGGCGCAACAGCTGCGCTTCTCGCAGCGCTTCGAGTGTAAGCACTGCAACTTGCGCTACGAGGAGCCAGAGCCGCGCCTGTTTTCTTTCAACAACCCCTACGGTGCCTGCCCGCGCTGCCAGGGTTTCGGCAACACCATCGACTTCGATCTTGAGCTGGTGATACCGGATAAAACGAAGACCCTGAACCAGGGCGCTATCGAGCCCTGGACCAAGCCCAAATACCGCCCCTTGTTTACCGAATTGAAGCGCTTCGCCAAGCAGATGGAAATCCCGCTCGACGTACCCTGGGCTGAACTCGATCCCGAGCAACGCCGGATGATTGTCGAGGGTGAAGATAAGTTCGCCGGCGTGCGTGGCTTCTTCAATCATCTCGAGCGCAAGAAATACAAGCTGCACGTGCGCGTGTTTCTCAGCCGCTACCGCGGATACTCGACTTGCTCGACGTGTGGCGGCGCTCGTCTGCGCATAGAAGCGCAGCAGGTCAAGATTGCGGGCAAGAACATCTGCCAGATCACCAGCATGACCGTCGAGGATGTCTCGAAGTTTTTCGCCGAGGTCAAGCTGACCGAGCAGGAATCCGCTATTGCCGACAGGTTGCTGCAGGAAATCCAGGAGCGCCTGCAATTCCTGATTGACGTGGGGCTGGAATACCTGACCCTAGACCGGCTGGCTTCAACTCTGTCCGGCGGGGAAGCGCAGCGCATCCAGCTTGCGACTTCGCTGGGCTCGCGTCTGGTCGGTACCTTGTATGTGCTGGATGAACCATCCATCGGCCTGCACAGCCGCGACACTCACCGTCTGATCAAAATCTTGCACGACCTGCGTGACCTGGGAAACACCATTCTGGTCGTCGAGCACGATCCCGACGTGATGCGTGCTTCCGACCGCATTCTCGATCTGGGGCCGGGCGCAGGAGAGAGCGGTGGCCAGCTAATCGCCGCCGGAAGCTATGACGAAATCCTGAGCGCGCCCGGTTCCCTGACCGGTCGCTACCTCTCCGGCGCACTTCGGATTCAGCTTCCTCAGGTGCGGCGTAAGCCAGGCTCGCGGCAGATCAAAATCTTCGGTGCGCGGGCGCACAATCTCAAGAACATTGACTTGTCCATTCCCCTGGGGATGCTCGTGGCCATCACCGGAGTTTCTGGGTCGGGCAAGTCCACGCTGCTGCATGATGTGCTCTTTCAAGCCTTGTCGGCCGCCAAGAAACAGACCAACGGCGCGGCCTTTCCCTCGGATGATTGGAGCGAGCTGGAAGGCGACGACCTCATCGACGACGTGATTCTTGTCGATCAGTCTCCGATCGGGCGAACTCCGCGTTCCAACCCGGTTACCTACATCAAGGCCTTCGACGGAATTCGCGATCTGTTTGCTTCTTTACCCGAGTCGAAGAAGCGCGGTTTTTCCGCCGGCCACTTCTCCTTCAACATTCCCGGAGGCCGCTGTGAGACCTGCCAGGGCGATGGTACTGTTACCGTGGAAATGCAGTTCCTGGCCGACGTCGAACTGATCTGTGAGGAGTGCAAAGGCGCACGCTACAAGCCGCAGGTGCTCGAGGTGCGTTATCGTGGCAAAAACATCCAGGAAGTGCTGAATTTAACGGTAAAGGAAGCCCTGCACTTTTTCTCCGGTGTGCCCAAGGTGGTGGACAAGCTGCGGGTGCTGGAAGAAGTAGGACTGGGTTATCTCCGCTTGGGCCAGTCGGCCACCACGCTTTCTGGCGGTGAGGCGCAGCGGATGAAACTGGCGGCGCATCTGCAGCCGGCGTCACGCGACATCGGCCGCCCGTCAGGTTCTTCCGGCCAAGCCCGCCGCCGTAACCGCATGCTCTATATCTTCGACGAGCCCACCACCGGACTTCATTTCGACGATGTGAGCAAACTACTCTCTGCCTTCCGCCGTCTAATCGAAGCAGGGGGCTCGATCCTGGTAATCGAGCATAATTTGGAGGTCATCAAGACGGCAGACTGGGTGATTGATCTTGGTCCGGAAGGCGGCGAACGGGGCGGCTACGTGGTCGGAGCTGGTTCGCCGGAGGTCATCGCGAAGCTACCGAATTCATACACGGGAAAGTTCCTGGCGCAGGTCCTGAATGGAAATAGATAGCCACGCCCACCTAGGGACGGGTGTCCCCACCCGCCCAGCCGAGCGCCGGTCGGTAGTTCAGGCAAGTTCTGCTCCGCCCAGACCAGGGCGTCCGGGCCTACGCGGGTTGTTGATCGCAACGGCATTGGTTTTAGCCTCTAGCCTCGCCCCAGCCCAGACCACCGGCAAAACCGTTCGCCACCACAAGGTCGAAGTGGACGACCCCTCTTCCCCGCCGGAACTCATCCAGGCGGAAGGCGCGATCGAGAAGAAAGACTACTTCACGGCGGAGCCTTTGCTGAAAAAGGTCGTCGCCGACGATCCGCAAAATTTTGCTGCCTGGTTCGACCTGGGGTTTATCTACAACACGCTGGGCAGGACCGATGACGCGATCGCCGCCTACCGTAAGTCGGTCGCGGCCAAGCCTGACGTGTTCGAGTCGAATCTCAATCTGGGCCTTACGCTGGTCAAGGCCGGTCAGCCCGAAGCTGAACAGTATCTGCGCGCCGCCACCAAGCTCAAGCCCACTTCGCAAGCTCAGGAAGGGCAGGCCCGCGCCTGGTTGTCCCTGGGACACGTGCTTGAGGCTACGACCCCTGCCGCTGCTCTCGAGGCCTACACTCAGGCCGCTCATCTAAATCCCAAGGACCCCGAACCGCATCTCTCCGCCGGCCCGCTCCTGGAAGCGCAAAACCGCTATTCCGACGCCGAGCAGGAGTACAAACAGGCATTTGCGCTCGATCCCTCCTCGGTTGACGCGCTCACCGGCATGGCCAATATCTACATGCGCGGCCATCGCTTCACCGACGCCGAGGAAATTCTGCGCAAGCTGGTCGCGCTCCACCCAACCGACGCGGGCGCACACATGCAACTGGGTCGGATGCTGGCCGCAGACGGCCAGCTCCAGCCGGCGATCGCGGAACTGCAGGAGGCGCTAAAGCTGGCTTCGAATGATGCTGGCGTGCAGCGTGATCTGGCGGATCTCTACGTCGACGCGCAAAAATACGACCTCGCCGAAGTGCAGTTTCGTTCCCTGCTAACGGCCAAGCCGAACGACGGTGAATTGCACTACGGCTTGGGCCGGGTTCTTCTTAAGCAGCGGAAGTTCCCGGAGGCCGAACAGGAGTTGATGGCCGCGATCCAGCTCAAGCCCGATCTGGGGCCTGCGTATGGTGACTTGGCTGGGGCCGCCAATGAAACCAAAAACTACGAACTGGTCATTAAGGTACTTGATGCGCGCGCCAAGATTCTCCCGGAGGTCCCGATTGGCTACTTCTTGCGGGCTACGGCTTACGACCACTTGCGCGAGTACAAGCCTGCAGCGGAGAATTATCATCTCTTCCTCGAGAAGGCGACCGGACAATTTCCCGACCAGGAGTTTCAAGCTCGGCATCGCCTGATCGCGATCGAGCCCAGGAAATAACCCATGATGCGTATCCGGGTAACCGTTCTCACGCTCTTGGCACTGATTTCCCTGGTCACGCTCGCGCGCCCTCTGGCACGCAATGACCAAAGCCTCGATCAGCTGATTGCTCGGGCAGAATCAGCTCCGCCGCGAGACCGCCCCGGTCTGTACCTCCAGATTGCCCGCCAGCAGGCCGAAACCGCCGACAAGCTCTACCAAGCCGGCGACCCTGGGGCCGGAAACGCGGCTCTAAGCGATGTGGTTACCTATTCCGAGAAAGCCAGCGACGCTGCCGGGCGGACGGGAAAGAAACTGAAAGATACGGAGATTGCCCTGCGCAAGATGGCGGAGAAGTTTCGCGACGTCAAGCACAACCTCCCTTTTGACGATCAGGCCCCGGTGCAGCAAGCCATCGATCGCCTGGAAAAGATGCGGACCGATTTGCTGTCCGTCATGTTCGGAAAGAAGGGAAAAAAATAGTAACCAATGAAGAGGGGAAAGAAATGAACCGAGTTCGGGCTGCCATGGCCGGATGCGCCCTCGTTGCGCTGTTGAATTCGCCCGCATGGGCACAGCGGCAGCGCGATTCCCTGACTAATCCGGAAGTCGATCAACTCCGCGACACCGCCCTGGAGCCTGACCTGCGGGTCAAACTATACGTCAAGTTTGCCCGCGCCCGGCTAGCTTCACTCGAACCGGCGCAGTCTGATTCCAAGACCACAGATCGAGGCAAGGAAACCCACGACCGCTTGCAGGAATTCCTCGATGTTTACGACGAGATGAACGAAAACATCGACACCTATGTCGATCGCAAATCGGATCTGCGCAAGGCGCTGAAGGCGGTTATCGAGGCCGACACCGAGTTCCAGGCCAAACTCCGCGCCCTGAAAGACGCCGCCAATACCGCAAAGGAAGAGGCGAAACAGTATGAATTTCTGCTATCCACCGCGCTCGAAACTCTCGACAGCAGCGCCCAGGACCACCGCCAGTTGCTGACCGAACAGGAGGAAGCAGCCAAGCAAAAGAAAAAGACAAAGCCGTAAATCCGACATTGCGTTCTCTTGGCGTCCTTAGCGCTACCTTCGCGGGCTTTGCAGTTTGAGATTTTGTTCGTGTTAATCTACACCGCGTGAGAGACGGCCTCCTCCACATCTTCCAGGAAACCTACCGGGAACTTCGCCCGCGCGACCCTGTGCCTGAACTGAAGGTTGATTTCTTCGCTTTCACTAGCATCAAGAACACCATCAGAATGCGCGAGGGCAAATTGCTGGTGCGGCTTTCCGACCTGTTGGAAGGTGCGCCTGTCCCGGTGTTGCAGGCCATCGCCCACATCCTGCTGGCAAAGATGTACCGTAAGCCGGTGGAGCGGGAAGCGGCGACTCGGTACCGCCGGTATGTTTCGAGCCATGACATCACCCGGAAAGCTCACCTGGTGCGGCAAATGCGCGGGCGCAAGCGTCTGCATTCTGCCCAGGGCCACACCTACGATCTGGACGAGGTCTTCGAAGGGCTCAATACGAGGTTTTTCCACGGACTGCTGGCCCGCCCACAGTTGACTTGGAGTCGCAACCACTCCCGCAACAGTCTGGGTCACTACGATCCGGCGCACAACGCCATCGTGGTAAGCCGCATCTTTGACCATCCCCGCGTTCCACACTACGCCGTCGATTACATCGTTTACCACGAGATGCTGCATTTGAAGCATCCCGTCAGATTGCGCGGCAGCCGAAGGTGCGTTCACTCCGCGGAATTTCGGGCGGAAGAAAAGTTGTTCCCGCAACTGGAAGAAGTGAAACGATTTCTGAAACAACTGTAGCCTCGACATCCGGCTCTTTCTGATTTGGAGGGCAGAGCGAGGCCCTCCTTCGTTGACGCCCGTGCCTGCCGAAGACTATTCTTAACCTAGGGCTGGTAGATGTCCTAGTTGCAACTCGGTTGCATAAAGTAAGAGATGGTTTTCCACATGCTCCAGGCGTTCATCGTAACTCTGCGGGAAGGGGTTGAAGCCGCTCTCATGGTCGGCATCACCCTCGCCTATCTGTCTAAGATTGGGCGGCCCGAACTACGCAAATCGGTCTTTGCCGCCCTCATTGCCGCATTTGTTGGCAGTATCGGGATCGCCATCCTGCTGTCCCGCACCCAGTGGAACCAGGACATCTTTGAAGGCTGGATCATGCTGGCCGCGGCCTTTTTCGTCGTCACCATGATCATTTTCATGATGCAGACGGGTCGCGCGCTCAAGGGACAGATTGAGAGGAAAGTCGGCCAGCTGGCAGGTCGGAACGCTGCCTTCGGGTTGTTTCTATTTGTTTTTCTCATGGTGCTACGTGAAGGGGTGGAAACCGTCCTCATCCTGGGAGCCGTCTCGCTGAATTCCACCGAACTGCTCAGCTTCCTGGGCACTTTGCTGGGGGTGAGCATTGCCGTGCTGTTCGGGGTGATGTTCGTGAAGGGCAGCGTGCGTATCAACCTGCAAAAGTTCTTCCGAGTCACGACCGTCATCCTGTTCTTTGTAGCTGCACAATTGACTATCTCGGGCCTGCATGAGCTTTCTGAAAACGGCGTGCTGCCCTCCTCCCGCGAGGAGATGGCTCTCATCGGCCCCATCGTTCGAAATGATCTGTTCTTCTTTGTCACGATCGTTGCTTTAGCCGCCTTGATGGTGCTGTTCGAGGTAAAGCGCCGCCAGCCGTCTGCCCTTCCCGATTCCCCGGCCGAGCGCCGCAAGGCCTTGTGGAGCGCCCGCCGTGAGCGTTTGTGGATGGTTTCGGTCTACGCCAGTTCGTTCTTGTTCATCCTGATGGTCACCGCCGAATTCATCTACACAAAAAGCGTAAGCGCACTTTCGCCCGCAACCGAAGTGACCTTCACCAACGGACAACTGAGCATTCCACTGACCCAGGTCTCCGACGGCGATCTGCATCGCTTCGAAGCCGAGGCCAAGGGAACTGCGGTTCGCTTCTGGCTGTACAAAAGGCCAGACGGCAAAGTGGCCACGGTATTCGACGCATGCCAGATTTGCGGTCCCGTGGGCTTTTACAAAGGACCGAACGGAGTGGTTTGCAAGAACTGCGCCGCACCCATCAACGGGCAATCGGTGGGCACGGCCGGGGGATGCAATCCCATTCCCCTGCCTGCCGAACAGACCTCCGACGCTGTCATTATCCGGGAGGCGGACATCGCGGCCGGCGTCCGTATCTTCCAACAATAACCCATGTTCTTGCGTCTACTGTACGAATCCTTCCGGCGGCAGAAGCGGCGAAAGCTCCTGGCTGGTGTTGCCATCATGCTCGGAGTCGGCGTGGCGACGGCCATGATCGCTGTCGCTACCGATATCGGCGACAAGATCAGCCGAGAACTGCGTACCTACGGAGCCAACCTTATCGTGACTCCACAGGAAGACAGCCTGGACGTGGTGAATGCCGGCGTCAATCTGAAGCCGCCCAGTGACGGCGCCTACCTTAACGAAGCTGATCTGCCCAAAATCAAGGGCATGTTCTGGCGCAACAACATTGTAGGTTTCGCGCCCATGTTGCCGGTCAACGTTAGTCTGGCAGGCCATAAAAATCTCACTCTGCTGGGGACGTATTTCGCCCGGCAGCTGGCTTTCGGCAAACAGGAGTTCACCACCGGGGTCCGCTCCACCCATCCCTGGTGGAAAGTGCAGGGTTCCTGGCCGGATGACAATTCGACCGATGTTCTACTCGGCGAGCATCTGGCATCGAAGCTGAACCGCAAGGCTGGCCAGGAGATTGAAGCCGCTGGTCAGTCCCGCCGGATCGCCGGCATTCTCTCCACCGGCGGACCCGAAGATGATCAGATCGTGGTTCCCCTTCCTCTGGCGCAGCAGATTCTCGGCAAACCCGGCGCGGTACGCCGCATTTACGTCAGCGCTGTGACCAAGCCCGAGGACGCCTTCGCCCGCCGCGATCCCAGGAGCCTGTCGCCGAAAATGTACGACCGTTGGTATTGCTCTCCTTACGCGCAATCCATCGCGTTCCAGTTGCAGGAGGCCATTCCGCACTCCCACGCCGAGCAGATTCGCCAGGTGGCGCAGAATGAAGGTACTGTCCTGACGCGCATCCAGGGACTGATGCTCCTCATCACCGTGGCCGCATTGCTGGCATCCGCGCTGGCGGTTTCCGCTTCCATGGCGACCGCGGTGTTTGAGCGGCGCAGCGAAGTTGGCTTGATGAAGGCCTTGGGCGCCGGCAACCTGGCAGTGGCAGTCTTGTTTCTTGCCGAGGCGGCGTTGCTCGCGTTGATGGCGGGAACCGTAGGCTTTGCCGGTGGAGCGTTACTGGCCCGCCAGATCGGCCATTCCATTTTCGATTCCCAGATCGCGATCCAACCGGTGCTTCTGCCGGTCATTCTGGCCATCGCGGTAATCGTCACCTTCGGCGGCAGCGCTGCCGCCATCCGGCGCGCGGTAAAGTTCGATCCTGTGTACGCTCTGCGAGGTGAAGCTTGAACTCGGAAGTCGCCCGCCGCCGCTCAGCCTCGCCCCACGCCTCGATGTTCCTGCGTATGCTGGTGCGAGCCGCCGTGCTCCGGCGCGGGCGAGCTGCCTCAGCCCTGCTGGCCATGGCCGTGGCTGCTGCCGCGGCCACCGCCATGCTCAATCTCTACGTGGACGTACAAGCCAAGCTGCGACGGGAATTTCGCAAGTACGGCGCCAACGTCGTGGTGGTAGCAAAGGAGGGAGAGGACCTCCCGAAAGACGGGTTGTCCACAGTCCGATCCATTCTCGGCAACGCTGGCATCGCGGTTCCATTCGCCTACGCCGTAGCCCGCACCTCTGACGGCCATTCGGTTGTCGTCGCCGGAACCGATCTCGATCAAGTACAGAAGCTGGATAGCTGGTGGTCAGTAACGGGTTGGCCGAAGGCACAGCGCGATGCCCTCATCGGCCGCCGCGCTGCCGGAGTTCTCAACTCGTCGGGAAAGCCGTTTGACCTGAGCTTCCAGGGACGCACTGTTCAACTGAATCCAGCCGGCACCTTGCAAACCGGCGCCGACGAAGACAGCCGGGTTTACATTTCGCTGGCCGATTTCACCGAGTGGACCCATGTGCCCTATTCCACGATCGAAATCTCGGCCCTGAGTTCGTCGCAGGAAGGATCTTCGCAGGAAATAGAAGCCACTATGCGCAGGCTCGCACAAACCCTTCCCGGCGCTGATGTCCGCCCCGTTCGGCAGGTCATGGAAGGCGAGGCCCGAGTGCTGGGCAAGATGCGATCCACCCTTCTTGTGGCTGCCGTGCTCATCATTCTCACCGCCGCTGTCTGCGTGCTTGCCACCTTGACTGGATGGATCTCCGACCGTCGCCGGGACTTTGCCCTCATGAAAGCGCTAGGCGCGTCCGGCAGATTGATCCAGGGATTCTTCGCCGCCGAAGCTGCCGCTATCGGCGCGGTTGGATCAATACTAGGCTTCGCCATCGGAGTAGGGGCGGCCATCTGGATCGGGCGGACGAATTTTCACTCCCCGGTGACGCCGCGTTTCGCCGTTTTCCCGGTCGTTTTGGCGGGCGGAATAATGATCGCGCTGCTCGCGGCAATCCTGCCGATATCTCTGCTCCGGCGAGTCCAACCTGCTAACATTCTGAGGGGAGAGTGACATGATCAAGCTCAGCCATGTCAGCCGCCTTTATCCGGCCCAGGCCGAGGGCGGGGGCGTTGTGCGCGCGCTCGATGATGTCTCTCTCCACGTTGAGTCGGGCGAATGGCTTGCCGTCATGGGCCCATCCGGATCTGGTAAATCCACTCTAGCCAATTTGATCGGCTGCCTCGATCGCCCCACTTCAGGCGAGATCTGGCTCGACGGCGAAAACGTGGCCAAGCTTTCCGCGCTGGATTTGAGCCGGGCGCGCGCGGAAAAAGTTGGTTTCATCTTTCAGCAATTCCATCTGATTCCCTATCTCACCGCGCTCGAAAATGTCATGTTGGCCCAATACTTCCACAGCATGACCGACGAGCAGGAAGCCCTGGAGGCGCTGGCGCATGTCGGCCTGAAAGACCGCGCCCGGCACCTGCCCGCTCAACTCTCCGGCGGAGAACAGCAGCGGGTTTGCATCGCCCGCGCCCTGATCAACGATCCTAAGATCGTTCTGGCCGATGAACCCACTGGAAATCTGGACGCAGTCAATGAAGAAATCGTCTTGCGCCTGTTGCGCGAGCTGCATGGCCAGGGACGCGCCATCATAATGGTTACGCACGACCCCATCGTCGCCCGCCTCGCCGATCGCAGAATCGAGTTGCATCACGGTAAAATTGCCGACCAGGAAGTTTTCGCCATGGCGGACGAGGAACAGTTCGACGAAGTCCTGGAGGAGCTCTGGGCGGTCGAGGAGCATGGCGAGATTGCTGAAATCGGCCGGATGGAAGTGCACGGCGCGCTGCCGGTAAGCATTGCGGTTGAAAAGATGGCCGCTCTCGGCCTGGTCGCAACCCGGCCACATCCGCCCGAGGCTCACAATCACAAGCCGTTCGTGAACCCTTGCCACGACGCGCTCAAACCTTCCGGTGTCTCGACCGGCGACGGCAGCACGATTGTGGAATTCACTGGCCGCGGCCGCCAGCGCGCGGCCGACATCGTCCGCCGCCACCGCCTGGCCGAGCGTCTCTTCACGGACAGCTTGGCACTGGACAGCGAGTCAGAGATCGAACAACAGGCCTGCAAATTCGAACACATCCTCTCCACCGAAGCGACTGACAAGATCTGCAGCTTCCTCGGCCATCCGCGCACTTGCCCACACGGGGCGCCCATTCCGCTAGGACCTTGCTGTGAGCGCAACCTGGCAGCCCAGGAAGGGCAGCAGGTACAGACTTCACGCTTCAAGTGATGCAGCACTACCTGACCTTCTGCCACAACACGTCTTCGTTGTTTCTGCGGTCAATCCTGGCATCCACCTTCTCGCGATCGCCACGCCGGAAGAGTCGGCCGCCCTCGATCCCTTCGCGGAAAAATATGGCGGTGGACTCGGACACCAGCAGAATCTTAGCGCCGCCCGTGCGCTGTGCCTACAGGTTATCGTCCTTGCGGAATACGGTCTGGGTTATTCCAGGCGCCAGCTCATAGATCTGTGACGGGATTTTCACCGATCTTAACCCCGTAGAGGATTCTCTGACCAAAACATCGATACGACCGTTATGATGAGTTGCATCGCCATCCATGACCACTCGACGACCCCGCATCGGCGTCTTTGATTCCGGCTTCGGTGGCCTCACGGTTCTTAAGGAACTGGTCGCACTCGCACCGGACGCTGACTACCTCTATTTCGGCGACACCGCGCGGCTGCCTTACGGTTCCAAGTCTGTCGAGACCGTTGCCAAGTATGCCATCGGCGCGGCCCACTATCTTGAACAGCACGGCGCACAGATGTTGGTGATGGCCTGTAACACGGCAACTGCCCTCGCTCTTGACAAGATTACTTTGGCCTCCCGCGTTCCCGTGGTCGGCGTCGTAGAGCCCGGCGCGATGAGTGCTTCCGCGGCTAGCCGGTCCCGCAGAGTTGTCGTCATTGGCACCGAGGCTACCATCAGCAGTCATGCTTATTCGAAGGCTCTTGCAATCCGTGGAGTTGAGTCGAAAGAGAAGGCCTGCCCGCTGCTGGTGCCGCTGGTGGAAGAAGGGTGGGCGGAGCACGCGGTCGCCGAACAGGTGGCGCGCATTTATTTGGCCGAAGCTTTCGCTGACGGCTTCGAGTCCGCGGACGTTCTGGTGCTGGGATGCACCCACTATCCTCTGCTGAAACCGCTGCTGCGCGGGTTAGTCCCAACGCATGTCACCATGGTGGATTCTGCCGATTCCACGGCGCGGGTAGTCAGCCAGCTACTTCGACAAGGTCTACCTGAAATTTCTCTCGAAGAAGAACGCCGCGGACAGCCTCGACTGAAATTCTTCGTAACCGATTCAGTGGAAAAGTTTCGCCGCCTGGGGGCGCGATTTCTGGGAAGCCCGATCGAAGGTGTCGAGCACGTAGAGCTAAAGGAATAACGCAGCAACCACAGGGGACAGAGAGAGACGCTGAGGAATCCCAAGATTTGGGCCTCTCGGCGTCCTTTGTGGTGCATGCATTCGGTTTCGGAAGGAACAAACTAGTACAGCCGGAAGCTCACTTCCACATTGATCTGCACTGCCACCGGCTTGCCATCTTTCATGGCTGGCTCGAACTTCCAGGTCTTTACCGCTTCGATTGCCTTCTCATCCAATCCCAGGCCAAGGCTACGTGCCACCCGAATATCTCGCGGTTTGCCGTCCGGCCCCACCACCAGCCAGAGAACGCAGGTGCCTTGATACTTGGCCTTGCGGGCTTCTTCCGAGTACTCAGGATCGGGCTGGAAGATGACTCGCGGGGCGCTGACACCGCCGCCTACATGGAAAAATCCACCGCCAACTCCACCGCCTCGGCCCTCACCCACGCCTGGCCCTGTGCCCACACCGACGCCACCGCCCGAACCCGAGCCAATACCGCCACCCGAACCGGTTCCGTTCGATGGAGGCCCGGAGGGCAGATGAGACATCGGGTCGCCCAGGTTCGGCAGGTTATTCGAAGCCAGCTTGACCTGCGGCGGAATGATTACCGTTGGCTCAGCCGTGAGCTTGGGGTTGTCGTTGCGAACCACCATCATCGGAGGGGTAATTTGCTCCATCGACTGCTTGGGCAATTTTCCCTTGGGCGCTTGAAATTTGTCGCGGTCGCCACCGCCGCCGCCTCCACCTGCCTGCGTCTTGGACGGCGGCAAGGGAGGAATATCGTCGGGAGAAACCAATGTGATCGTGTCATGCGGCTTAACGATCTGCTCGACCATCCTTCGGCCCAGCAGAGTGATGCCTATGATCGCCGCCAATGCCAAAACGTGTACTACGGTGGAACCCAATACGCCGTTCTTTTTGTAGTCGTAAAAACCCCAAATATCTTTGACTGGAATCGGCTTCGAGGTCAGCACCAGAGGTGGCTGCTTTTTCGGAAAGAAGAAGTCGTCCAAGTTCCGGAACAGCGACTTCCACAGCGACTCTTCCAAAGTGCTTTCCGGCAGAAGTAAGTTGAGTTCGGGCTCGGCGCCGGCAGGGGGTTTAATGTCGAGTGTTGGCATTTAGTTGACCCGAATTCAGGTTTCTCTACCCGAGTTGCCTTCCGTCTCTAGAGCTTGATGAGCACATTGGCTGCCAAGTTGCTTCCCGGCAAGAGAATACGTGCAAATTCATCTGGCCGCAACTCGCCTGGAACTCACAGAGGATCCACAGGACCCAACCACGAGTTGTTAGATGCGACGCCTAAGCAAACGTCGACCTTAGAAAATTGTACACTTTTCTAAGCTCTTTTCGCAGTGCTTTTGCGGCTCCTTTCTCACCCCTGGCTTCGGTGTTTACAGGCGGTCAATGGACGTTCGTTCGCCCGCTCCCTATAATGAAAAAAATCAACTATTTGGGGAGAAATCATCCTAGTGCCGCTGGACCTGAAATCCACCATCAACCTGCCCAAGACCGACTTTCCCATGAAGGCCAACCTGCCCCAGAACGAGCCCGCGGCTCTGGCCCGCTGGGAGCAAATGGGCATCTACCGGCGCATACGGGAAGCCCGGCGCGGGGCTCCGAGCTACGTCTTGCACGACGGTCCGCCCTACGCCAATGGACCCATCCATATGGGCCATGCGCTGAACAAGTGCCTGAAAGATTTCATCGTCAAGTCCAAAACCATGGCCGGATTTGACTCTCCCTACGTTCCAGGATGGGACTGTCATGGCCTACCTATCGAAATCAAGGTAGACCAGCAACTTGGCGGCAAAAAACTCCAGATGCAGAAACTGGAAGTCCGCGAGGCGTGCAGAAAGTACGCGCAGAAATTTCTCGATCTGCAGCGCGAGCAGTTCCGGCGCATCGGCGTCTTCGGACGCTGGGACCAGCCTTACTCCACCATGACGCCGCAGTACGAGTCGGTGGTGTTGGCAACCTTCTACGACTTCCTGGAGAAAGGATTCGTCTACAAAGGGCTGCGCTCGGTGTACTGGTGTATTTACGACAGGACCGCCCTCGCCGAAGCCGAGGTCGAATACGAAAATCACACCAGCCCCACGGTGTGGGTGAAGTATGCCCTGGCCGAAGATCCGGCCCGGCTCGATCCCGCACTGGCGGGGAAAAAAGTTTTCACCGTAATCTGGACAACCACTCCTTGGACGCTTCCCGCCTCCATGGCTGTGGCCTTTCATCCCCATGAGGACTACGTCGCGCTTGAATCCGGCGGCGAGGCCTACATCGTTGCCGAGAAGCTGGCCAGCGAATTCGCCGGCAAGGTTGGTCTGAAACACGCCCAGACGCTTGCCCACCTGCCCGGCAGGAAAATGGAGTACGCGAAGTTCGCTCACCCGTTCCTGGATCGCACCGTCCTGGGCGTGCTTGCCGACTACGTCACCATGGATACCGGCACCGGCGTCGTCCACACCGCACCCTCCCACGGCGCCGAGGACTTCGCGACTGGCGTCAAATATAAGCTCGACTTAACCACCAACGTGGACGCCGCCGGCATCATGCGAAACGGCCTGCCAGAATACGACGGCAAAAAAGTCTTTGACGCCAACCAGCCCATCATCGAGCTGCTGAAGCAGCGCGGTGTGCTGATGCATTCCGAAAAGCTCGAGCATTCCTACCCGCATTGCTGGCGCTGCCACAACCCCCTCATCTTCCGTGCCACTGAGCAGTGGTTCATCTCCATGGAAACGCCGATGCCGGATGGCACGCTGCGCAGTCGCACCTTAGACGAAATCAAGAAAGTGAAGTGGGACCCAGCCTGGGGCGAAGAGCGTATCTCAAACATGATCGCCACTCGCCCCGACTGGTGCGTTTCAAGACAGCGCATCTGGGGCGTCCCCATCGCTGTGTTCTTGTGCGAAGGCTGCGGCTTGCCCCTGAACAATCCCGCGCTCAACCGCAAAGTGATCGAGCTCTTCGCCCGTGCCGGGGCCGACGCCTGGTACACGCCCGAGGCCGACGCTCTGATTGGTGCCGACACAAAGTGCGCCAAGTGCGGGGCCACAAAGTTTTCCAAGGAGACTGACATTCTCGACGTCTGGTTCGAATCCGGCTGCAGCCACGCCGCTGTGCTCGGCCACGAACCCGACCTGCCCTGGCCCGCCGATCTTTACCTCGAGGGCGGTGACCAGCACCGGGGATGGTTTCATTCTTCCCTGCTCTGCGCGGTCGGCACCCGCGACCAGGCTCCGTACCGCATGGTCTCGACCAACGGCTGGACTCTGGACGAACAAGGCCGCGCCATGTCCAAATCCCGCGGCAATGACGTGGACCCGGTCGACATTTCTAATCGCCTGGGCGGTGAGATCGTGCGCTTGTGGGTCGCATCGGTTGATTTTCGGGAGGACGTGCTCGGCTCTGAGCGCCTGATGGGGCGCATCGCAGAAAACTACCGGACGATTCGGAACAAACTGTTTAAGAACTCGCTCGGCAATCTGTACGACTTCGATCCGCAACGAGATGCTGTGCCGTTCGAAAACCTGGAAGCGATCGATCAGTACGTCCTTCGCCAGACAGTTGCCATGACGGCAGACGTGACTCGCTGGTACGATGAGTTCACTTTTCACAAGGTTTACCACCGCATCAATGACTTCTGCGTAGTGGAACTGAGCGCTTTCTACTTCGATGTTCTCAAGGACCGGCTCTACACGTATGCGCCGAATTCCCGCGGCCGTCGGGCCGCACAGACCGCGATCTGGCGCATTGGGGAAGCTCTGGTCCGCCTACTGGCGCCCATCATGAGCTTCACCTGTGACGAAGTGTGGCAATATCTGCCCGCGCTGGCTGATCGTCCGCCCAGCGTGCATCTCGCGAACTTTCCCAATGCATCTGACATTCTGGGCGGCTCGGTCCCCGTGAAGGATGTCAGGCAAAGTGAAGACTGGAGCACTCTGCTGGCTGTCCGCACCGAAGTATTGAAGGCGCTGGAAGAGGCCCGCCAGAGCAAGTTGATCGGCGGCGCCAACCTGGAAGCCCAAGTCATCGTCACGGCCGCCGAGCCCGTGTACTCGGTCCTGGCACGTTACCAGGACCAGCTGCGCTATCTGTTCATCGTTTCGGCGGTGACGCTGGAGCCTGGCGCTTCCGGAAATGGAACCGGCGGAGTAAGCGTCCGGGTGAACCAGGCCCAGGGCAAAAAGTGCGAGCGCTGCTGGAATTATTCCATCCATGTGGGCGAGGACGCGGTCTATCCTACAGTGTGCGAGCGCTGCATTGCGGTGCTGAAGGAACTCGGCAGGTGAGCACTGCCTTCCGTGCCGCCTCGGCGGCGTTTTCTGCGATTTGAGGTTTTAGACTAACTCCCATGACGACTCGCGCCACCCGTAGCTTCCACTTCGTGATTGCCCTGCTGGTGTTGGTCCTCGACCGGGCCGCGAAATGGATGGTAGCCAGGGATATTTCCTTGCACGACACCATTCAGATAATCCCCGGATTCTTCCGGCTCACCCACGTGGAGAATCGGGGCGCGGCCTTCGGTCTGTTTGCCGACTCGCCCTCGGAATGGAAGATCACCGTGCTGGTGCTCTTCTCCATCGTGGCGCTCGCCATCGTCTCCGTTCTTCTCTGGCGCAACAGTCATTCCATGCAGAGCACCGGAGTTGGTCTGGCGTTGATTCTTGGGGGTGCGGTGGGGAACTTATGGGACCGACTGCTCAACGGTCGGGTGGTCGATTTTCTGCTTTTCTACATCGGCCAATATCAATGGCCCGCGTTCAACGTGGCCGACAGCGCTATTGTTGTGGGAGCTGCCCTGCTGGTAATCGAAATCCTCTTCGCAAAATCACCGGCACCGGAAAAATCGGCCTGATAGCCCGCCCAGCCGCAAAAAGCTCAACCGCAAGGGAGGCCGATAAAACCACAAAGATCGCAAGGACTTTCCTTGCGCACTTCGCCGGTTGTCTTGACGTCCTTTGCGGTTCAAGCCTTTCGCGTAAACCTAGGCCGACTTCTTTTGCTCCATCTGGGCGTAGAAAGCCTGCGCCCGTTTTCCCATCTCTTGTTCGCTCAGATCCTCCGTATGCGTGCTCACGCCCCAGGAATGGCCGAAAGGATCGACAAAGTTGCCATGCCGGTCTCCCCAGAACATGTCGGTCACTGGCGTAGCGGCTTTGCCGCCGGCGTCGATGGCCCGCTGGAAGACGTCGTCAACATCCTCAACGTAAAGATAGATACCGCCGGTAAATCCACCCAATGTTTGCGGGGCTTTGCCGCCCATGTTGGGGAATTCATCCGACAGAAAAATAATGGAATCGCCAATCTTCAGCTCGGCGTGGGAGATCTTGCCGTCTGGACTCGGCATCCGCATGATTTCCTTGGCGCCGAATACTTTTTTGTAAAACTCGATGGCTTGCGCGGCGTTTCGAACTACCAGAGTTGGGGTTGCAGTGTGGAAGCCTTCAGGAATTGGCTTTACAGAAGCAGGCATGCGTTTTCTCCTTCGTGCGGCCGGCTGGCCGGAGTACCCCTCGCGAACAGAATCGTATTCTACCGCCGCGACAACCTTGAAGATGTGAAATCTTTGTAAAAATTAGAGAGAACAGACCGAAGGCGCGCGAATCAGCAATTCTGCACCCGGGATCCCCGTGACTATGGCGCCCCGTACAACTGCCGGTACACATTGGCGTTCCTGAGAATGGCCTGCACGTATTCCCGAGTCTCAGTGAAGGGGATCGATTCCACAAATTCCTGCGGGTCGCGATATTTTCCCTGCCCCAGCCAATCGTCCACCCGGTTCGAGCCGGCGTTGTAAGCAGCCAGCGCGTACTCGAAGGAGCCATACTTATCCACCATTTCGCGGAAGTAGCGCGTACCCAGCCGCAGGTTGACTTCGGGAGTAAACAATTGCGTAGCGGCAAAATGCTTGAGCTTTTCCTGCTTTGCCACCCCGCTGCCAACCTTGGGCAGCAATTGCATCAGCCCAACTGCATTGGCGCGAGACACCGCGCCTGGATTAAACTCCGACTCCTGCCGAATCAGGGATGCCACGAGATAAGGATCCAGCGCGTTTTGCGTCGAGAATGCTTTCAGGTCGGTCCAGTACGCCTTGGGAAACAGCGCTTCCCAGTAAGAGCGCGGGAGAGTGGGCAAATCCACCGCAAAATAATTCGGCACGGCGCGTTTGAATACCTGGATGGCGCCGTCGAAGCGTCCCGCATCCTGATAAAGCCTCGCGGTCTCAGCCGCAACCCAGTTCCCCTTGTCTTCATTACCCGCGGCCTGCATTTCGCGCACGGCAAAGTCCACCAGTGCGCCGTTCTCGAGCAACCGCGCTTTCTGATAGCGCAGGTTGTCCGTCGGGGGCTCGCTGGCGGCGATATTGGTGCCGGCCTCGATTGCCGGAACCCGATCCAGCAAGGCGTAATGTGGAGGGTCGCCATCCGCCTTGGTTTCCCGCAGCCGGCGACGCGCTAGTTCGCCATAGTAAAAATTGCGAAAGCGTTCCGAGAGTTTTTGGTAGTAGGCACAGGCCATGGCGGTGTCGTTGTCTTCCTCAGCCAGTCGTGCACGCCAATACAGCGCCGCCGGAACTTCCGCTGACGTGGGATACAGACCTATCTGCTGCTCAAACCCCGCCTTGGCCTCTGCGTTCCTGCCCTGGCGTAGGCTCAACCATGCCACCTTCCAATGTGCGTACGAGGCGCGGCCCACCTGCGGAAATCGTTGCTGCAACTCTCGATACGCGTCGATCGCCTTGTCATAGTCGGGTTTGAGAAGATAAAAATTTCCGGCCGCCAACAATGCCTGTTGTAGCCAGACACTGGTAGGCGCCGCCTGGCGTAGCTCCGTCAGAGCGCGCAGAAAGCCTTCGTCGTCATCGCTAGCGCGCGCCACTTCTCCAAGATTGAAGAGGCGCTGGGCGTTGAGCTCAGCCGGGGAGCTGGGCAGCGTCTCCAGAATCTTCTTGGCTTCCTTGTTTTGTCCCGAACGGCGCAAAGCCACCGCCAGCGCCAATTCGAGGTCAGGACGGTCGTTCGGGTCCACCATGTTAAGCAGATCGCGATATTCCTCCGCCGCCTCGGTGAAGCGTTTGCCCTTGGCCAGCAGATCGGCGCGCGATCTGCGGCCGTTCGACCCCAAGGGAGCCAACTGGGCGGTCGAAGCCAGTTTCTTCAGCTCGATGGCGGCCTGCCCGGCTTCTGTACTCAGTGGCATCGTGATGTACAGATTGCGCAAGATGTCGGCGGCCTTTGCCGCCTGCCCCGCGGCGGCGTACGCGCGTCCCAAGGCCAGTTCCAGATCAGCGCGCGGCGGCTGACGCTCTTTTTCCAGCAGAGCGACCGCTTCCTGCGGCCGGCCCTCCGCCCAAAGAACGTTCGCATACAGAACGTGCGCGTCCCGCGTCAACAGCGACTCGGGATACGACCTGTCGAATTTCGCAAGGGTCGCAGCAGCTTCGGCCGTCCGCCCCGCTTGAAAGTATGAAGTGCAGAGATAAAAACTGACGTAGTCGCCCAGATCTCCCGCCCGAGCCTCGGCCCGGTTCAGCGGATCGATGGCTTTGGCGTAATCGTGATCCAGAGTGTGAGCGTATCCCACTACCAGCCAGGCCAGCGCGCCTGCATCTCCTTTGGTATGGAGCCGGGCGTAGGCCTCCACTCCCGCGTAAGCGGCCGCAGTGCGGTCTTGTAGCAGTTGCCGTGCCATCGGCTTCAGATTGGCTGAAGTCACAAACGCCTGATGCATCCGGCTCATGCGGGGTGAGGACCGTCTGTGCCGGGCGGCGGCTTTGCCGCGCGCTTTCTTGCCGGACTGGGTTTTCCTGGTGGAAGACTGCGCCGCCGCAGGCGCCACGGAGGGGACAAGATTCAAACACAGAACTGCCCCAATCACAGAAATTCGAACCAAGGACGATGGCAAACGATGAAAGACCACTCTAATCAATTTCGCCGAAAATTGGCGCCCATGATGGAAGGATCGTCCTCGGCCAGACTGCGGATAAGTTCCTGGCTGAAGTAGTCGGCGCCGGCGGCCGCGCTATTTCCATAGCGTTTTAGGAAAGTCCCCCGGCTCTTTTCGATGTCCTCTTTGAGCCGGCCGTAAAGATCTTTATTTTTGCGCCCTTCGGCGACCTTCGCCTGATTGTACAGTTTGATCTCATCCACCAGCAGCCGGGCAAAGCGCTGGGCCTTGCGATGGACATCGGCATCCTCCGGGGAGAGATTGGCAAATGGATCCGCCGCCGGGGCCGGAGCGGCGGCTGCCACGGAAGCTTTGATGGGCTCGGCTTGAGCCACGACCACAGGTTGCTCGGCCACCACCGGCGGAACCACTATGGGCACGGGAACCGAGGCCACATGCTTCGGGGCGTGCGCCGCGAAAGGGTCCGAGGGGGGGGCAGCCGTGTGTGCCGGCGGGGCGCTTTCCGTTTTTTCGGCAGTCGTATCGGCGCTTTCTTCTTTTTGCGCCTGCTTTCGTAGCGAGGCCACTTCCAGCCAGGCACTGGTGGCTCGAACCAAAAGCTCCAGGGCCGCGGCGTCCATCTTTCCGCCCGCCTCCACCCCTGCATCGGCGTACACCAGCGCCGCCACTTTCTCCTTGAGTACTAGGGGCAGCACCAACACCTGATCATCGGCCGATCCGCCGAATCGTGACACAAATTCCGGGTCAATCTCGCTGGTAGCGCCGCTGAATGGCATTCGCGATCGCAGGGCCTGCTCCGGAGCTCCCATGGTCACGTTGAGGGCGAAATCCTTGATGGTGTCCTCGCCGTCCTCGGAAAAGCCGCGCCCTTGCCACCCGGCCGCAGCCCCGGCTTTGACCACGAACAGCGCCCCGCGGCCGCTGTAGCGGACCGTGTTGTCCAGCAGTGCGCGTAGAATTTCTTTTTGCGTTGTGCCCGCGTAGATGGACGAGATCGCCTTCAACAGATTGGCAGATCCACCGTCCCCAGATCCCCCCGCCCCAAGGGTCTGCGGAAGTTCCTCTAGGACGCGGCGCACTAACTCCTCCCGTATGTGCGGAACGTGGTTCTCCCATACCTGGGAAACAACTCTCTCGACAATTTCCTCGAGTTCGCTTCGGTCTGCCATGGTCAGTTCGGTGCTTCAGCCGCTGGATCTGGCTTTCTTGCCCTTCATCCCCGGTTCAAGCTTTTGGTAAACCTCGATTATATGGTCACTTGGCCGGTGTTTTCCGGTCACGTAAGGACGTGTTCTACTGCGGAATCAAGGCTCTTTGGAATTTATCGCAAACCGGCCCGGCATAGATACGTCAAAACAGTTAGCTCGGAAGGCGGGTTACCAAGTAAAATAACATTTCTCTCGAGCACCCCGGGCATGAAAATTGTTGCATCGGAAGAAGAATGACAGCCATCCAACAAAAGGTAACCGAACCAGTCAGTGATGAGCTGGCTCTGGTTCAGACCGCCAAAAGCGGAGATGTATCGGCATTTGAGGAACTGGTCCGGCGCTACGACCGGAATGTGTTTCGCATTGCGCAGCACATCACCCAGAACCGCGAAGACGCGGAAGATGTGGTGCAGGATGCCTTCCTTAAGGCCTACAGCAATCTGAATCAGTTCCAGGGCCAGAGCAAGTTTTATACCTGGCTGGTGCGCATTGCGGTCAACGAAGCGCTGATGAAGCTGCGGCGACGTCGGCCGGAGCGCATGGTCTCGCTGGACGAGGACGTCAAGACCGAGGAAGATTCGGTTCCCCGCGAAGTCGCGGATTGGAGTCCGAATCCGGAACAGCAGTATAGCCAGGCGGAACTGAAGGAAATCCTGACCAAGACGATTCAGGGACTGCCTCCGAGCTTTCGCACGGTCTTTGTTCTGCGAGACGTGGAAGGTCTTTCGACCGAGGAGACGGCTGAGGCGCTCGAACTTAGCATCCCTGCGGTCAAGTCGCGGCTGTTGCGGGCGCGGTTGCAGTTGCGGGAACGGCTTAGCCGTTACTTCCAGAAGCGTGATAGCGGAGATGGCAAACAGTGAAGTGTTCTGAGTTTCTGCAGGAACTGACCAACTACCTGGACGGCGTCCTTGACGACCGCACCAAGGCCGAACTGGAAGACCATCTGGCTTGGTGCCACAACTGCTACGTTGTCTGCGACACCACCAAGAAGACCATCGAGATCTACCGCGACTCTCAGCTCTACGAACTTCCCGACGATCTGCGCAACCGCCTTCGCAGCGCCATTGTGGCCAAATGTGAGGCACACAAAAAGGCGGGCCCCCAGGAAGCCTGAGCGCAACTAGGCGCGAGCGTCGGTCGGATTTCGCTACAGGGAACAACGGGCATGGCGAGCTTGCAGCGCTAACCCCTCATCCAGCAGACACTTCCGCTTATCCACATCCGTCGCGTGCACCCACCTCGTACCCCCCAGGAACCTTTCTGGGCAAAACTGAATCTAAGTAAACAGGACCGGGCAAGTTTCGTATTGAGGGCTGCCGGGGAGGGCGGTATGATGGCGAAATTGTTCGAAGTTTTCTTCGGTTGCAGACATTCTCATTATAGTTTTCCTATCACGGTGCGATCGCGATCGCGGCGCAATACCGCAGCCTCGCTGACCGGCACCTACGTCGCATGTCTCGATTGCGGCAAAGAATTTCCTTATGACTGGCAGGACATGAAGGTGGTAACGTCAATCGCGGCCAGGAGCCGTCGGGTACCCGCATTGGCTCCGAAAGAAGCTGCGTAAAAGAGTCCACCCGAAAGGTTCAGCCTTTTCCGGCCATGCCGCGAGTTCCTCGCGGCTTTTCCATTTCCGGCGAAAGTAAGCCCCAAAATAAAAGCGGCGGCCGAAGCCGCCGGATTGAATCGTGTTGAGAACATCCTGTTTGGGCTCAGTTGCTGCTGCTGTCATCCCGCCGCTTCAGCGTAGGGCGGCCGTCGTCGTTTGTCTTGTCGTCGGTGCCGTTCTTGTCCGGTGTCGAGGTCCGTCGCAGACTCGGCTTCTTGCCGTCGTCCTTCTTGTCGAGCACCTTGTGCCGGTTCTCGATCGCTGCCAGCCGCCCCTTGACATCGTCAAACTCGGAGGTTGAGACGACGTACTGCGCCCGTGCCGGCAGGATTTGCGCAATCTCTTCCTGCGATTTGGCGATCCGGTCCGGAGTCTGAGGATGGGTCGAGAACGCCTTGGCTAATGTCCCCGGTTTCTTCTTCTCCTGGGCCTGCACCTTCTCAAAGAAGCTGATAAAAGCTTGAGGGTCGTATCCCGACTTGTACATGTACTGCATTCCCAGGTAATCGGCCTCCGCCTCGAAGCCGCGCGAGAAGTGCAGGAAGGTCATGGGCAAGGCCAGGCCCGCTGCCTCGTAGCCGGCATAGCCGATAGCCCCGCCGACAAAGATCAGTGGAATCGAAGCCATATTCATCAAATTGCCGCGGGTATTTTCACGCGCCGCATGGCACGCCGCCACGTGGGCAATTTCGTGCGCCATCACACCAGCCAGTTCCGCTTCTTCGTCGGCCGCCAGGATCAATCCGGAATTCACGTAGAAAAAGCCGCCGGGCAGAGCAAAGGCATTGACGTCGTCGGAGTCAATTACTTTAATGGTGAACGGTACTTGCGCGTCGGAATTGCGCACCAGGTTCTGCCCCAGCCGATTGACGTATTCCGTTACCACCGGGTCCTGGATCAGTTTTACCGTGGATTCGACCTGCTGGGAGTAACTTTTCCCCATGGCAATCTGTTTTTCCACGCCATACCAGTTTCCCAGCCCGGTCTTGCAACCCACATTCCGATTGCCGACGGCATCTACATCTCCCTTGCCGCCCTCATGTCTAACCTTGTCCGGGTCCGCCGGCTCGACGCTCGGCGGCGGGGTCTGGGGCGAGGTTTTGGCCGCTGCGTTGTCGGAAGCGCTGTCGCTCGGCTTGGCGCCGCCTTGATCCTGCGAGAAACCCCATGGCGCCGCATAACTGAAGGTCAGCAACGCAGCCGTCAATGCTAAGAGCCGTAACTTCATGATGGACTCCCTTGTTCCGTCCCGCCCCAGGACTCTTTCTCGATTATACGCCCGCTCGGAAAGGGCGATACCGCAGATTTCCCTGTTGGGTTGGACGCAGAATTCGGTAGCAAGGTTATCCGAGTCATGTCCTATGTGCCTTGTTAACCGCGCAGGCGCCGCCTGGGCACTTCTCCGTGTCCTTCAGCGCCCTCTATGGTTAGTTCCGCTGAGGTTCTGCCACAATCTCAAACTCCACCTGCAACCCGTCTTTTACCTTCACCGTTCCGCCCCCCAGGCTAACGGGCTCGATCCCGAAGTCCCGTTGTTTCAGCTCCGCCGTGCCACGATAGTGTCCATTCTCTCCCTGGATCTCCAGCTTTATCGGATGGGTGTGTCCGTGCAGACGCAGGTCTCCACGCACGATCCAGCGGCCCTCTCTCTTACTTTCCACCGCGGTGGAGTGGAATCGTATTTCCGGAAACTGGCCGCTGTCCAGAACCTTAGGTCCCAGCATGGTCTCCCGGATCTCAGCCCGGTCTTTTTCCGATACGTCCTTGTCCATGACCCGCATCTTGCGCGCATCCACGGCCAACTCCACCGAGGGTTGGCTTTCGTTGAACGTCCCGTGCTCAATGGGCGCGTTGATCTCGTGCTCGTGCCCAAAAGCTGAAAACAGCCCCGACTTGAACACCCGCACCGTAATCACGGATTTCTGGCCATCGATCTCTCTAGGCACGCCGGTATCCGCAGCCCATAGTGCGGCAGGTAAAACCGCCGCCGCAGACCACATCGCAAAGCATCTGCTTCGAGCTCTCATCTCTCCCCCCTAGCTGTGTGTAAGACGTGGGGCCGCGACGCCCCAATCCCGAGACTTGGTAGAATCTTGTCAACTGAGATGCGCATTCCCGCTCAAGGCACGACAAAATCGAGGCCAGTGTCCATTCGCCGACTCGCTTCTGGGAGTGAAGCATACACTGCAAGGAACCCAGGTGAGTGATAGCCAAGTGGAACGGTTTGCGCCCGGTTGGCCGGGAATTCCTCCGCGCTGGACTTCGAGTGCGAAGAGTGGCGTGGGCACCGCGCTCAACCAGCACAGCCGTGTGTGGTTTACCCTGAGCCATGGCATCCTGAATGAAGTTTACTTTCCGCGGGTTGATCAAGCCTGCACCCGGGACCTGGGACTGATCGTGACCAACGGCTCCAGCTTTTTCTCCGAAGAAAAACGGCACTGCAAGTTTGAAAGCGTGCCCCTTGAACCCGGCGTTCCGGTTTACAAACTGACCAATACCGAATTGCAGGGGCGCTACCGGATTGAGAAGGAAGTCTTTTCCGATCCTTATCGGAATGTCGTCCTGCAAAAGATCCGCTTTGTCCCTCTGCAAGGCAGTCTGGCCGATTATCACTTGTACGCACTCCTGGCCCCCCATCTGGCAAATTGGGGCAGGGAAAATACCGGCTGGGTCGGAGAGTATAAGGGCACTCCCATGCTGTTTGCCCAGCGCAACGATTGCGCGCTGGCCTTCGCCTGCTCTGTGCCATGGCGAAAGATGACGGCCGGTTTTGCCGGATTTTCCGACGGATGGCAGGACCTCTCCCAGCATTACCAGATGACCTGGGAATATACTCACGCGGAAAACGGCAACGTTGCGCTCACCGGCGAGGTCGACCTGGCGGCATGTGGCGGTGAGTTTACCCTGGCGCTGGGCTTTGGTGAGATCTGGACCGAGGCAGGACTGCACACACGTGGCAGTTTACTCGAGTCTTACGCCGAACTGCGTTCCCACTATGTGTGGCATTGGAAAAGTTGGCAAGACAGCTTGCTGAAACTTGACGAGCCTCGCCGCGAAGTGGACCTCTATCGGACTAGCACGGCTGTGATGCGTTCGCATGAGTCGAAAGATTTCTTGGGAGGAGTAATCGCCAGTCTTTCGATTCCGTGGGGCTTCAACAAGGGTGATGAAGACCTGGGCGGATATCACCTCGTGTGGCCACGGGATCTGGTGGAAACCGCGTTTGGCTTTCTGGCCGCCGGCGCGGAATCCGACGCTCTGCGCATCCTTCGCTACCTCGAAGCCACGCAGGAAGCGGATGGACGTTGGGCGCAGAACATGTGGCTGGATGGGCGTCCCTACTGGAGCGGGATGCAGATGGACGAAACCGCCTTCCCCATTCTGCTCATGGACGTCATGCGGCGGCACTCGCGATTTGTTCTGGGCGATCCGCAACGCTTGTGGGCCGCGGTAAGTCGCGCGGCCAGCTTCATTGTCCGCAACGGGCCGGTGACCCAGCAGGATCGCTGGGAAGAAGATCCTGGATACTCGCCCTTTACCCTGGCCGTCGAAATCTCCGGCCTGCTCGCCGCCGCCGATCTTGCCGACGCGGTGGGACAACCCGATATCGCCACCCACCTGCGCGAAACGGCCGATTGCTGGAACGACAACATTGAGCGCTGGGTATATGCAAAAGATAGCGACCTGGCGCGGCAACTCGGAGTGGAAGGCTACTACGTGCGGATCGCGCCGCCTGACGCTGATTGCGCATCGTCTCCCCTGGAAGGCTTCGTCCCCATCAAGAACCGGCCGCCGGGCCAAAACGCCGAGCGCGCCGCACACCTGGTTAGCCCGGACTCGTTGGCCCTGGTGCGGTTTGGTTTGCGCGCACCCGACGATCCCCGGATCCTGAGCACGGTAAAAGTCATCGACGCTCTGCTCCAAGTGAACCTGCCGCAGGGCCCTTGCTGGTATCGGTACAACGGCGACGGTTACGGCGAACACGAGGACGGCTCGCCTTTCGATGGCACCGGCATTGGGCGGGCCTGGCCGCTGCTCGCGGGCGAGCGCGGACATTACGAACTCGCTGCGGGACGTCCCCAGGCAGCCGGGGAGTTGCTCAAAGTGATGGAGCTTTCCAGCGAAGGGGGCCGCCTGATTCCCGAGCAGGTCTGGGACTCGGCGGATATCCCGGCGTTCGAACTGTTTCGCGGCAAACCTTCGGGGTCGGCGTGCCCGCTGGTTTGGGCGCACTCCGAGTACATCAAGCTGCGCCGCTCACTACGCGATGGGAAAATCTTCGACCAGCCGCCACAGACGGTGCAGCGTTATTTGGTGGAAAAGCAGAGAGCCACGCATTTTGAATGGCGTTTCAACAACAAATGCCACAGTATGCCGAGAGGAAAAAAGCTCCGGCTGGTCGTGCCGGTGCCGGCGCAAGTGCACTGGACCTTCGACGGATGGCAGACTGCGCAGGACACGAATTCTCGTGACCCGTTAGGCGTATTCATCGCGGATCTGCCAAGCGACCAGTTGACGTCGGGCCGCGAGATTATTTTCACCTTCTACTGGCAGCGAGAGCAGCGGTGGGAGGGGACGAACTACTCCGTAGTCGTGGAGTGAGCCATGCCCCGGTTAGTTGGGTTGCCGAAACCGGGCTCAGCGAGCGACTGTGCCGCCTGCATCACCAAACTTCGCAGGACCTTCCTCGCTCCACCCACCCCGCGAAATATTGGAATAAAGCGCGCCCGCGCAAATCGCGGACGCGGTCAGCAGTCCGATGCCCTCCCAGAACGGCCCCAGCAGCACATGCCCCAAACCAAACAACGCCATATACACCATGAAGCAGCCCAGAACCCACGAAAGCAGGTTGCGGCCCAGGTCGCGGGTCGACGGCACGTCTGGTGCTAGGCGCGCAACCGGCTGCCATCCGGTCACATGCGGTCGAACACTGCGGTAAAACTTCACCAGAACGTCCTCCGGCTCCGCTTTGGTCACATAAGTGACGATCAGCCAAACCAGCGTAGTGATGACGGTTGTGGTCAAAGCCGTCTTGGCGAAAACCACCGGGTTAGTGCCCGAAAAAGGCACCGTCCAGCGCAGCCACACGGTCATGGCCAACGCCGTCGCCATAGCCGAAATTTCGCTCCAGGCGTTGATCCGCCACCAGTACCAACGCAGCAAATAGACACCACCCGTGCCCGCTCCAACCTCCAAGACCACCTGCCATCCGGAACGAATATCAGACAGAAGAACAGAAATTCCCGCAGAAGCGATGACCAGCAACACCGTTGCGAGGCGTGAAATCAGCACATAATGTTTGTCGTTGGCGTCGCGCTTGATGAAGCGCCGATAGAAATCCGACACCAGATAGGAAGCGCCCCAGTTTAGTTGAGTCGCGATGGTGGACATGAACGCCGCCATAAATCCCGCGATCACAATTCCCCGAAGCGCCGGCGGCACGTGTTGGCTCACGATCAGCATGTATCCGGTCTCCGGATGTTCCAGGTGCGGATACAGCACCACCGCCGCCAAGGCGGTAAGAATCCACGGCCAGGGACGCAAGGCATAGTGCGCGACATTGAACCAGAGCACCGCGAGCAAGCCGTTGCGTTCATCTTTCGCGCTGAAGATGCGCTGCGCTATGTAGCCACCGCCACCCGGCTCTGCCCCCGGATACCAGAAAGCCCACCATTGCAGTCCGATATTGACCACAAACGTGATCACCGGCAAGATCCAGATTCCTTCCTGTGAAAATGGGCGGGAAAAATCCGGAAAGAAAGCGGTAGCATCGCCAGCGCCCGGTCCCGCGGTTGCCCGCATTTCTGCCAGCCGACTGAGCAGCATGCCCATGCCACCCGCCGCCGCCACGGCATACCACGCCACGGCGATCACAATCGCCATTTTCAGTGCGAACTGAAACAGATCGGTCCAGAGCACGCCCCACAATCCTCCGAGCGCCACATAGAGTCCGGTGAACGGAATCAGAAACAGAACACAGATGGCCAACGCGTTGCGGTCGCTCACGCCCAGCGTGACCGCCACTATGCTGGTCATCGCTTTCGTCACCCAGCCCAGAATTAGACAGTTCATCAGCAGGCCGAGATAAATAGCGCGGAAGCCGCGCAGAAACGCAGCCGGCTTTCCGGAATAACGCATCTCGGCAAACTGTACATCGGTCAGCAGGCCAGAGCGTCGCCACAGGCGGGCGAACAGAAACACGGTCATCATGCCCGACAGCAGAAACGCCCACCACAGCCAGTTTCCGGCGATGCCTTGGGTATAGACCAGGCCGGTCACCACCAGCGGGGTGTCGGCGGCAAAGGTGGTGGCCACCATCGAAGTGCCCGCCAGCCACCAGGAGACGTTGCGTCCGGAGACAAAATAGTCGTCCACGCTCTTGCCGGAGCGTGAGCGGAAATAAAGGCCCAGCATCAGAGTAATACCGAGATACAGGACGATCGCTGACCAGTCGAGAAGGGTGAAATTCATGGCGGGAGAGAATATACCCGAGCCGGACCGAATTCAGGAGAAAAATGCGCGGCCTAGCCAAGTCGCGCAAATAAACCCGCGACTGTTGCAGCAAAATTTCTTGCGCCCAAATTTATGGCGACGGCGCGGGCTTCTTTTCGGGCTGGCCCTGAAAATAAATTTCAGCCACGCCCTCCGCGATATGTCCGGGGTGAGCCCCAGCCAGGTTGGACAGCACAACCACGGTCAGCTTGTCATCCACATAGCGGGAAATCTGGGTCTGGAAGCCTTGCCAGGAGCCCTCGTGATCGATCAGGCGATGGCCGTGGGAGTTTGTAATCTCCCACCCAAATCCGTAATGACCGGAATTGGGCTGACCGTCGTTGAGCTTGACCGGAGTCCACATTTGTTCCAAGCGATAAAGTTTCAGTAGCTTTTCGGTGTAGAGCGCCGCATCCCACTTGGCCAAATCCAGAATCGAAAAATAGAGGCTGCCGTCAGCGGTGGTATTCAAAGTCGGCGAGACCCACTCCTGGTTCTTTAGTTGACCCTTCACCAGTCGATAACCGGCCGCGCGGTTGGGGATAATGTCAGCCTCGCTCATGATGCGCGTGGTCTGCATCCCCAGCGGATGGAAGATGCGCTCTTCGAGCACATCGCCGTAGAACTTGCCGGTGACCCGGTGAATCAGGATGCCGAGCATCAAATATCCGAGATTGCTGTAACTCCATTGCGTACCCGGCGAAAAGCCCAGCGGGATTGCAGCCACAACTTTGAAAAGTTCGGCTTCGGTGTAGTCCTTGCGGAAATCGAAATCTTTCGGGTAATCCGTGAATCCGCCGGTATGACTAAGGAGATGGCGAACAGTAACCGGCTTCCAGCTGGCCGGAGCCTCGGGAAAATATTTGGTGATGGAGTCATCCAGCCCAATCTTCCCCTCCTCGACCAGCATCATGACGGCGGTAGCAGTGAACTGTTTGCCCACAGACCCGGACTGGAAAATTGTTTCGGGCTTGACCGCCACACGGTGCTCCAGGTTGGAAAAGCCAAAACCCTGAGCCCGCACAATTTTTCCGTCATGCGCAACCAAAAGAGCCACGCCTGGAATGTGCTGCCGGTCCATCTCGCCTTTGACGTAGGCTTCCACCGCACCAAAGTGGTCAGCCGGCCTCTGGCCCAAAGCAGCGCCAGACAGGGCGAAAAGACCTACCACGAGTCGCAAAGTAGACTTGTTCACGCCGGCACCCTCTCGAGAAATAAATAGCACGGAATACCTCCGGGCAGAAATCTCCCGCGACTGTCGTTAGTGTTGTGAAGGCTGGAAGCTGATTGCTGAAAGCTGACGGCTGAACTAACCCGAATACACCAGCTCCACCACCGTGCAATCGTCGCTGAGCGGAGTGCCGCCGCAGAAGTTGGCTACTGCGGTGAATATATCTTCGAGCGAGGAACTTTTGGCAGCCACCGTTTCCAGGCGCGAGTCCTCAAAGAAGTCGCCGCGCGCGTTTTCCGCCTCCGTGACCCCGTCCGTGACCAGAATCAACCGGTCCCCCGCATGCAGACTGCAATGATCGCTCTCGTAGGTGGCATCGGCGAGCAGGCCCACCGGCAGGTTGCCATGGGGCGGCCGCATCACTTCATGGTTGCAAACCAGCAATGGAGGCACGTGGCCGCAATTGACGTATTCCAGTTCCCCATCGCGCCGTATGCGCGCTATGATCAGCGTCGCGTACTTTTCTCCAATGTGCTTGTGCGTGAAAAACCGGTTAACCGCGGCCACAATTTCCACCAGCGGCATTCCGGCAATCAATTGCGAATAGATCATGCCTTGCAGGGTGGAAGCCAGTAGTGCAGCCGAAACTCCCTTTCCGCTGACGTCCGCCAGCACCACCGCCAGGCCTTCGTCGGTATTGACGGCATCGAAGAAGTCGCCGCCGATCTCTTTACAGGAAAGATTTCTCCCTTTCAGCCGCGCAAACGGAACCTCGGGAATCGTCACTGCCATCAGCCGCTGTTGGATGGAAGCGGCGATGGAAAGCTCCTGCTGGTAGCGGCGGGACGCTTCTTCGGCTTGCACCAGTCTCGCATTCTCGATCAGCGAGGCAGCTTCAGTCGCGATCGCCCGAAGAATGTCGTTGCTCACGCTTGAAATATCGCGCGAAGCGAACCGCGAGTCCACGTACAGCGCGCCCATCACCTCCGCTGAGCTTTCCGTGGGTGCCGGAGCCTGCGCGCCGCGCGTGGCTTGCACCTGAGGCTTGCGCAACGGAATGCAGATTACAGTGCGCAGATCGTAGGCCACAATGCTGTGCCGGCCCGCCAGGTCAAGCGACTGACTTGTATCCGTGATTACGAACTCGGAATTGGACTTGAGGGCCTCGTCCAGAATGGAGTGCGATATGGTCGTGTCATCCAGCAGCGGCTCGTCCTTGGAGTTGCGCCCCGCGGCTAGGCGCAGCTTGCTCTCCTCGTCCCGCAGGAAGACATACCCGCGTTCGGCACGGGTTAGTTTTAAGGTCGCGTCCAGCAGAGTCACCAGAATCTCATCGAGCACGCCCGTCGTGTTCAGCTTGCGGGCAGCTTCGAGAAAAAGCGTCAGCTTCTCCAGGTCGGTGGCATCGGTGGAGATCTGTATTCCCGAAATCTGGCTCAGGAACTCTCGCGCCGTGTTGGAGCTGGCATGATGGGGATGAAAAATAACGTAGGACACATCGCGCACGCCGAACTCCACCCGATCGTTCCGCTCCAGCGTCTTGCGCTGTACCCGTTCACCGTTGACGAAGGTTCCGTGCTTGCTGCCCTGGTCCACTACGCAAAACTGCCCGTCTTCCGACGTGATCAAGGCATGGTCGCGGGAGACGCGAGGATCGGCAATCACCAGATCCTTATCAACTTTGCGTCCGACGGTGAACGGAGTATGGTCGAGATTAATGGTGCGCTGGTCGTTCCCCTGCACGTAGACCAGGGTAGGAAAAATCCCCGATCCTGGAGACGAGACCGGGCCCGTGATGGGTTGAAAAGACATGTAGAGCTGCCCTACTTCTCCTCTGCACTCAAAAATAAGATGACAGGACCGCCGGTTCAAATCGCCTGGACGCGGGGGGGACGGCAGATCCCAGGCTCAAGCAATCCCCTGACCGAGAGCGGCCAGCGCTTCCTCTTCGCTGTCAAAGACCTGGAAAACCGTTGCCAGCTTGGTAATCTGCAGCACGTCGCGCAAGCGCTGGCCCAGACCCGTGAGCTTGATATCTGCGCCCGCCGAGCGCGCGGAGGAATAAACACCCACCAGTGTTCCCAGGCCACCGCTATCGATATAGGTCACATCGGAAAGATTCAGGACTATTCGCGGCGTCTTCGTCAAAGCCTCCTTGAGGCTATCCCGCAAAGCCGTGGCTTCTTCTCCGAACATGACGCGGCCGTGACAAGACATGATGGTGACCCCTTTGACCACACGCTTGTCAATCTTGAGGTTCATATCATCCTCCGAAACTTGGGCGGGCGGCCAGAGCGTGCGAAAAGAGTAACATGACCGCAGCCCAATGCAAGGCCGATGCGGCCAGTCGTGGCCGCGGTTTCCGCCAATACCAGACAGCGGCCTGGATCAACGCGCCGAGGGCGAAGCCTGCAACTGATCGATGGCACAGAGACTGAGCAGTCCCAGAACCACAAGGGGCATGGCCAGGCTGGTATACAGAGGCACAGCCCAAGCTCGTTCCACCGAGCCAGCAGGCAGTAACAGCCCAGCCAGCGTCATTCCACAGGCCGCCAGCCAGGGCCAGAAAACCACCAGCGCACCCACCACGCAGGCAGCGCGAGTAGGACGATTTCGGCTCCAAAGACCTTTCCAGGAGGTAGCGACGAGGAATACGGCAGGCAGCAGAAGAACCTGATTGTAGGGTGCGAAAGTGGGCACGATCATCAGGGTTACCGCCAGAACCAGGGCCAGGATGGTGCCGAAGGCAGCTGAATCCTGGGCGACACGACGAAAGCGCCAGCCTACAGCGGCCACCGCAATCACGGCTGCGCCGGCAATTACTTTCCCTAGCACAGGTGTGGCCAGCACGTCCAAGAGTGAACCCGCGCCCCCGGTGTACTGGCGATAGGCTGCGACCGCTTCGCGAAACCGGCCGATCCATCCCGGCAAGATGTATTCGGACGCGGCGAAAAGAACGGCAGTGGTCGCACCCAGGCTCAACACAAAACGCCAACGCTGACGCCAATCGCTGATCGCCCATAGCACCAACCACGCCGCCATCGGCAAAACCAGTTGAGGCTTGATGGTCGCCACCGCCAGGAGAAAACCGGCAAGCGAGAAATACCCCGCTACCAGCGCCGCGGCGCCGGCGGCGATCAGGCCGCCCACTAACAGGCTCAGCTGCTGCAGCTTAAGTCCCTGCACCACGGGAAAGCTGCCAATCGTCAGGATCATGAGGATCGCTGTGACGGCGATTTGCGGACGCCAGCGCAATACCCGCAACCACAGGGGCACGCTGGCCAGGGTCAGGATCAGGAGCAGCCAGCGCAGACCGGATTGCACCACGGGAAATGGCAAGCCGATTGTCGGCGCCAGAAGAAAAACCACATACACTGGATAGGCAAAACCCTGCTGATCCTTGGGATCGTCAGCGCGATTGGGGTCGAGAGGGCGTCCGTAGTATCCGCTCTGAATTTCCCGCGTGACTTCGGGACTGTACGGATCGCGATGATGCAGCAGCAATTCCCGCGCCCCCAGCCAGCGCGGATAGAGATCGGAAAGATTGCCTCGCGGGCGTTCGTGGGCCGCCGCATACACCTCCTGATGACGTATGAGCATTGTCTGCACGTAGAACCACATACTTCCGGCGAACAGCAACGCCAGGAGCAGTCCGAGTCTGGAGTCTTTGAGCAATCGTATGGCGGAAATAAAGGTCGCTACATGTTACAACTTATGCGAGCGAAGGTCCGTTGCGATTGCGAATCTGCATTTCCGCTGCGATTGGAGTGGCGACTGGGGCGTTCTGCTATTTTCTGCTGGCCCGCCTGAGGCAAGGAGCCGGCGATTTTGGTTGGACCCTTCATCTAGCCGAGCGTCTGCTGGCGCGGCAAAATCCTTACGACACTCCACTGGAGCAATATCCTCTGACCTCGGTGTTTTTTGGATTGCCGTTGGTGTGGCTGCGCCCGGAGGTCGCCGCGGGTCTGTTTTATGGCGTCAGTTCCGCTTTGCTCGCGTTTGGCGTGACCCGGTACGGCTATCATCGTTTGTTGATTTTCCTGGCATTTCCCTACTGGGCGGGCCTGCTGGTGGCCCAGTGGTCTACGTTGATCGTTGCCAGCGCCTTCCTCCCGCTACTGCTGCCCGCCACCATGGTCAAGCCCCAGGTGGGTTTGCCGGTTGCGATCACTTATCTGAGCCGGCGCGGAATCCTGGCCTGTGTGGTGGTCGCCTTGCTTAGCGTGGCAGTGATGCCTCGGTGGCCGCTACTCTGGCTGGGACAACTGAAGCACTACGAGCACTTCTTTCCACTTCTGATTCTGCCCGGACCGCTGCTCCTGCTGGCGCTGTGGCGCTACCGCGACCGGGATACGTGGTTTTTGCTGCTGACCGCAATCATGCCGCAACGCTGGTTCTTCGACGCTTTCATTCTGTGGTTGATTCCGAAATCGCGCCGGGAAATCGTTTGGACTGGTTTCTTCAGTTGGGGCGCTGGAATTTGGCGCTGGTACCATCCGCCGCTCGACTTCACGCAAGTGGGAAGGTGGGCCGTGCTATTTCTATATTTGCCTATGTTGGGAGTAATACTGGCGCGTTTGCGAAACACGAGCGCCGTGTCCGACGAGCCATAGAAGTAGTTTTTGCGTCTCTCCTGTGTCTTCCTGGCGGTTTGGGAGACCTCGCCGGAGACGCTAGAAAGAGACGTTGCTAGCAACGTCTCTACACCTCAAGAACGGTTCGCTACCAATGAATGAGCTTTTCTCCACTCGGCGAGTTTTTGTGGCCGTCCTTGCTCTGGGCCTGTTCGCTATGGCGGCTCGTGGCGTGATTGACCCGGACGTTTGGTGGCACCTGCGTACCGGGCAGCTGACGCTTCAGAATCACGGCCTCTTCCACGCCGACCCTTACTCCTTTACTCGATTTGGCCAGCCTTGGGTAAACCACGAGTGGCTTTCGGAAGTCTTGCTCTTCGGTGTGTATCGCGGCACCGGATTCGCCGGGTTGATTGTGCTGTTCGCGGCAGTTATCGCGATAACGCTCTTGCTGGTTTTCGTGCGTTGCCCGGGGCGCCCTTACCTCGCCGCCTTAATTACGCTTTGGGGAGCCTTGGCCTCGGCGCCTGCCTGGGGAGTGCGGCCCCAGATGTTTTCCTTCCTGTTGGGGAGCATTTTCCTGATGCTACTGGAAGCCTCCAGCAAACGCCCTAACCTAGTGGCATGGACTGCGCCATTAATGCTGTTGTGGGTCAATCTGCATGCGGGATATCCCATCGGACTGGCCTTCCTGGCGTTATTCCTGTTCGGCGAAGCGATAGAGGCAGCGGCGCTCCCCGGACAAGGGCTGCAATCCGCGCCCCGCCTCAAGAGGGTGGCTTCGGCCTTCTCGGTTTGTCTGGTGTTGGCAGCGTTGAATCCTAACGGCGTACGCATCTTCCGCTACTCCTTGGAGACGCTACGTTCCGCTGCAATGCACCGGTTCATTCAGGAGTGGTTCTCTCCGGACTTCCACAATCCGACGTACCTGCCGCTTCTCCTCATGCTGCTGGCTCTCATTGCCGGTCTTGCTCTCTCGCCGCGACGCCCACGGCCGCGCGATCTCGTGCTGTTGCTGGCCACGATCCCTTTGGCGCTGCGTTCCGTGCGTCACATCCCCATCCTGGTGCTTGTCCTGGTGCCGGTCCTGTCCGGACTAGCCGAGGCCTGGCTGGAGCAGCGCGGTGTCGGCCAATTGCTCCAGAAGGGGCAAAATCGGCCAACTTCCCGAACCGCAATCGCCAATTTCCTGGTGCTGGCCAGCTTTGCAGTCTTTACTCTGGTCAGGGTTCGACAGCTGGCGGGTACGCAGGGGGAGACGGAGGCGAAACACTTCCCCATGGGCGCGGCCGATTTCCTCAACCGCGAGCATCCCCCGGCACCCATCCTGAATCACTACAATTTTGGCGGTTATTTCATCTGGAAGGTGTACCCCCAATACCGCGTCTTTATCGATGGCCGCGCCGATGTTTACGGCGACCGATTCATGGACGATTTCGCCGCGAGCTATTATCTGACCGACGATTGGGCAAAGCCCCTTAGACGATGGGGAATCCGCACCCTGGTCCTGCCACCCGACGCTCCGCTGATAACCGCCCTTCGACCCAGTCCGGAATGGAAGCAGATCTACGCCGATCCTGAGGCAGTGATTCTCACCAGACGTCAATAGATTCCCGCCAAATGGGTACCATGTTAGTAACCCTATGCGATCACTTTGAGTTGCAAAGTTTTGCACATTCGATTTTATGATGTACGCCTCATTTGGGGTCGGGCAAGTTAGATCCCAAATCTCCCTTTTCGCGTTTCGCGCTGAGGTTTTTCGCGCTGAGGTTCAAGATGATTCAGGCTTTGGGCACGTTGCTGGGGGACGACGGACAGGACGTTGCGGAATACGCGGTCATGCTGGCGGTGGTTCTGGCGGTCGTCGTAGGCACGATTCGGCTGATCGGGTCGAGCGCCAACAATGTCTTCTCCTCGGTCGGTAGCGCCATCCAATAAGTCGTGGCCTCTTCCCGAAGAAAGAGTTACGGGCAATGCTGGGGGCGGGGCTCCAGCTCGCGCTGTTTTTTTACCCGACGTCTGGACGCTCGACTCTCAGCAGGCCCATTTCCAGACACACTATGTTAGGCAATGGGCGAGGTTCGCCTCTAAAAGAAAGTGTCGCTTGGTGGCTTGACAGCAGGGTATTATGGAAGGCACTCGAGAGTACGGTGCCTGCGGCGCGTAAGCTATTGATTCGGAAACAACAAATAAAATCGCGTCCCGGGACGGAAATGGAAGCCCCTATCGCGGGGTTAGGATAGGGCTCGTGCCCGTCCGCAGGGGTGTGATGGAGGTCACACAATGTCAATGAGGGATAAGGTTGTAAGTCTGTGGCGCGAAGAACAAGGGCAGGACATCGCGGAATACGCGGTGATGCTGGCAGTGATTCTGGTGATCGTCGTCGGAACCATCCGCCTCATCGGTTCCAACGCCAATAACGTATTCTCTTCCGTCGCCAGTTCGATTAAATAGCGGGCATCCGGCGATGCGAGCGTTGAGGTGGCGCTCGGTTGGGGTTTCGCTCTGAATCGCAAGGCCATGACTGCCGGAAACCCGTTGCCTGGACATTTCTCCTGGCAAACGCGCGGCAGATATTATTCCGGGGTAGGGTCTGCGCCGGTGAACCGATTCGTAATCCCCAATTGGAAGTCGGAATTCGGCGTGCTCCGGTCGTGCATCGCCGTTCCGTTGCATGGTGTCGCGCGCAGGCGCGGCGATTTCGACTTTGAGGAGCAGTCATGAATCGCACCCGGCTTTTGATGATTGGGTTTGTGGCCCTCGCACTGGGCGCAATCGTGAGTTTCGCCGTTTACCGCGCCCTACAATCGCGGGCGGCTGGTGACGCCCCCCCCGGCGTGGACGTCGTGATCGCGGCCAATGACGTTCCCGTGGGAGCCAAGGTGGAAGACCGGGACGTGAAGGTAGTGCGCTTCCCTGCGGCCGACCTGCCACCCAATTGTTTTCATCTGAAATCGTCCGTCATCGGCCGCGGCGCCGTACTGCCCATCGCCAAGGGAGAATTCTTTCTACCCAATAAACTGGCGGGAGAAAATGCTGGGTCCGGGATGCCGTCTCTCATTCCACCCGGAATGCGGGCGATGTCGGTGCGGGTGAATGAAGTCATCGGAGTCGCCGGTTTCGTGGTGCCGGGAACCCGGGTGGATGTGCTCCTCACCGGCAACCCGTCGGGAGCCTCAACCCAGCAGACCACCACCGTCCTCGAAAACGTGGCCGTAATTGCGACCGGGCAAAAACTGGAAAAAAACACCGCGGGCGAACCGCAACTCACGCCGGTAATCACCCTGCTGGTTTCCCCCGACGATGCCCAGAAACTTACACTGGCCACCACGGAAGGGAAAATTCAGTTGTCCCTGCGCAACCCCTTGGACACCAAGCAGCAGGAACTCCCGTCGGTAGGTACTGGAGCGCTGTACAAAGGTGCTTCCGCTCCGACGCCGGTAGTTCCGCGGCCTAAAGCGATAAAACATACGGTAGTCCTGACCCCGACGCCGGCGCCGGCCTACTCCGTGGAAGTGATCAAAGGAACAAAAAAAGACAATATCAAGTTCTAGGACAAGTCAGCATTCCGAGGAAGAAGACCATGTCGACCCGCTCCCGCATTTGGGAGAAACGCGAAACCGAAATCGAAATGAAGACAGGCTGCGCGGTGCCAGGGACTTCGTCCGTTTTGTGGATGCTTGTGGTCACTGTCATCGTCAGTGCTTCCCTCGCCGCCCTGTCTCAGGACCAACCGGCTACCCAGCCTCCGCCGGTACAGTCGCCCGAGCAAGTCCAGGCTCCGGGCCCTGGCGCAAGTTCGCCGGCGCCTCAAGCTGAAGCGCAAGGCTCTGCCCCCCTGCGCGTGCTGGTGGGTAAGTCTCTGCTGATTAACACCACTGAGCGACTCAAGAGAATTTCCGTCACCGACGAGACGATCGCGGACGCCTTCCCGGTCACGCCGACCCAGATTCTGGTGCATGGTCGCGCCGCCGGCGAAGTGTCGTTGTTAATCTGGGACGAGCTGGAGCGTTCCCGCAGCTTCGATCTGCGCGTGGATGTAGACGTGCGCACCGCGGCCGAAGAAGAAAAGCGGGTCTTTCCCGACGAACAGATCTCTGTCTCACCCTCGCGCTCTGCCATTGTGCTCTCCGGTCATGTTTCCACCGAGGATGTTTCCAAGCGGGCTGGAATGATTGCGGAGGCCTATTCGAAAAATGTAGTCAACGTCCTCACCTTCGGCCCGGTGGGCGCGCAGGAGGTGCTGCTCGAAGTGAAGTTCGCCGAAGTGGACCGCAGCGCCATTACTCAGCTGGGGATCAACGTGTTTGCCCCAGGACTGGGAAACACCATCGCAACCAGCCAAACCGGACAGTTCGGCTCGGTCACGATCAGCCGTTCTGCTCCCACCACCACCACCAGCGGCGGCAGTACGACCACCACCACTACGCCAACCGCACCTACAGTCAACGTCTCTGATTTTCTCAATTTTTTCGTGACCCGTACCGATATCAACCTGGGCGCAGTCATCAAGGCTTTGCAACAGAAGAACCTGTTACAGATATTGGCTGAACCCAACCTGATCGCGGTAAACGGCAAAGAAGCCAGCTTTCTGGCCGGGGGAGAATTTCCCTTTCCCATCGTTCAACCGGGCCAGGGTTTTACCGCGGTCACAATCCAATTCAAGGAATTCGGAGTGCAGCTCAAATTTACTCCGGTAATCATGCCCAATGGAAATATTCACCTGAAGGTGGCTCCCGCGGTCAGCGCTCTGGACTTCGCCAATTCGCTCACCATTTCCGGATTCACCGTCCCCGCGCTGAGCACGCGCAAAGCGGAAACCGAATTCGAACTGCAGGACGGGCAGAGTTTCGTAATCGCGGGATTGATGGATAATCGGGTGACCGACCTGTACAACAAGATACCCGCGCTGGGAGACATTCCGATTCTAGGTAATTTCTTTAAGAGCAAGAGCGCTCAAAAGAGCAAGTCCGAGTTGATGGTGCTGTGTACGGCGCGCCGCGTGTCGCCGAGTACCCAGCCACCGGCGCCACCGGCAAATCCAAAGCCCTTCATGGACAAAGATCAGTTCGACAATAAGAAACCGTCGGGCAGCGGAAAATAGATCGTGGAGACTGACCAAGCCAGCGCACCGACCGGACCAGCCGGTGATTGGTAAGAATTATCCGTAAGGGGCCAGAAGTAGGGACCGGAGATGCCCGAACTTTCAGTCGTAGTCGTCGCCCAGGACAACGAACAGCGAGCTGTGCTGCAGGTATTGGTCGACGGTACCAGCGTGGCCCGGGTCGTGCACAGTTGCGCCAGCTATCCCGCCGTGGCTACCGACCCGGTTCTGCGCCGTGTCCAGACCGCGAATCCCGCGGTCGTGCTGGTGGATGTTCCCTCGGAGAATCACACCCTGGCACTCCGGTCGATCGAACTGATCCACCAGGAGGTCAGCGGCGCGATCATATTTGCCGTCGGCAGCATGGCGCAGTCCCAGGTCATTGTAGGCGCGATGCGCGCCGGTGCCCGCGAGTACATCGAGCGTCCCACGACCACCACCGACCTTCTGGAAGCCTTCGTGCGGCTGACGGCGGCGCAAAGAAAGGTGGACCGGGAAGGACCGCGGGGGAAAGTGTTTACCGTGGTCAACGCCAAGGGTGGCAGCGGCGCCACCACCACAGCGGTAAATCTGGCACTGGCGCTGCACTCCGCCCACGGCAACGTGGCCCTGGTGGACATCGCGCCGCTCGGGCACGCTGCCCTGCATATGAACCTGAAGCCGCAGTTCACCGTGACCGACGCGATTCGCAATCTGCACCGGCTCGACAGTTCGCTCCTGGAAAGCTTCATGACCCGGCACAGCGACGGCCTGCAGCTGTTGGCCGGGGTCAACACGCCGGTGGTGGTGGAACCGGCGACGGCGGAGTTCGCTCGTTTGTTCGATTTGCTGGTGGGACACTTTCGCTACGTGGTGGTCGACGCCTCCTCGCGAGTGGACGCAACCACGCGCCTGGTGTGTAACCTCTCCGAAACCGTACTGCTGGTGGCCCACGCGGATGTCGCCTCGCTGTGGAGTGCAACTCGAATCCAGCAATATCTGGGCGAGACCGGAGCGCGGGAGCGAGTCCGGTTGGTGCTGAACCGCTTCCGCAAGATTGCCGGCTTCACCGAAGCCGACGCCGAGGCTGCGGCCGGTGTGAAACTTCTATGGAAGATTCCCAATCACTATTTTGCCGTCTCCGCCGCCATTGATCGCGGAGTTCCGCTCATGCAGCAGAGCTATAGCGAGATTGCCAGATCTTTTGCCGGCCTCGCAGCCGTCTTGACCGAGAACGACATCGACGTCAAACGGAAAGCCTGGTCGCTGTTCAAGACGGTTTAAAGGGTCCGGGTGAAAGCAGTATCCCAGGGGCTGGCTTTACCGCTGATCCTGGGTGAAACCAGGCAACCCGGTTACGACAGTCAGAGTTTCCGTGACGGGCAGGTTGACCATCACGAACTGGTCTATTTAGGCTACGAACTATGGCGAATTTGCAGACCTTCGAAAGAGCCGAGTACCAGCAGGTCAAAGCCGACCTTCACCGCAAGATTCTCGACCGTCTGGACCTGGAAAAACTGGGACGCACCCCCAGCGCCGCGGCTCGCGAAGAAGTTCTGCTGCTGATACGCAACACGGTGAACAGTGAGGCTGTCCCGCTTAGCTTCGCCGAACGGGAGCGCCTGGCCCGCGAAATTCTCGATGAAATCTTCGGCCTGGGTCCGCTGGAACCTCTGCTCAAAGACCCGACCATCTCCGATATCCTGGTCAACCGCTACAACAAGGTTTATGTGGAACGCGCCGGCAAGCTCGAGCCCACCGGCCTGAGCTTCAAGGACGACGCCCATCTGATGCAGATCATCGACCGCATCGTCTCGCGCGTCGGAAGGCGGGTGGACGAATCTTCTCCGATGGTGGATGCCCGCCTGGCCGACGGATCCCGCGTGAACGCCATTATTCCCCCGCTGGCCATCGACGGCCCCTGCTTGTCCATTCGCCGCTTCGGCCGCGACCCGGTCACCGCTCGTAACATGATTGAGAACAAGACCCTGACCGAGCCTATGCTGGAACTGTTGTCGGCCATGGTCAAAGGGCGGTTGAATTTTCTGATCTCCGGCGGAACCGGCGCTGGCAAGACCACACTGCTGAATGTCCTCTCCGGCTACATTCCCAATTCCGACCGCATCGTCACTATCGAAGACGCGGCGGAATTGCAGATGAACCAGGAACACGTCGTGCGGCTGGAAACGCGTCCGCCTAACATCGAGGGCAAGGGCGCCGTACGCCAGCGGCAACTGGTAATCAACAGCCTGCGTATGCGTCCCGACCGCATCGTGGTGGGCGAGGTTCGCGGCGAAGAAGCTTTTGACATGCTGCAGGCCATGAACACCGGCCACGAGGGTTCCATGACCACGGTGCATGCCAACACCCAGCGGGACGCGCTGGGCCGCATCGAGAACATGTGTTCCATGGCCAATCTCAATATCCCCGAAAGGGCGATGCGACAACAGATCTCGGCCGCGATTCACGCCGTGGTCCAGATCGCGCGCCTCTCTGACGGCACCCGCAAGATAATGACCATCGCGGAAGTGACTGGCATGGAGGGCGATGTGATCTGCATGCAGGACATTTTCGTGTTCGAGCGGGTGGGGATTGATGAAAACGGAAAAGTGCGGGGCGCGTTTCGCGCCACCGGGATTCGGCCAAAGTTTGCCGATCGCCTGGCTACGGCGGGTTGCCGCTTGCGGCCCGCGCTGTTCGATTCGCGGATGGAGGTCTAGCAACCGCGAACAGATTCTGTAAAGACGTAGCTAGCTGCGTCTGGGTCCGTGACAGGAGACGTAGCTAGCTACATCTCTACGACGAACTGCTTCACTGATCGTATGTTCATCCTGATCGCCATCGCCGTGTTTGTGGTCGTCGCGCTGGGAGTGTTTGTCATCGCTTCCCTGCTCGACGAGCGCAGTTCCAAAGCGCGTCTGCTGCGCGAGCGGCTCTCCACGGTGCAAAAAACTCCGGAACGCGAAGCCGGAGAGAGTCTGGCGCTGCTGCGGGATGAAGTATTGAGCAAGATTCCTGCCCTCGATAGCCTGCTGCGCCGTTCCAGCCGCATTTCGAGCCTCCAGACGTTGCTCGAGCAAGCCGATTTGAAGAGCCGGGCTGGCAATGTCGTGCTCCTGGGCGTGGTCAGCGGAGCCGCGCTGGGACTTCTGGTTCTGCTGTTCGGCTTCCCCCAATTCGCCTGGGTGGGCGTGTTACTCGGCATGTTCCTGCCCTACTCGTACGCGAATTACAAAAGGAACAAGCGCTTCCAGAAGTTTGAAGAGCTTTTCCCGGAGGCGATTGACACCCTGGCCCGGGCCGTCCGCGCCGGCCACGCCTTCACCACCGCGCTGGAGCTGATTGCCAGCGAAATCGCCGATCCGGTCGCCTCCGAGTTTCGCAAGCTGTTTGAAGAGCAGAAGTTCGGCATGCCGGTACGTGACGCGCTGATCAATCTGACCGAGCGCGTGCCCCTGGTGGACGTTAAGTTCTTCGTCACGGCCGTCATGCTGCAGCGCGAAACCGGCGGTAATCTTGCGGAAATTCTCGACAACCTATCTTATGTAATCCGGGAGCGCTTCAAAATCATGCGACAGGTGCGGGTGCACACGGCGCAGGGACGGATGACCATGATGCTGCTGATGGGATTGCCGCCCATCATCATCGTCACCATGCAAGTGATGAATCCAAGTTTCATCCGGCCGCTGTTTGACGATCCCATCGGGCACATCCTGCTGGTAGTGGGAATCACGCTGCAGACGGTGGGTTATTTCGTGATCCGTAGAGTGATCCAGATTCAGGTTTGAGATTCAGGTTTGAGACTTGATGCAATTTAGGTTTGATCCATGGTTTTAGTGCTGGCAATCGTATTGTTTCTGACCATCGTCCTGGTCGTATTTTCCTTCGGGGCGGCCGCTTATGCCCCATCTTCGGTGCTGGGTTCGCGTCTGCGGGCTTTGGGCTGGCAGCGCACCGAGCCTAAGGAAAAGCCGGCGTTCAAAGAGCGCCTGGAACAGGCCCTCGACCCTCTGAGCAAGGCTCTCCCGCTCTCGCCGAGCGATGTGTCGCGGACACGGAAATGGCTGATTCAGGCGGGCTATCGCGAGGCGCGTCACCTTACGATTTATGTTGGATCGCGCATGTTGCTGGCCTTGCTGGGGATGGCCGTGGTGATCGCGGTCCAGGGCAGTTTCGATCTGCTGCTGATGATCGGAGTGGGGGCATTTGGCTTCTTTATACCCAGGTTTGTGCTCAAGCGCATGATCCGCGACCGGCAGCGCCGCATCACTCTGGCGTTGCCGGACGCGCTCGACCTTACCGTGATCTGCGTCGAAGTCGGCCTGGCGCTGGATCAGGCCCTGATGCGAGTGGGCGAAGATCTGCGCCACGCCCATCCCGACTTGAGCGATGAATTCCATCTGGTGAACCTGGAAATGCGAGCGGGCAAGCCCCGGGCCGAAGCCCTGAGAAACCTGGTGGATCGGACCGGCGTAGACGATGTGCGGGCCCTGGTTGCCACCTTGATACAAACCGATCGTTTCGGGACCAGCGTCAGCCAGGCGCTGCGTATTCATTCCGATTCGCTACGTACCGAGCGTCGCCAGCGAGCCGAGGAACAGGCTGCCAAAACCACCATCAAGATGATCATTCCTCTGGTCGTGTTTGTTCTTCCCTCCATCATCTTCGTGACTCTGGGCCCGGCCATCATCGAGCTATTTCGCATCCTGATGCCGCAGGGAGCGCATTGAAATAAATTTCGAGCCCCAGTTGCCGAGCCTAGGAGTTGTGATGTCTGTAACGGGTCCCCAGGGTTATGCACTCAATCGAACGCGCAATGCTTATCTGGCTACCCATGTACGCCTCGCTGCAACCCATTGGTCCCGCTTCCGTGGCCTGATGGCCACCGATGCCACCCGCTTCCCCGCGGGCGAAGGTCTATGGATTGTCCCCTGTCACGGAGTGCACACTTTTGCCATGCGCTTCTCCATCGATGTGCTCTACCTTGATGGCGACAGAGTCGTGGTCCACCTGGAAGAGAATCTGAAACCATGGCGTGTCGCCCCAGTTCGTATACGTGCGGCTTCGGTGCTTGAGTTACCGGGCCACACTCTGATCTCGACGCGCACAGCCATTGGGGACGAGATCGAGATCGCTCTCGGGGAGGCCACCCGCTCGTGAACGATGCTCCCAAACTTCTGGTGGAGTGGTCCTCACGACGGGAGGAATTCCTCTCCGCCATTCGTCCCGCGCTGGGACGGTCGCCCCAGCGGCTGGCTGGCGAAGCCCAGACCGGACTCTTCCCCTACTGGGGAATCCTGATTTCCTGGGGGTTTGAGCTGGCCTTGCTGGTTGCCATCATTGTGATTCCCGCAAAGCTAGCCATCATGCAGCCCTATGAGCCAGCGCCCAAACCCAAGTACGACATCATCTACTATTCCGGCAACGAGCTGCCAAAAACCGAAGACGTAGGCGGCGCGCAAGCCGGACATTCCGGCCGGGCCGGCGGGCGCGAGGCCTATCACCCAACGCAAACCATCCGGGTGGCACGCGGCAGCACGGTGCGTGAAACGGTCGCCGATGCCCCCAAGCTGAACCTTCCGGTCTCCCATTCCGCCGTCGCCAACCTGCTCGCCCTGAAAGCGCTCCCCGGGCCCGCCCCCGCGGAAGGAATGCGATCTTCCCAGCGCGCCCCGACGTTGGCACAAATGGCCGTGGCGCCGGCTCCCCAGGTGCTCGACCAATTGCGGACCGCGCCAATCCTCAACCCCGGCGTGGTTCCACCCAGCGCCGCTGCGCCGCAGCGCGAACTGGTGGCGCTTCACCTGCCCGGATCTCAAGCGGTGCAGGTGGTTCCCCCGCCGGTTTCAGCGCCAGAACAAATGACCAAGCTGAATCCGACGCTGGCATTGCCAGCTCCAAGTGTGATTGCCCCCGCACCCACGATTACCCGCGAGGTCACGCCCATGGGTCCCGGCTTCGGCGCCGACCAACTGCAGAAGCAGATTGTTCCGCCTACGGTGCAGTTGGGCACTTCCGCTGAACATCGTACCGTCAGCGGTTTGGGCAGCAATTTCGTCGTGCCTCCGACCGTCCAACTGGGCGCAGGCTTTGGGCAACGTTCCATGGCCGGTGGAATGGGTTCCGGTACGGCTGTGGTGCCACCGGCTCCGTCGTTCGCAGCAGGAGGTTCAATCACCGGCCCGGGCAGAGGAAACCGCGGCACCGGATTCGGCGGAGCGCTCGACGCGGGCCTGGCTGCGGCACCGCCCAGCAGTAACGGTGGCGGAAGCACCTCGGGCGTGGTGGTCTCCAATCAACCTGGATCGAAAGTAGGCATGCCCGGAAATGGTGGCAGCGGCGCTTTGGCGATGTCGCCTGCTGGAGGCGACAAGCCCGGACTCGGCGGTGCCGGCGGCGGCGCTGGAATCGGTCACGGCGATGGACCCGGTAGCGGGTTCGCTGGCCCAGGTTCAGGTGCTGGCAAAGAAGGCGCCGGCCCCGGATCCGATCCCAAAGCTCACGGCGGAATTTCTCCCTATCCCGGCTCTGGCGGTGCGGGCACCGGAACCAATGGCAGCCCTGCTATGCCTGGAGTTTCGGTAAAAGGCGGCAGCAGCAACATCGTGACCTTGCCCAGTTTTGGCTCGGGCGCAAGCCAGTCTGGCGCACCGGCTCGTTCGCAGACAGGTGCCGGAAACAGAGGGCCGGACATCACTGTCGTGGCCACTTCGCGCTCCGGCGGCGCATTCAATTTCTACGGCCGGCTCAAGGGTGACAAGGTTTACACCATCTACATCGCGACCGCGTTGCCGACCGTGATGTCGTACGCCGATCCCGCATCCGCAGCCCATGGCTACGCGGAAGATCTCACCGCCCCGCAGGCGATGCGTTCGGACCTGCCCGCGGGACTGCCCAGGACACGTCTCGTGATTGAATGCGTGCTCGACCGCTCGGGACTGCTGCGAAGACCGCGCGTGCTCGAACCCGCCTCGGCGGTCATGACCAGCAAAGTCCTGGCTGCGCTAATTAGTTGGAAGTTCAGTCCCGCTCTGCGGGGAGACCAACCGATCGAAGTCAGCGTCATCCTCGGATTCAATATCAACACCGACGACCAGTTCTAATAGACCCACCCTAAACATGTATCGACGGAGCGTTGCCGTCTATTCCTCCGTTGACCATCCACAACTCGCCCGCATAGCCCGGCTATGCTTGACTTCGAATTTTCTAAGGAGATGCAGTGTGAAGGCCCCTTCGGTGGTTTTTGTTTGCTTGCTTGTCCTCGCATGCACACTCGTACTGGTCGCCGGGTCCAGCGGGCAGCGGGGTCAATCAGACTCCAATGATGAGAGCAGAGTCCGAATTGGTCTGGCCATTGCCCCGGTCCATCCTCAATCTCGCGCGAAAAAACCGCGACTTGGTGGGGCTGGGCAGTTATATCATCAACGCCCAAGCCGGTTGTAACGACTGCCACAGCTGTCCATCGGATGCGGCGGGAGGAAATCCATATCTGCGGCAGCCCAAGCAATTCAACAGCGAAAACTACCTCGCCGGCGGCGTTCCCTTCGGACCCTTTACCTCACGCAACCTCACCCCGGAGCAGAACCGACTTGCCGACGGCCTCACCTTCGACCAGTTCAAGCTGATGTTGTGAACTGGCATCGATCTCGATCACGCGCACCCTGCGTTTGGCCGTTTGCTTCAAGTTATGCCTTGGCCCGTTTTTCAGAGTATGACCGACCGCGACCTGCGGGCGATCTACGAATACTTGAGCGCCATTCCGTCCGCGACGACTGGCTCCTTCACAGGCGCTGGCCAGTAGATGGTTCGCGACCCATTGTCTTAGACGCCCTCTCAAACCCCACCCTTCCCCCGGAAGAGTGGGGTTCCTGAGGCGTCCCTGACCATTTTGTCTTTCGTTCGAATAACACCGCCGTTCCATCCCGGTAAACCACATTCCACTGTGACGTCTGCTCCAGCATGTTGGCCAGCGAAGACTCTGCCGGCACCAGCACCCAGTGCACTCGTTTGTCATTCAGAAAGCTGTCCCAGTCGGGCGCGAGCCGTACTGACTTCAAGTAATCCTTTAAGAATTCTTCCCCGTAGAGGTCATGGCGGTCGTCCACGAAAACCGTATTCTGAGGATAAAGCCGGTAGATGAGGTATCCGCCCCATGAGTCCGGAGAGAAAATCGGTTCGCGAATGCCCCGCTGGGCAATCACTTCGCTGGCTTGCACAGGAAAGCTTTTGGCGTCAAAATGCGCATCCATCCACTTGTACGAACCCAGTTTGCCTTGCTGTGCGCACACCAGCAGGCCAAGAATCACTGCAGCGAGTGGCCATATATGTTCGCGGAGATTCAGTTCCATGCTTGCCATACGCAACCCAAACGCTTCCCATCGGGAAAAGGACGCTCGCAGCCTCGATGAGAGTTCCGGATTCGTGCCGCCTTCGCCGACCGCTTGCGTCAGCAGAGGCGCGACCACCAGAGTAAGCAGAAGCGACGATACCGGAAGGCTGCGCGAGGCATACAAACCGCTATAGGCCGCAAAAAGGAGCACCAACACGTGCGCCAGCGACGGCTTCCTGCCCACCGCCAATGCGACGACTGTAATTAGAAGGATTAAAACGAAGCATTGCTGAGCGACGCCATGGAAATTAGGCGAGAGAAACTCGTCAATATGGTTCATCAGCCAGTGGCTGGAAAGATACTGGTAAATATGAACATGCAGCCGGAAGCCGTATGGATTCACCAGACTTGCCGCCAGCGAAACCACGGTCACGACCCCCAGCTGTTGCAACCGCCTTGCAATGTTCCGGCGCATCTGTTCCTGCCCGCACCGGAAGCATCGGATCAAATAACTCGCCAAATAAAGGCCAAGCAGCACGAAGCCCACAACAAACCCTCCGTGCAGGTTTGCCCAGAGAAGCATCAGCACGGGCAGACACCACAACCGTCGGCCGCGGTCCGAGCCGTCCACGCTCTCTGAGCTATCCAAAAGCTGGAACCAGACTATGGTAAACAACCAGCTCAGAACATGCGGCCGCGCGAACAAATGAATCATGGACGCACCCAGAGAGAACGCCAGCAGAACTGCGGCTACAGGCAGGTCTGCGCCGCGCCGCAAGCTCAGGCGCAGGGTTAACCCAAAGGTCGCGGCAATGATCACAGCCGTGAAAAAGACGACTCCATTCAGTCCAAACCAACGGTGGATGCCGGCAAACGCCCCGTCATAGAGCCATTCCCACGCATACCACGCCTTCCCGTTCATCGTGACCGAAAATGGATCCACCCGAGTGATCGAGTGCGAGCGCAGCATCAGCTCGCCATTGCGGATATGCCATCCGATGCTCGCATCGCCCAACAGGCGCGGGGCGAGTATCCCGCCAGTCATGGCCGCCAGTAGGATGATGAAGATTAGATCAGCGATGGAAGGAAGGAGTAGTCGCAACCATGCAGGCGGCGCGACTGCCTGCGGCGGCCTGGTGAGGCTGTTGTCGGAACTGGTTTCGATCTGCGCACCTTGCGAATCCAACGTATGCTCGCACCTAACCGGACATGTTACCCGATGGAGCGGCAATCGAGGCCGTCGAATAGGCTAGGATTTGAGCTGGGCACACCTCCAAGGCTCACAGCCGATTGATTGTTGGAGATTTGCCTGGCCCCGCGCATGGTTTCGACAAAGGCGCGACCTTCCCCTTTACCAGACTAGGCGAGGGGAGGAAGGAAGAAGTCCTTCCCTAAATGTTCTTGCGATAAGGCGTTTCAACGGCGACGGCCCAGTACCTAGCCGCACCCGCTCCTGCCAGAGTAATCCAACGACAACGCCAAAAAAGAAGTTACGCGTTCCCCTACTTGCCCGGCCTTCCCGCCAGCATCGCTTCGCTCTCGATTTCGGTTTCTGCCCGTGGGTATTTCGGCCTTGATCGGAACCATTTCTGGAAGGATTCCATGTAGATGTAATAAACCGGAGTGATGTACAAGGTCAGCAGCTGAGAAAACACCAGACCGCCTACCACCGCCAGTCCCAACGGACGGCGCGACTCAGCCCCAGCCCCGAAGCCCAGGGCAATGGGCAACGTGCCCATCAACGCAGCCATGGTGGTCATCATGATGGGACGGAAGCGCAGCAAGGCTCCCTGATAAATCGCTTCCGCCGCGGGCTGGTGGCTGTCGCGCTGCTTTTCCAGCGCCACGTCGATCATCATGATGGCGTTCTTCTTCACGATGCCCACCAGCATGATCACGCCCACGAAGCCGTAGAGGTTGAGCTCGAGGTGAAAGATCATCAATGTGATCAGCGCGCCAAAACCCGCCGAGGGTAAACCGGAAAGAATCGTCAGCGGATGGATAAAGCTCTCGTACAAGATTCCAAGCACCAGGTAGATGACCAGAATAGCCATCAACAACAGCAGCCCCAAGCCGCTAACCGACGACTCGAAAGCTTGTGCCGTGCCCTGGAAGCTGGTGCTGACGGTTGCCGGCAGCATTTCGCGTGCGGCCTTGCCGACCGCGTCCACCGCGTCGCCCAGCGAAACTCCCGGCCGTAAATTGAACGAGACCGTCACCGACGGCAACTGCCCCAGGTGATTAATGGTGAGTGGCCCCAGAGACCGCGTAAGCTTGGCCACCGCGTTGAGCGGAACCAGCTGCCCAGTCGAAGAGCGCACATACAGCAGGGCAAGCGCCGAAGGGTCGAGCTGGTACTGATTCTCCAGCTCTGTGATGACGCGATACGCGTTATTGGGAGCGTAGATCGTGGAAATCTGCCGCTGGCCGTAGGCAGTATAGAGCGCGTCTTCCACCTGACTGGCGGTAACGCCGAGGGCCGATGCTTTGTCCCGGTCGATGCCCACGTTAACCTGCGGGTTGGTAATCTGCAGATCGCTGGTGACATCCTGCACGAGTTTTTGGAACTCGGGATCGGTGCGCAGCTTGGCTTCCAACCGGGGAGCATCCTGATAGAGCTCGTTCGTGTCGGGCGATTGCAGCGTGAACTGATACTGGCTCTTGGTAAGCTGCCCGCCGATTCGGATGGTTGGCAGCATCTGTGGAAACGCATTAATGCCGGGAACTGCCGCCAGCCTGCCCCGCAATGCCTGGATGATTTCCTGCGCCGATTTACGTTCCTTGCGCGGCTTCAGCCGGGCAAAGATACGCCCCGCGTTGCCACCCGCAGCCGTGGACATGAAGGAATCGATATAAGGTTGCGCCATCACAACTTTGTTCAGCGCCATTTGGTGCGCGACCATGTTGTCGAAGGAAATTCCTTGCGGTCCTTCAGTAAAGATGAAAATCTGCCCTTGATCTTCATCCGGCAAAAAACCTTTAGGGATCGCCATGAACAGGTAAACGGTCGCCACCAGCACGGCGACAGAAACCGTCATGGTGGCAAATTTATGGCGGAGGGTTACCTGCAAGGTGCGATCGTAAATACGCAGCAGCCCATCGAAGAAGCGCTCAAAGAGCGTCCACAGCCGGCCATGCTGCGTTTCCTTGGACGCGCGCAGGAAGCGGCTGCACAGCATGGGCGTGAGACTGAGGGATACCAGGCCGGAAACCAGAATAGCCACACTGATGGTTACCGCAAATTCGTGCAGCAGGCGTCCCAGAATGCCGCTCATGAAAAGAACGGGGATAAAAACCGCCGCCAGCGACAACGTCATGGAAACGATAGTGAATCCGATCTCGCGCGCCCCGCGAAAAGCCGCCTCCATCGGGCGCTCGCCTAGCTCCATGTGCCGCACAATGTTCTCTAGCATCACGATGGCGTCATCCACCACAAACCCGACCGATAGCGTCAACGCCATGAGCGAGAGATTGTCCAGCGAGTAGCCGAGCACGTACATCACCGCGAAGGTCCCCACGATCGACATCGGGAGCGCCAGGCTGGGGATGGCCGTGGCTGAAAGATTCCGCAGGAACAGGAAGATAACCAGAATCACCAGCACCAGCGCCAGGAATAAGGTGAACTTCACATCATCCACCGAGGACCGGATCGAGACCGACCGGTCGTAAAGGCTGTCGATATAGACCGTGGGTGGCATCACGGCGCGAAAGCTGGGCATCAAGTGATTGATGGAGTCCACAACTTCAACCGTGTTAGTTCCGGGTTGCCGCTGAATCGCCAAAATGATGCCGCGCCGCAGACCTTTGGCGTCGAAATACCAGCTTGCCGTCTTGTCGTTCTCGACCCCATCCACCACCTGCCCCAGGTCCTTCAGGCGGACGGGCGCACCGTTCCGGTAGGCCACGACGAGCGGGCCATAATCCGCAGCCTTGTTGAGCTGGCCGTTCACTTGGACGGTATATGCCTGGTGCGTGCCGTACAGAATCCCCGTAGGCAGGTTCACATTGCCGTTCTGGATCGCGTTGGAAACTTCATCAATGCCAATCTGCCGGCTGGCCAGCGCTTTGGGATCGAGCCTGGCATGAACCGCATACTTCTGCGCCCCGTATACGCTCACCTGAGCCACGCCGCTCACCATCGAGATGCGCTGCGCCATCAGAGTCTCGGCGTATTCATCCACATCAGAAAGCCGCAGCGTCGGCGAACTCAGCGACAAGTAAAGAATCGGCTGGTCGGCTGGATTGACCTTTTGATACGAGGGCGGGCTGGGCAAATTCTGCGGCAGATCGCGCGCCGCCTTCGCAATCATGGACTGCACATCCTGCGCCGCTGCGTCCAGATTGCGGCTCAGATTGAACTGCAGCGTGATCTGTGTGGAGCCCTGCGTACTCGACGACGTCATCGAGTCCACGCCGGCGATGGTTGAGAATTGCTTCTCCAGCGGCATGGCCACAGCCGACGCCATGGTGTCGGGCGTCGCGCCCGGCAGGCTGGCGGAAACCAGGATGGTAGGAAAGTCCACATTGGGCAGGTCGCTCACCGGAAGCAGTCGATAGCCCATAATGCCGAACATCAAAATGCCCAGCATGACCAGGGCGGTCATCACCGGACGGCGAATAAAGATTTCGGCAACATTCATGGGGTTACTCGCCTTTGGTTCGAGGCGGGGCGGCTTCAGGAGCGCCGGGTGCAGGAGTTGCCGCTTGTTTAAGCTCGACCTTGGTGACTCCCGGCACCAGCCTCAATTGTCCGTCGGTTACTACCTGTTCGCCCGCGGCCAGCCCCTTCGCGATGACGGCTTGTCCGTCGCTGCCGCGATCGAGGGTAATTGGGCGCGCCTCGACCGTCATGTCAGGCTTGATCACAAAAACGAATTGCCCGGTCTGGCCATTCTGAATTGCCTGCGACGGCACCACAATCGCTTTGGGCTGCTGAGCTAGCGTCAGAACCACGTCCACAAACTGGCCCGGCCACAGCCGGCGATCGGCGTTGGCAAACTCGCCCTTCAGTTTGATGGTCCCCGTAGCTTGGTCCACGGTGTTGTCGATAAAGCTCAGCCAGCCGACGGCCGGACCACGAGTGTCGTTAGGGACAAAAGCCTGCACCCGCAATCTGCCCTGGCTGGAGTAGCGCTTGATGTCGGCCAGATTTTGCTCGGGCACAGTGAAGGTCGCATAAATCGGCTGCACCTGATTGATACTCACCAGAAACGGCGTGTCGTTCGCCTTGATCATGTTGCCCTGGTGAATCAGCAGAGGACCGGTGCGTCCGGCGATGGGCGAATAGATGGTGCAGTACACCAGTTGTACGCGCGCGTTCTCTAAGCCCGCCTGGTCGACTAGAACGGCGGCCTCAAGTGCATCCGCGTTCGACTGCATTTGCTCGTATTCTTCTTTGGAGACGACGCCCGCTTGGTTGAGTGATTCGTAACGCTTGGCTTGGGCGCGCGCATTCGCGGCCTGAGCCTGATCTTTGGCCAGCATGCCCTGCGCCTGCTTCAGCGCCGCTTCAAAAGGACGCTTGTCGAGCGAAAATAGCAGCTGCCCCTTGCTGATGTCCTGGCCTTCCTTGAAATGGACCCCGGTCAGTTCGCCCGTAATCTGGGTCTTTACGGAGACGTTCGAGTAGGCTTCCACCGCGCCGATCGCCTTCAGCTGCAGTGGAACCTCTTGCTGCTGGACGGTAGCAGCCAGTATGGGAACCGCCGTTATGGGCGGAGGCGCCGCCTTGCTCCCACCGCACGAGCTCCACAGCCCACACCCAAGCAACGCGATCAGCAATCGACATGGAATATCGCGAAACATTTGCATTGAGAACCGGGAACCAAGTACTGACAACTGAACTTATCTGGATCTGCGGTCAAAACTATTTCCGAAATCCAGACAAGACTTCTCGTTCATAAATCTCCAACGTCTGCTCTTCGTCGCCGCACATCAGGTAAATATTGAACTGGGTCACACCCACCGCAGCCAGCTTCTTCAGCTTCTGACGATGCGCTTCCACCGGCCCCACCAGGCAGAATCGGTCTACCACTTCGTCGGAAACAAAGCTGGCATTGTCGCTGCCTACCTCCGCATGATGCTGGTAGTCATACCCGGCGCGCTTCTGTACATAAGACGTAAGCGACGCGGGAAGGTCTTCCGGCTTGTAACGCGAAATTAGGTCAACCACGTGATTTGAAACCAGCGCCGGAAACCATCTCACCCGCTGCCGCGCCGTCGCAAGGTCGTCCGAGACCCAAACCGGAGCGGCGGCCATGATCTCCACCGACTTTGGATCACGCCCCGCTTCCTTCGCTCCTTGCCAGACAAAACCAAGACACCAGGCAATCAGATCGGGATCGGCAAACTGCAAAATCACCCCGTCAGCGATCCGTCCCGCCATACTGAGGACCTTGGGTCCATATCCGGCAATCCACACCGGCGGCGAACCCGTGGCCCATGACAGGCGCATCGCCTGGCCGTCATATTGCACCTCACGCCCCGCCGTCAGCTCGCGAAATGTAACCACCGAGCGCTCCAGTTCCGCCGGAGTAACCGGCTTCTTTCCCAGAACGCGCCGCGAGCTGTCGCCACGTCCGATTCCCAGCTCCATGCGCCCGCCAGAAATCAGGTTCAAGGTAGCGAACAGGCTGGCGGTAACTGTAAGATCGCGCACCGCCGGATTGGTCACGCAAGGCCCCAACCTGAGGTTGCGCGTCGCGTTCGCCATCAGAGTCAGCAGAGGATAGGGCTCTTTCCACAAAACATGGGAGTCGAAAATCCAGCCGTAACTGAAGCCCGCCTGCTCCGCCTGCTTGGTCAGCGCAACAATGCGCTCAACGGAAATATCCGGCTTAAGGGTGATCCCAAACTTCATGCGTCTCCTGTGGCAGCCCCAAGCGCAAGGCAAAGCCGTGGCTTTGTAGAATAGAATACATCACGCTTCCGCCCGAACAGAGGGGCTCTGGCAGCAGAGGGGATTGGCCAATGGGGTTCGACACTGTCATTACAAACGGCTCTGTGGTTACCGCAACCGACACCTATCTGGCCGATGTCGCCATTGCAGGCGACCGCGTGGTTGCCCTGGGTGCTAGCCTGCCGCGCGAAAATGCCAAACGCCTGATCGATGCCACGGACAAATACGTATTCCCCGGCGGAATCGATGTCCACACCCATCTGGATATGCCGTTCGGGGGCACCACCAGCGCCGACGACTTTGAGACCGGCACCCGCGCCGCCGCTTTCGGCGGCACCACAACGCTGATCGACTTTGCCATCCAGTACAAAGGACAGGGGCTGCGCACCGCCTTCGACGCGTGGATGCAGAAGGCGTCTTCGAAAGCGGTGGCCGACTACGGATTCCACTGCATCATCACCGACCTCCCCGACGCACAGCTCGCCGAAATGCCGCAACTGGTGCGCGAAGGCATCACCAGCTTCAAGCTGTTCATGGCCTACCCCGGCGTCTTCATGCTAGACGATGCCAGCATCTTTAAAGCCATGCGCACCTCCGCCAAAGCCGGCGCAATGGTTTGCATGCACGCGGAAAACGGCGGCGCCATCGATGTGATCGTCAGGCAGGCGCTGGCGGAAGGCAAGACCGGTCCCAAGTATCACGCGCTTACGCGTCCGACCACGGCCGAGGCCGAAGCCACTGGGCGCGCCATCGCCCTGGCCGAAATGGCCGACGCGCCGGTTTACATCGTGCACCTCAGCTGCAATGACGCTCTGGAGAAAGTCCGCGAGGCCCGTGATCGTGGCCTTCCGGTCTACGCCGAAACCTGCCCTCAGTATCTCTACCTTTCGCTCGAGAACATGGACGCGCCCGGCTTTGAAGGCGCCAAATACGTTTTCACCCCGCCGCTACGCGAAAAATGGCATCAGGAAAAATTGTGGAAAGGGTTGAAACATGATCACCTGCAAGTGGTGTCCACCGATCATTGCCCTTTCTGCTTCAAGGAACAAAAGGAAATGGGAATCGGAGACTTCACCAAGATTCCCAACGGCGGTCCCGGCATTGAACATCGCATGAGCCTGGTCTATTCGGGCGGAGTTGCCCAAGGACGCTTCAGCGTAAATCGTTTCGTCGAACTGGTCGCCACCGCGCCCGCGAAGCTCTTCGGCCTCTATCCCCGCAAAGGCACCATCGCCATAGGCAGCGACGCGGACCTGGTGATCTTCGATCCAAAACGTGTGCACATCATCAGCGCCAAGACCCATCACATGCGCGTGGATTACTCGATGTTCGAAGGCATCAAGGTCACGGGAATGCCAGACGTCGTGCTTTCTCGCGGACGCGTACTGGTTGAGGGCGAGAAGTTTTTTGGCCGTCCCGGCCAGGGTGAATTTATCAAGAGAGGCGCCTGCCCGGCAATTTAGCAGCGTGCGCAAGCTTCGCTGAAGTGCGCGCAGCCAAGAGCGGCGCTTTGAGCGCCGCCTCCAAAACAAGGGTTTTGGCCCCTGCCACCTCAGAAAAGGATTAAACCGATGCCGATAATCCTCGCCCCCGAGCAACAGGAACAAATGCTGTCTGCAGCCCGGGCCGCCTTCAACAACGCCCACGCCCCCTACTCCAATTTTCGCGTAGGATCGGCAATCCTCACCGAGCGTGGCACTCTCTATTCCGGCTGCAACGTGGAGAATGCCTCTTACGGTCTGACCATCTGTGCCGAGCGCAACGCCATCTTTGCCGCCGTCGCAGCGGAAGGATCTGGCATGAGAATCAAAGCGGTCGCCGTCGCCACCGAACTCGACGGACCCTGTGCTCCGTGCGGCGCCTGTCGTCAGGTGATTTTCGAATTCGGTCCCGACGCCGTGGTCCTGTTCCGTGGTCAGTCAGGCACGGAACAAATGCCGATTACAAAGCTGCTACCTGAGGGCTTCCGGTTGTGAACCAGAGGGCGAACCGACTCCGATCCTTTAAAGGGCTTCGATTCAGAGCTCAAGTCAGGGCCCTTACTCCGGCGGCGCGGAAGGGAGCCCCATCTTCCCGCGCACGGCCTGCCACTGCTCCCGCACGCGGGGATTATGCGAGAGCTCGGAGGCGCGACCTAGCGACTGCTCGGCCCTCGGCAGATCGTTGAGTTTGAAAAGACACTCTCCGAGACCCGCCCAGCCGAACCAGTCTTGAGGGTACTGCCGTATCGCCTCCTCGAACATAGGCACAGCCTGGTCGCAACGGCCTGACTCATCGAGGTCGAGGGCAACCTGCACATGCGCTCTCACCAGACTCTGCGCCACGGACCCGTTGTTGGGCGCGTATTGGTGAGCCACTGTGAAGACAGTCAGATCATCCCTCCATGCGCCTTCCTGTCTCACGGTTAACACAGTTAACGCCACAGCCAGGAGTCCGCCAGCTGACAACAAGATAGTGCGCCCCTTCTTCGACAGGTGCCACAGCGTCGCTACCAGGATCATTAGACCGGTCAACGGTAGATATGTGTACCGGCCATGCAGAAAGTCGCCAGGGTTAAGCGAGTTCAGGTTTAGGGTCAGGAGAATTGGAAACACGAGAATGCCGCTACCCAGCAACAGGGCGCGCTGGACACCGGCCGCCTCCTGGTCCCGAAGATCACGCCGCGCCTTTCTCCAAGCCCAGACACAGGCCCACACGAAGAGTGCCACAACGCAACCCACCCCCAAGCCCGGCAAAACGACACCGCGCAGCGAGAACTTTTCTGCCAGGCTGGGATCAGCGAAAGCGCGCGACCGGACAGGCCAAAGCAGCACCTTCACATAGAACCAGAGAGTCGCTGGCCAGGACAGTAGCACCGTGCTCCAAGCTAAGTGCTGAGTAGCGGGACTGAGGTGTCCCCCCAGCGCATGGAAGCGGCAGAGAAGGTAAATCACGGTCACGCTTAGAAATGGAAGAATCTCGCGGAACGCAGGAAGCAACCGAGCTTCGAAGTTCGCGTTTCCCCGGCGCGACGGTTTTCCTCCGTGCGGCTTATCGAACGGCACAATCAAGGCCATGGCAAAAAGCACCGCGGGCCAAACGATAGCTGTTTCCTTCGCCATCAGCGCCGCCATGAAAGCAGCCGCAGAGGCGATGATCCACGCCGCCGACGGCCGGGACTTGGAGTTACCACGGATCTGCCTCCGGGACTTTTTGTGTGACTTGCCGGCCTCGAACTGCCCGCGTGCCGACATGCGCACTGCATACTCAAGGTACAGGAGCAGGCTGACAAGCAAGGCGGAGGACATCAGCGGATCGGGCACGGTAACCCAGGCCACAGACTCTGTGTGGGCCGGATGCAGCGCAAACAAAGTGGTGGCAAGTAACGCCGCAACACGATCTCGCAGCAGTTTCCAGACCAGCAGTCCAAGCAAGACGGCCACCGACAGATGCTTTACGACGCTGAGCAGGTGCCATCCCCACGGCGACATTTCATTGAGGATGAAGTTCAGCCTCAACCACAACACAAAGAGCGGCCGGTAGAAGCTCAATGGCCCACCCGGAACTTGTGCCCACACATAACTCGTGAAGTACTCCCATACATGCCCAGGTGACTGCAAGCGGGGATCGCCAACGAAGCGGTGATCGTCTAGGACAAATTGGAAATTCAATGCGGGGCTGTAAATAGCAAAGACAACCGCCACCACAGCGACGGCTACGAGGCAAACGGTCAGAGGCGAGAACAAGTCTTCCGCTCTGGCCGGTGGCGCTAAGGGGAAAGGCTTCTGTGGGCGAACCGAGCTGGGGACTTTCATTTTTATGAGGACATTGTAGGAGAATTGCCTCGGAGATGGCGGGGCAACCGCACCGCCATACCTGGCACCATCACCCGGAACAAGAACCCCCACGAATTCAACCGGGGGGTGCCCCATTCGTGCATCCCCACAGAAGTTCGCGGACTATTACGTTTGTGGCATGGATCTATACGCCCAAAGTGCCCGGCGGCGCCGGTCGGCGTCGTTGCCAGAAATGTCACTGCACCACCTGAAAAACCCCAGGCGAGGCTCCGCAGCAGAGCGCTCCGCAGGACACGCCTATCGTCCTCAGCTTCAAATTCTCCCTTGCTGTCGCGTTCTCATCCCCGATTGGCGCTGTTGGAATGCAAAGGAATTCATTTGAAACCCGGAACCAGCACTGCGGAGCTTTCCTCCGCCGTGCGGGTGTGGGCACCCGCCCCTAAGTGTTCTGTTTCTGCTGGGGCCACCTCGCCACCACCACAGTCGAGATCCCTCCGCGCGGACGAAAGTCGCCCTTCACTTCCGCCCACACCGGCCGCGCCCATTTCACCACATCCCCCAACACGCGATTCACGATGTTTTCCTGGAAGATCCCCAGATTGCGGTAGCACTGCAGATACTCCTTTAACGACTTCAACTCTAGGCAGTGCTTGTCGGGCATGTAGCGGATCGTGACCGTACCGAAGTCAGGCAATCCGGTCTTGGGGCAGACGGAGGTAAACTCAGGATCGTCCACAATAATTTCGTAGCCAGGAAACTGGTTCGGCCAGGTCTCAATCTCGGGAAACTTGGCTTTCAGACCAGCCTCGGCATGTCCCCGGGTATAGCGCGGTTTAGGCATAAGCCATTGTAACCAGCAGCGGTATGCGGAAAAGCGCAGAATTGCAGCTTCCTAGCCAGAATTCCCGCATCTAATCGAGCAAGAGCGCCAGGGGCAGTATAGGTTGGCATACGGTGGTACATTACTTAGCGGCATCTCACAACGTGACATTCACAACATGGCATTGAGCACGAACCAAACCGGTTTTCTCGGCCGGAATCGCTGGCTGGTGTGGGCCGTGGGGATCGCCGTCGCCGTGGTGTTGCTTGCCTCGTTCATGTCGCGCGGAGACGTCGTTCCCGTGCGCGTTGCTACCGTCGAGCGCAGCACCATTCGCAGCATTGTCTCCACCAACGGAAAGGTCGAGCCGTTGCAGAGTTTCGAATCCCACGCGCCCGTCGGAACCACGGTAAAGAAGCTATTGGTCAAGGAAGGGCAACAGGTAAAAAAAGGACAGCTCCTGGCGCAACTGGACGACACTGAAGCCAGTAGCCAGGCAGCGCGGGCATTGGCTCAAGTGCGGGCTGCCCAGGCCGAGACGAGCGCCGTCCAGAGCGGAGGCAATCGTGAAGAAGTTCTGACCCTCGCATCTCAGCTGGTCAAAGCCCGCGCTCAACGCGACACAGCCCAGCGCAATCTCGAAGCCTTGCAGCGTTTGCAGCAAAATGGGGCGGCCTCGCCCGGCGAAGTGAAGCAGGCGCAAGATCAGCTTGCGGCTGCCGAGGCGGATCTTAAGCTGCTCCAGCAGAAGCAAGGGGATCGCTATTCTGCGCCCGAGGTCGCTCGCGTAGAAGCCCAGAAGACCGAGGCTCAAAGCGCCTATGCCGCCGCCGAAAATATTCTCCGACAGCTGAACATCCACGCTCCCTTTGACGGCATTGTCTATTCCCTGCCGGTTCATCAGGGATCTTATGTCAACCCCGGCGATCTAATTCTGCAAGAGGCCGATCTTTCCAAAGTTCTGGTGCGTGCTTTCGTGGACGAGCCCGACGTAGGCCGCTTGGCTGCCGGACAACCAATTGAACTTACCTGGGATGCCATACCTGGCCGCAAATGGCAGGGTTCGGTTAGCACCATCCCGTCGACGGTGAAGCTGTTGGGCACGCGCAACGTGGGCGAAACCACCTGCGTTGTGGACAACCAGGATCTCAAACTCCTGCCCAACATCAACGTAGGGGTGACGATTGTTACCGGCGAGCATCACGATGCGCTGACGGTGCCGCGGGAGGCGGTTCGTCTGGACGACAGCAAGAAATTCGTCTACCAGGTCGTGAACGATGAACTGCAGCGCCGCGACATCCAGACCGCCATTTCGAATTTAACCCAGGTGGAAGTAACCGGCGGCGTGACAGAAAAAGCCCTGCTGGCGCTGGCTTCTACCAACTCCAAGCCCTTGCATGAAGGTTTGGCGGTTAAGGTGATTCGCTGAAACTGGCTTACTTAAAATGAAATTGCACACAACCATTCTAATTTGGGCGTCGCTCCTCATAGCCACTTTGACCGTGGCCCCTTTGGCCGCGGCGGATGAATCGGTTCCAGCCTTGCTGGCTGCGGGACGAGCGGACGATGCCATTACTACTTTGCGCTCAAAGATCAACGCTTCCCCCAATGATGCGCAAGCCTACAACTTGCTCTGCCGCGCATATTTTTCCATGGGCGATTGGGATCGCGGCATTAGGGCCTGCGAGAAAGCGGTCGCGATCGACCCCAACAACAGCCGCTATCACATGTGGCTGGGTCGGATTTACGGCGAGAAGGCGGACGGAGTCATTTTTTTTAAGGCTGCCTCGCTGGCCGGCAAAGTGCGGGACGAGTTCGAGACGGCGGTAAGACTTGACCCGAACAACGTGGACGCGCGCAGCGATCTGGGTGAGTTCTATCTAGAAGCGCCCGGAATCGTGGGTGGCGGACGCGACAAAGCCGAAGCCCAAGCCCGGGCGCTGGCTGTGCTCGATGCCGCCAAGGCGCACTATCTCAACGGCCGGATTGGGGAGAAAAGGAAAGAACCGGAAACTGCCGAGAAAGAATATCGCGCCGCGATCGAAGCCAGCCATGGCAGCGCTTTGACCTGGTTCAATCTTGCCCTGTTCTACCGCCATCAGCAGCGCTGGAATGACATGGAGGACGCCATCAACCACGCCGTCTCGGCGCAACTGGATCGGCCTGAAATTCTCATGGAGTCAGGAGAAGTCCTGCTGCGCAGTGGACGCAATTTTCCCGCTGCCGTCCAGTTTTTGCGCCGTTACCTGGCGCTGAATTCCAAGGTCGAAGAAGCCCCAGCGTTCAAGGCTCACTACCTCCTGGGCACCGCACTCGAAAAGCAAGGCGACAAACAGGCGGCAGCCCAGGAATACCGTGCCGCGCTTTCCCTCGCCAAAGGCTTCTCTCGCGCCCAGGAAGCTCTGGACCGGCTGAACCCGTAATAAACGCCGCCCGCTTGGAACCGCCTTCCTGTGTGGCATACGGAGTTGTTGGTAGCGCCGTCACCTTGCCCTCGGGATCGCCGGCGGGGGCGCCCGCGCTACAAACGATCTTTCCCTGGGCTGGCGCCTAGTTGCGGGATGACGACAGTTTGAAGTTGAGGCTGGCAAAACTGACCACTACCACTTCCCTGCACTTGTTTACAATCACCCTTTCTGTACAGTCGATTTCTTCTCGAAGGTGAACAGCGATGAAATCTGTCTTCTGTCGTGCATCGGCTCTGCCCGCTCTCCTGCTTGGAGCTTTTATTGTTGCTACCCTGCCCCAGCTCTTCGCCGAGCCCCTACCGCTCAAGCGCGCGGTCGAACTGGCCTTGACCCACAGCACCACGACGGCCGCCGCCGGCGCCGATGAGCAACGCGTCTTCGCTTCGTACCGCGAGGCCCGCAACCAATACATTCCACAGCTCGTGGTGGGTTCAGGACTAGGCAAGTCCTGGGGCTTTCCCCTCAGCCTGGAGGGGGCGGCGCCTTCGATTCTTAACGTGAATTCTCAATCGACGATTTTCAATCCCGCAACCCGGGATTTTGTACGCGCCGCCAAGACGGATTGGAGCGCGGCGGGGGCGCAGACAAAAGACCAGCGGAATCAGGTGATTCAGGACACGGTGCTCAGTTATGCCGAACTGGCTAAGTGGGAAACGTTGGCGGCTTACCTGCAGGAAGAGCACGGGGCTGCGCTAAAAACAGAGCAACTGGTTGGCGAACGCATTAGGGAGGGAGTAGACAATCCACTGATGCAGAACAAGGCACATCTCAGCAGCGCACGTCTTCGCTTACGACTCGCCGAAGCGCGAGGCGCGATCGACGTGATTCGCAATCGACTTTCGCATTTAACGGGGTTGACCGCCGAATCCATCGAGATCGAACCAGACTCCATGCCAGCTCTGCCGGAAGTTATGCAAGAGGATGATCTTGCCGGCCAGGCAGTACGGTCCAGTCCTGTCGTGCAGGCTGCGGAAAATCGCGCCACGGCCGAGAGTTTCCGGGCTCGGGGCGAGCATCGCGCGATGCTGCCATCTGCTGATTTTGCCGCGCAGTACGGTCTGCTCGCCGAATACAATAATTACGATCTTTTTTTTAAGACGTTTCAGCGCCACAACGCCACGGTCGGAGTGGTGCTTCGCTTTCCGTTTTTCAGTCCCACGCAGCATGCCCGCGCCGAGGCCGCTGACGCCACTGCCTTCAGAGCAAAAAAAGATGCGGAAGCTGCCAAGAATCAAGTATCTGAAGAAACCCTAAGACTGCAGCGCTCGGTCGAACAGATGGCAGCCGCGCAGGAGGTCGCGGACCTCGAGTATCGGGTCGCGCAATCGGACCTCGAATCACTGCAGGTCCGGCTGGATGCAGGCACGGTCGGCTGGCATGAGGTACAGGATGCGCGCGAGCAGTCCAGCGAGCGTTACAACTCCTTGCAGGACGCAAACTTTCAACTGGAGCGAGCCAGAATCACGCTGCTGCGAGCTACGGGCGGGTTGGAAGGCTGGGTTGGAGTCGGCAAGTAGCCCGGATGTGCGTTTACACGCCGAAGTCCGGATTTTCCCTCCCCAGGGCATCGAATTGGCTATTCGATCCAAAATCCTTGAGCCCATGGCAGAAGCCACGTAGTCTAATCCTCAGCTAGCTATAAGTGCTTGGATAGGCGAGAGTTGATGGCTCGGCGCGGTTCGCTCCCAGTTCCCCGGAATGTACCTGACTTGTACCTGGGGGTGCCCGCAAAATCGGTGCCGAAATGTTAGTATAAGGTACTCACAATTATGCCTTTAAAAACACTTTTTCTGAACCCGCCGTCGTTTGAAAACTTTGATGGCGGAGCGGGCTCACGGTGGCCCGCCACTCGTGAGATTGAGTCCTATTGGTATCCGGTTTGGCTGGCCTATCCCGCCGGAATGCTTGAGGGCGCGCGCCTGCTGGATGCTCCCGCCCACCACGTCTCCTCGGAGGAGACCATTAAGATTGCGCAGGGTTATGAATTCCTGGTGCTTTATACCAGCACGCCGGGCTTCCCCGGCGATATCCAGCTGGCGGGCAAGATTAGGGAAGCAAATCCCCCGATCAAGATCGCATTCGTTGGCCCTCACGTGACTGTCCTTCCGGAACGAACCTTGAAAGATTGCCCGGCGATTGATTTTATCTGCCGCAAGGAATTCGATCATTCCGTGGTCGAGTTCGCGCAAGGCAATCCAATCGAGAAAATTCTGGGCATTTCCTATCGCAAGGATGGAGCGGTCGTACACAATCCCGACCGTCCGCAGATTCAGGATCTGGACGCGCTGCCCCACGTCACCGATGTTTACTACCGCGACCTCGATCCCCGGCGTTACAACGTTCCGTTTCTGCTTTATCCGTTCGTTTCGCTGTACACCACTCGCGGCTGCCCGGCACAGTGCACTTTCTGTCTCTGGCCCCAAACCACCAGCGGCCATGCCTGGCGCAAGCGATCCACCGACGACGTGGCCCGCGAAATGGCCAAGGCCAAGGAATACTGGCCTTGGGTCAAGGAATTCTTTTTTGACGATGACACCTTCAACATTCAAAAGGCACGCACGGTCGAGCTATGCGCCAAGCTGAAGCCGCTGAATCTCACCTGGTCCTGCACTTCGCGCGTGACTACTGACTTCGAGACGCTGAAGGCCATGAAGGAAGCGGGCTGCCGCCTTTTGATCGTCGGTTATGAATCAGGCGACCAGCAGATTCTGAAGAACATCAAGAAGGGCGCCACCCTCGAGCGCGCCCGCCAGTTCACGAAAGACTGCCACAAACTTGGCCTGGTCATCCACGGCGATTTCATCATGGGCCTGCCCGGGGAGACGCACGAAACCATCAACAACACGATTGCCTTCGCCAAGGAGCTGGACGTCGAAACCATCCAGGTCTCGGTGGCCCACGCCTATCCCGGCACTGAGCTTTACGACTACGCGGTGAAAAACGGCTTCATGGTATCTGACACCAAGATGGTCGACGAGGGCGGGCACCAACTTGCCCAGATCCAATATCCGGGCTTGCCCGCGGATGAAATCATGGGCGCCGTCCATCGCTTCTACGACGAATACTATTTCCGGCCCAAGGCCATCTACCGCATTCTCAGGAAGGCGGTATTCGATGGCGTCGAGCGCAAGCGGCTGTACAAGGAGGCCCGGAGCTTCCTCAAGCTGCGCGCGTCCCGGAACAAGTGGGTTAAGGAGAAACGCGAAAAAGCAGAGGCCGCGACAGTGGCGGAGCCAGCCAAGGCCTAGCAGGTTGGCGAAGGGCTGTCCTTGGCAACCTCCAGCGGGAGGATTGCGGCGTTTGAGGTGTTGTCTATAGAGACCTAGCTTGCTACGTTTTTACAGCGAACTGGAGTTCTTCGGCAGTTCCAATCGTGGTGGTCAGGCGCTGAAACAATTCCGGCTTTAACTGCCGTGGTTTGCGGTTTCGTCCTGCAGCGCATTTGTTCGCAACGTCCTAGGGAAAGACAGTGTGACCTTCCGTAAGTATCTGGTGCTCGCCGGTGTGACCTTGTTTGCGGCGATCGGCGATTCTTTTCTCGCTCGCGGCATGCAGCAAATAGGCAATATTTCTTTGCCGCGCCTGCCCGACATCATTCTGACCATCCTGAATCCCTGGATCGCCCTGGGGATTTTGTTTTTGCTGGCATTCTTCGCCGCCTACATGACCGCCCTCTCCTGGGCTGACCTCACCTACGTTCTGCCCGCCACATCGCTGGGATATGTGCTACTCGCGCTGATCGCCCGGTTCCTGCTGCACGAACAAGTAAGCACGATGCGCTGGCTGGGTATCGGCTTGATCTCGGCGGGCGTCGGGTTCGTCACCCGAGGCCCGGCCTTGACGCATCCCCCTGATGAAGACACCGCCAAGGGCGTCCCGGAGCCCGTCGGCTCAAGGATGGAGCCATGAAGCACGCCTACACGTGGGGAGCGATTCTGGCCGTCGTCCTCGCCTCAACCACTGGGGATGTCCTGCTTTCGCGCGCCATGAAGCGCGTTGGCGACGTAGGCGAACTCTGGCGCCGCACCGGCCTGCTATCTGTGGCTGGCCGCATCCTGCGCAATCCCGGCTTTCTGTTGGGAATTTTCATGATGGCGCTGGCATTCTACAGCCTGCTCTTCGCCCTGTCCTGGGCGGACGTGAGCCTGGTAGCGCCGGCCTCGGCGTCGCTTACCTTCGTAGCCAATGCAATTGCAGCCAGGATATTTCTGCACGAACGCGTAGATCATCGCCGCTGGATGGCAGCACTACTGGTGGCCGGCGGCGTGGCGCTACTGGCGGCCTAGACTTTAGACTAGTCCCTTCGAGAAATGCAATGCCCCGTTATTGCTTCTCACGTCGGAGCTTCCTCACGGCGGCTGGTACCGTTGCGGGAAGATCCTTGCTCTCTTCCACCAACGTCTTTAGCCAGCGGGCCATGGTGCACCCGAAAGGAACTGTCTGCCAGAACAACAGTACCGCGGACTACGACCTCACCATCGCCGTCAAGCCGATTGAACTTGCACCGAATCGCATCATTTCCGCGACCACCTACAATGGCCAGTTTCCTGGGCCCCTGCTTCGCTTCGCAGAGGGTCAGCAAGTAACCATCGACGTTCACAACCAAACGGACACGCCGGAGCAGTTGCATTGGCACGGGCAGTTTGTTTCCGCGGATGTCGATGGCGCGGCCGAAGAAGGCACTCCCTTCATCGCCCCCCATGGGAGCCGCCGCATTTCGTTTATTCCCCGGCCTTCCGGGTATCGCTTCTACCACACTCATGTGCACTCTGGGGTGGATCTAAGCCTAGGGCAATACAGCGGTCTCGTCGGTCCGGTGTACATCGAACCGAAGAACAATCCCGGCAATTATGATCGCGAAGCCTTTCTGACTTTGAAGGAATTCGAGCCCAGGTACAGCCGCGGTGGTGACATGGCGATGGATTTCCTGGCGCCAGCAGCAACAGTAAGGAGTCTGAAAGATGCCGGTGAGAATGCCATGAAAGCCTCCCTCGCGAAGGGTATGCCTCATGGCTTTGAGGTTGGGTATGGCTCCTTCACCATCAATGGACGTATGTTGGGTCATGGCGAACCCATACGGGTGAAGTACGGCGAGCGAATACTGCTCCACGTCCTGAACGGGAGCGCAACCGAGATTCGCAGCCTGGCGCTACCCGGACACACGTTCACAGTCATCGCCTTGGATGGCAATCCAATCCCCAAGCTGATCCGCGCGCCGGGACTCTGGCTGGGCACGGCTGAGCGGGTCAGCGCGATTGTCGAGATGCGACACCCCGGTATTTGGATCATGGGCGATCTGGCAGACGACGACCGTCATCACGGCATGGGTATCGTGGTGGAGTATGCCGGCCGAAAGGGCACACCACAGTGGATTGCTCCGAAGCCGTTCCGCTGGAATTACGCTCATTTTGGCAATGCAGGAGCGTCGATTCCAGAGCCGGAGGAAGTCTTCGAAATGACCTTTGCCAAGCAAAACGCCGCGCAGGATGGCTTCAATCGATGGACGATCAACCGTGTCGCTTTCTCAAGAGATCGTATGCAACCCATGTTTCGTGTGAAGGAAGGCAAGCGGTACCGGATGCGTATGCGGAACGCAAGTGATGACATCCATCCTATCCATCTTCATCGCCATAGTTTCGAACTGACTCGAGTGGCCGGGCAGCCAACTTCCGGTGTGATGAAGGATCTAGTGATGGTCGGCGGCTATCAGGAAGTTGAAGTTGATTTCGTCGCGAATAATCCCGGGCTTACTCTATTCCACTGTCATCAGCAGCTGCACATGGATTTCGGGTTCATGGCTCTTGTCGAGTACATCTAGCCCCCCGCAGTATCACGGAGAATGCGGGTTGGCTCACGAATCACGATCATCTCGCAATTCTCGTTCCCGACACCAACCATGGAAAGGGTCAGGCTACATTAGCGCGATGCCAACCAGGCCAACTTCATCCGTTCCCGACTTTCTCTACGGCACCGCTTGGAAGGAAGACCGTACTCCGGCTCTCACCGAGGTGGCGCTCCGCATGGGCTTCCGCGGCATCGACACCGCCAACCAGCGACGGCACTACTTCGAAGACCGGGTCGGTCAGGGGTTGGCCGCCGCCTACAGCGCCGGAGTGGCAACCCGAGCAGATCTTTTTCTGCAGACGAAATTCACTTATCAGCGCGGGCAAGACCACCGGCTGCCATACGATCCCGCGGCCATCCTTTCGGTGCAGGTCGCTCAGTCAATGGCCAGTTCCCTCGAACATCTCGGGACCGACTACGTGGACAGCTACGTGCTGCACGGGCCCTCCTCCGGCTGCGACTGGACCCATGCCGACTCCGAGGTTTGGGAGGCGATGAGGAAGGAGCGCGACGCCGGACGCACGCGTCTGCTCGGCGTGAGCAATGTCTCCCTGCAGCAGCTTGCGCAGATGGCCGCCGTTCACTCGGAAGGTCCCGCCTTCGTGCAAAACCGCTGCTACGCCCGCCTCGGCTGGGACCGCGATATACGATCGTTCTGCGGGGAGCGGAACATCATCTATCAGGGCTTTTCGCTTCTCACCGCGAATGCTGAAGTGCTGCGCCATCCTCTGATCGTCGACCTCGCCGCAAGCGCCCAAGTAACTCCGGCCCAGGTCGTATTCAGCTTTTCGCAAGCCGTCGGGATACTGCCGCTGACGGGCACCTCCGACGCCGAACACATGAAGCAGGATTTGGCCAGCCGGGATCTGACGCTGCCCCCGGACGCGGTGCAGGCGATTGAGTCTCTGGCCGGGTGACAGAGTCGGTTGCTGCGCGGCTCGTCCGTCATTGCAACCTTCATCCTTCCATCCGCGCCCGGCCCAGCCGCTCCCGAAAGTATTCCTTCCAACTCTCGGGCAATACCGCAACCCGCAAAGCGCGCCGCACCACAGTCAAATCATCTTCCCCGTATCGTTTCGCAATATACAATCGGGTGATTTCCGTAACCAGTACGGCGTTCGGATCGCGGGCAACTATCTTGATCTCATCCCCCGCACCGACTTCCCCTTCGCGGGTTACGGCCAGGTAAAAACCCATCCGTCCGCTGGCGAGAAAGCGCTTCACCATATCGTCCGATTGAAATCTTACCCCGAGCTTGTAGCAAGGCAGGCGAGGCTGGGTCACGACTACTTCCGCCGAACCGACCGAGAACCGATCGCCCAAATGCACCGAGTCTTCCAGCAGGCCATCAATAGTAAAGTTTTCTCCGAAACTGCCCATAGGCAGTTCCCGGCCGGGCAACTCTTTCTTCCAGTAGTCGTAGTGCGCCAGTGGGTAGCAGTAAACCGCCTTGAACTGGCCCCCATGAACAGTCAGGTCCGCCTGGCGGTCGCCGTCCAAATTCAACTTGCGCAGGGCCCAGCGGCCTTCGACCGGATGCTTGAAGATGCCCGTAGTAACGTTCATTCCCCGCCACGTCACTTCTCGCGGCAGTCCGACGTTCAATGAGACTAGCTTCATTCCGCTCCGATCCTTTCCCCTAAGTTGTTTACTCACCCTGGATATTATTGAACAGGTTGTTAAGCGACTCCGCGAACAAGGGATGCGCGAAAATTGCGCTCTGCAACGCTGTGTATTTCAACTTGCCCATCATGGCAACCTGGATTATGGACATGACCTCACCACCCTCAGCGCCCAGGACTGCCGCCCCCAGAATCTCTTCGGTCTTCGCGTCCACCAGCGCTTTCATGAAACCGCGAGTCCGTCCGGTCTCATGGGCCCGCGCGACTGAGGTCATCGGAAGCCTGGCGACACGTACCTTTCTACCTTGCTTCTTAGCCTCGTTTTCACTCATCCCAATGCGCCCAAGCTGCGGATCGATAAACACGCAGTACGGGAACAGGCGCCCGGCTATGCTGCGATTGCCGCCCTCCAGCAGATTGGTCTGCAAGACGCGGAAGTCGTCATACGAAACATGAGTGAATGCCGGACCGCCGTTCACATCTCCAACCGCGTAGACGCCAGGTGCGGACGTTTCCAGTTTGTCGTTCACTCGAACATACCCACGGTCGTCCGTAGCGATGCCGGCTGCCGCGAGATTCAACCTCTCAGTATTCGGGCGGCGGCCAGCGGCGACCAGCAGGTGGGTTCCCGCCAGTTCCGTGCTCTCACCCTTGACCTTGACGCTTAGGCAAATGCCTTTTTCGGTGGTCGACGCTGTCTCGGTCTTGGCCTCTAGCAAGATCTCGACCCCGTCCTGTCGGAGAATTGCCGTAACCTCGTCGGCGATATCTGAGTCTTCCCCCGCCAGCAGCTGCTTTCCGTTTTGAATTATCGTCACCCGGCTGCCGAAGCGCCGTAACATCTGCGCAAACTCAAGTCCAACGTAGCCGCCCCCGAGCACAAGCATGTGCTCCGGTACCTCGCCGAGCTCCATGACACTCGCGTTGTCAAGATAAGCGACACTTGCAAGCCCCTTGATTGGCGGTATGTTGGCCGTCAGCCCGGTGTCAATGACGATCAGGTCCGCGGTGAGTGTTCTCTCCGTGCCATCGTTTAACCGCACTCGCACCTGCTTCGGCCCGACGAAAGATCCCTCTCCGTAAATCAGGTCGACAAGATCTGCCTCCCGCAAACGTTTCTCGCTACCGTCACGCCACTTCTTCACCATGCCGCGCTTCCGTTCACGTACCGCAGGCATGTCGACCGATACATTGCCGACCTTGATGCCATACTCCAGAGCGCGGCGAGCCATATAAGCGACCTCTGCACTGGCCACCAGCGTCTTGGTTGGTGTGCAGCCGTAGTTGACGCAGGTTCCACCCACCGCCGCCCGTTCGATCATGGCGGTGCGTTTGCCCTTCGCCGACAGCGCACTCGCCAACGGATTGCCGGCCTGCCCGGAACCGAGAATGATCGCGTCGTATCTCGCTACTACGGGTTTTGTCGGTTCCGCCATCGAGGCCCCTTGGGTACCTCACCAGGGTGAGGCCGGAGTTTGAGAGTACAGCCGTTTAGAGATGAGAGACGATGAGGAGGCCGCCCACGATCGCGATTACGTCTTCAACCAGCGCCACAGCGAAATCAGGCAAATGCGCCCGGGTGACCAGACCGTGGCGAATGTTGTAGCCGGCAAACGTCCCGACCAGGGCGCCGACGATAGCGACAACTGCGGCCACCATCAGACTCGCGCCGGCGCTCACAGCAAGCGCGGAGCCGCAGAACGCACCCGTCAAAATGCGGGCAATCAGGCCCGGAGTTGCGGTTCGCGCCGGAGTTTTCGGCAGCTTATCGGCGACCAGCTCCAACAGGGCCAGCAGCGTAAAAATGATCAAGGTCGCGATATGGCCCAAAAACGCAAGTCTGGTTTCCGCAAAGTGCAGCCGGCCCAGATGGGCACCCCAACAGACAGCTGCCGGAGCTGTGAGCGAGCGCAGTCCAGCCACGCACCCGAGCAGAAAGCAAAAGAGCAGTATCGTTGTGAGCATGCCCACTACCTTAATCCGCGAGCGCAAGATGAGATGCCCGATCTCCGTGAGTGCTGGCAGGTCAACCGAACAGCCGCATGAAGCCCGACGCCGGCAAATCCGGCACCAGGAACGCCGCATTGCGTCGTCCAGCTACTCGCGCCACGCACTGAGCGGCCGCATATCCGCTTCGCACCGCTCCCTCCATAGTGGCAGGCCAGCCGGTTGCGGTCCAGTCCCCGGCGAGGAAGACGCGCGGCCACACCGTCTCCGGCTGCGGCCGGTAAATTTCGATCCCCGGTCGCGGCGAATAGGTGGCGTGGACTTCCTTGATCACGGTAGACTTCACCAGGTTTGCGGCCCGCGCCCCGGGAAAAAACTCGCGTAGCTCGGAGAGCGCCATATCAACAATCTCCGCGCGGGACTTCTCCACCAGGGTCTTGGATGAACTTACTACGAGCTCCACGTAACTGTTGGCTTGCGTAGCGCCGGCGCCCCCCGGGCTGTGGGGGGGGCATCCCGCCCGGCCATCGGATTCGCCCGAAACCCTCGCTTCCAGCAATTTCGATTTGTGAAACATCCACTGAATCGTGCGATCCAACAACACGGCGTGCTCCAGATCGGTAATCTGACGATCGAACCACAGATGAATGCCGGTAATCGGCGAAGTCTCGAACCGTCCCAGCGTTTGGCGCAACGGCTCCGCCGCCGAAGTTTGCGGCAGCATACGCGACAACACGTCAAACGGCACCGCCATGACCACGAAATCAAACGCCTCTTCGCCGCCCGCCATCAGCAACCTTACATCGGCGAACTCTGCCCGGAACGACTCCACGCTCGCCCGGAACCGCAACTGCCCACGGCGGGCGGAAATATATTCGCCTCCCCGGCTGAAGAGCTCGGTCAGCGGAACGGTCGGCACGCCCATGCGTCCAGCGGCCAGGGATTTCAGAAACGACTCGCGTACTACCTGCGCGGCGTAAGGAATCGATATTAGATCGATCTCTTCGTTCAGCGCGCTTACCAGCACGGTTTTCCAGAAGCGTTCGATAGCCCGTTCAGTCTGTCCGTGACGGCGCAACCACTGCAGGAACGATTCGCCCGTATCGCGTGGCACAACGGGCGTAAGGGCGGCAAGCGCAACTGCGATCGCCACTTTGTCGTGCAGATTCAGGCAGGCGGCACGCAGAAAGGAGGGAGCCGTATGCAGCGGAGCTGGTAGGGTCGACGGCTGAATCACCGAGGCGCGGCCCCCGGGCTCAAGAAAAGTCATGCGGTCATACCAGCGGATTTTGTCTTCGGCCCCAATGCGCTGGTAGAACTCGATCAGGTTGGTACAGCAACCGAGCAGAACGTGCTGGCAGTTATCTACCACTTCGCCGGTGCCCGGGTGCTGATAGGATGACGCCCGTCCCCCAAGGTAAGGACGCTTTTCGAAAAGGGTGACCCGCAGACCACTCTCCGCCAGCGCACAACCCGCGGCCAGCCCCGCCAGGCCGCCCCCTACGACCGCAACTTTAGGAGATTGTGTCCAGGGCTCGGTCATCAAGTCAGGCGTTTAAGCAGACCCTTTCCGAGGATGAGGACTTTTTCGCGGACCGTAAGATTGATCTTTTTGCCGAAGACGTCATATTTGCGCTCCGCGATCTTTTCCAGCAGCCTCGCGTAAATGCTCACGAGAACCCAGAGCGCAGGCCGGCTGTCTTCATCGATCAGCGGCATCAGGTCCGTGGCGGCACCGTAGTATTCGCGGGCTCGATCCGCCTCGGCCGCCAACAGCCATCGCAATCGCTCGGGAATCGCGGTCTGGTGAAACTCCTCCGCTGCAATCCTGAAGCTGGCCAGATCCTCGGCAGGAAGGTAGATTCTTCCCATGCCCGCGTCTTCCTTGATATCGCGAATGATGTTGGTCAGCTGAAACGCCAGCCCTAGGTTTTCCGCCAGCGGTTCCGCCGCCGCATCCCGATAACCGAAGATCCGGATGCATACCAGTCCCACCACCGAAGCGACCCGGTAACAATAGATGCGCAGATCTCCAAATGTCCGATAAAGAACCTGAAGCGTCTCCACCCCGCGGGCACTTTCCTGGATGTCCATCCCCGTGCCGTATGCCAACTGATCGAGCAGCTCGATGGGAATTTTGTAGCGGCGCTGAGTGTCGGTGAGCGCAAGCAGCACTGGATCGTCTGTCGGGCTGCCCGATTGAGCGTGGTGAAAGGCGTCGAGCCAGGCCTCCAGTTTCTGCCGTCTTTCGTACGCTGGCACCTTGGCATCGTCGCTGATGTCATCGCAACGCCGCATGAAGGCGTACACCGCGCACAGAGCCTGGCGTTTGGCCGTGGGCAGAACCAGAAAGGCGTAGTAAAAATTCTTTGCCGCCGAGCGCGTAATACTGCGGCACACCGAATAGGCCACGGCAATTTGCGAGGAGTTCGGGGAAAACGGAGATGGCATCGGCTGCACCGCGGCGCTCATAACAGCTTCCCCAGCGCGGCGCGCGCCACCAGCGCGAGCTTGCGCGCTTTCGAAATCGCAGGACGCCGCCCCAGCACAGCATACCCCTGCCGTTCAATCGCATTCAGAATTTCCTGCCCGCCCCGCGTGAATAACTCCAAGTCGACCGCTAGCTCGCGATCCACCCGCCCCGACAGCGGCCAGCCCTGGCTGAACCAATCGCGCGCCCGCTGCACTTCAAATCGCATCAGTTCGCAGAATGCCTGAGTGTTTCGGGCGGCGGCAATCTCCTCCTCGCTCACCTGGTAGCGCTGCAAATCTTCGAGCGGCAGATAAATTCGTCCCTTGGAATAATCCACGCTGACGTCCTGCCAGAAGTTGGCCAACTGCAACGCAGTGCAGGTGCAATCGGAAAGCGCCTGGCGTTCCGCATCGCGATACCCGCACAGGTAGAGAACCAGATGGCCCACTGGATTGGCCGAGTAGCGACAGTAAGCGGCCAATTCCTCGAACGTTTCGTGGCGGGTAACGGTCTGGTCCTGACGAAAAGCCTGCAGCAAATCCGCAAAGGGCTGCCGGGGGATGTCAAACTCGCGTACCGTCGCGCCCAGGGCGACAAACACCGGATGCCGTGGGGTGCCGGCATAGCAGGCATCAAGTTCCGCTTGCCATTCGTCCAGCAATTGCAGCGAGGTCTCGGGATCACCGGCTTCATCGCCGAGGTCGTCGGCAATACGGCAATAAGCGTAAACATTGAAAAAGTGCTGGCGCAGCCGCTGCGGCAGGAACCAGCTGGCGACCGAAAAATTTTCGTAGTGACTACGGGCCAGCCGGCGGCAATATTCCTGGGCCTCAGCCGGAGAACACGCCCGCTCGGGAATCGCATATTCCGCCGGAAGTCTGCTCCACCCCGCCGATCCGGCGGAAATGGATGCGCTCCGGGAATCGTTGCTGGCCATGGTTGACATTAGTCAGTTCGTCCCCGGTGAACGGTGCGCCGATTCGAACCAAGAGGGAGACGTTGCAAGCAACGTCTCTACGAAATTCTTTTTGTTGTAGAGGCGTAGCTTGCTACGTCTCTTGGCTGCGCAATAGCCTCAATGGCCAGGAATGATGGCCGTCTTGATATCGCCGTTGCGATTCAGCATGTGGCGAAGCACCTGCTGTAATCGGGAAAGTGGCGCTTCTCCGGTGATGTAGTCGGTAGACCGAATCTTCTTCTCTGCAATCAGTGCGAACGCCTTGCGCACCGTCTCTGGGGTGTGATGAAACGTAGCTTTCAAAGTCATTTCTGAATAATGCAGGCGGTTGGTATCCAATTGGACTTTAGTCCCGCTGGCGCAGCCGCCGAACAAGTTGACTGTGCCGCCCTTGCGCACCATGTCAATAGCCCACTCCCATGCTTCGGGCCGCCCCACTGCTTCAATCACCACATCGCTGCCGCGCTTTTCCGGCGAAATCACGCGCACGGCTTCGACCGCATCCTTCACCTTGGTGATCTGCACCACTTCGTGCGCTCCCATCCGTTTGGCGGCCGCCACCTGGGAATCGCGCTTGACCACGGAAATCACATTGCAACCGGTGGCCTTAGCGACCTGCACAAACATCAGCCCGATTGGCCCGCCACCAATTACCGTCACCGTGTCGCCGATCTCGACCTTGGTTTCGTGTAGTCCGCGCAAAACGCAAGCCAGCGGCTCCACCATTGCTGCTTCTTCGTAAGTCACGTCGGCGGGCACCGCCAACATATTGGTTTCAACGATTCGCTTCGGAATGCGAATGTACTCAGCGTAGGCTCCGTTATTGAACAACAGGTCCTCGCAAAGGTTTTCTTGGTGTTTGGAGCAGTAGAAGCACATCTGGCAGGGCGCCGAGTTCAGCGCCACCACCCGCATACCCTTCCTGAAACCTCGCACGTTGTTTCCGACTTCTTCGATCACGCCGGCCAATTCGTGCCCAAACAGCGCCGGCGGGACGATCATGCGCGCGTGGTAGCCACGCTGATAGACCTTCAAGTCGGTTCCGCAGGTCAACGCGACTTGCACTTTGACCAGTACTTCCCCGTCACCTACGCGGGGAATCGGCACTTTTTCAATCTTCAGATCCTCTTTGCCATAGAGGACTGCTGCTGTCATCTTACCGTTCACGCTCGACTTCCTTCCCCCGAGCCGCCCGGCTGAATAACTATTTTCATCGAATCAGGTTGGGGATGGGCAGCCAGGTCCAGAGCTTCTACGCTGCGCGACAAAGAGAACCGGTGACTGATCAACCGTTCCAAATCCATTTCACGGCTCATCACAAATCGCACTGAATCCTCTTGCAGCTCAACCGAAGCACTGTAAGACCCCAATAACGTTTTCTCATCCACGCAGACCGCGCCGGGGTCAAAAGTGGCGTCCCCGTGTACTGTTTGCGCGAACAGCAAAACCCGGCCTCCAGGACGTACCGCGTCCATCGCAGTCCGGATTAGACCGTTACCACCCACCGCCAGGACGGCCGCATCTGCGCCCCGTCCTTCGGTCAGCTCCCGTACCGCAACCACCAGGTCGGCACGTGAGGCATCAACGCTGTTCCCCAAGCCGTAACTTGTAGATATTGTAAGCCTCTGAGGATACAAATCGGAAGTTACTACCATGGACCCATTTGCGTCGGCGCCTCTAGGTTCGCCATCGACCCTAGCGTCCTCGTTAGGGCCGGAATCGGATTTGCCTCCGAAGTGGCTGTAAAAACTCCCGCCTATACCCGCATTCATCGTCCGCTTAGCCAGTACACTCAATATGATACCGATCGGACCCTGACCTATCACTACAACCGTCTCGCCGACCTGCAAACCCAGCCTTTCGATCCCCTTCATGCAGGTATTGACCGGCTCCAAAAAACACGCCTGTTCAAAGGAAACGTCCAGCGGAATCCGCACTGTACCCTGCCGTACAATCCAGTCCATCACCCGCACATATTCAGCAAAACCGCCGCCCGAGGGTTCAAATCCCGCGGTGCAGCCCACCTTCTTGTAGGCTTCGCACTGCGCAAAAGTTTTGCGTCGGCAATAAAAACAATTCCTGCAAGGGACATGATGAAACACCACCACTCGGTCGCCCTGCTTAAACTCTCGCACCCCCCCACCCACGGCTGCAACCACACCCGAAGTCTCGTGGCCAAAAATCCGCGGCGCGGAATGCGAGCCCGTGGCGATCTTCTTCAGGTCGGTGCCGCAAATCCCGCAGGTGTGTACCCGCAGGAGCAATTCGCCTGCAGCTATCTGCGGCACCGCAACCGTCTCCAGGCGAACCTCATTCACCCCGCGATACACCGCAGCCTGCATGGTCGCAGGTATCGTCCCCGTGCGTTCTTCAATCGCGAATTGCCCAGCCATCGCCATAGGCTAGTCCCGGCTCTCAGGGATTGGACGCAATCCCGGCTCCGAATTCTCCAATTCTTCCGCATCGTGGTTGTATTGATCCAACCACCCGCAAAGCGCGTTCGCCGCCGTTGCGCTGTTTCTGGCCAACTGAATCACGCGCCGCCAAAGCCAGGGGCGAACCGCCACGAAGGCGGCAAATGCTGCGGTCCGAAACGTCCCGTCGCCAGCGATAAATCGATCGATAGATGGCATCTCAAAGTCAGCTTCGTCGGAGATCACCTTGAGCCCGACGAAGGTAATGTCGTGAGCCTGGGCGCCACGAGCCACCGCGGCCGCTTCCATGTCAACTGCGTGCGCCCAGTATGCCTTGGCCAACCTGGCTTTCTGCTCGATGCTTGCCGTCCGATCAACGCTGACCACAACCCAATGCCCCACACCGGCCTCAACCCGGCTTCCATCTTTAGCGTCAATGACGCAAATTGGAGTCAGCACCGCGCCCGCTCTGAGCGTGGAATCCAGCGCTCCGGCAAAACCAGCAGACTGCACCATGATCGGTGTGTAGAGATTGATGATGGCCTCGGTCGCCCGCCGCGCCGCTTCCGGTCCGATGCCGCCGCAAACCAGCACCGCGCGCTCGTTCTCGAAGAATTTGTACCTCCGACCGTCGTATTCACGCTCGACCGGCCGCCAGCGCTTAACAAGCGGACGCACCTCGCGCTCCAGGGCGGCTACGATGGCGACTTTTGAGGTGTTAGGCAAGTATCCAAATCCCGCCGAGCTTCGCTCGGCCTGACCGGGTCTGAGACCCGGTCCCACACAGTCTTCGCTGCTCCCATCCCTTAAGCGTATCCATTGGCCTGGAACCACTCCACCGCTCGGCGTAGCGCGCCGTCTACCGGGACCGTTTGCCATCCCAGCTCCCGCTCCGCCTTGCTGGACGACACAAACATCTTTTTCCGTCCCATGCGCACCGCGTCGATGGTCGCGCGCGGTTCGCGCTTGCGAATGTAACCTGTGACCACTTGATCCACCGCCCCGGTAGCCAGCGCAACCACGTACGGAACTCTGATCTTGGGCGATGGCAGTCCGGTGATGACGGCCAGCTTATCCAGAATCTGCTTCAGAGTCAGGTTTTCACCGCCCAGAATGTAGCGCTCACCGCTTCTTCCCTTCTCCAGCGCAGCCACATGGCCCCGGGCACACTCCGCAACGTCCACCAGATTCAGCCCGGTATCGACGTAAGCGGGGAACTTCTTCTTCAGGAAATCCACGACGATGCGGCCTGTGGGTGTCGGTTTGATGTCGCGCTCGCCCACTGGAGTCGTAGGATTCACCACCACCACGTCCATCCCCGATTTACCCGCCTCGATCGCCACCTGCTCCGCCATGAACTTCGATCGCTTGTAATGGCCGATCATATTGGCCAAGGACACCGGCGAGCGCTCATCCGCCACATCGCCGCTGGAAGTGAACCCCATGGTGGCAACGCTGGAGGTGTAAACCACCCGGCGTACCCCCGTTTCCCGTGCCGCCTGCAGAATCCCCCGCGTGCCTTCGACATTTGAGCGATACATCTCGTCCGGGTCGCGGACCCACAGCCGATAGTCTGCGGCAACGTGAAATACCACGTCGCAACCCGCCACCGCCTTCTTCAGTGAGGCCGGGTTACGCAGGTCCCCGGTCACTCGCTCCGCCTTCAGTTCCAGAATATTCCTAAGATCGCTGCTGGAGCGGACCAGGAACCGCAGATCGGCACCGCCGTCGCCCAGAGCGCGGGCCACATGGCTGCCCACGAACCCTGTCGCGCCGGTGACAAAAGCTAGCATTCGGCACTCAGCCGCTGCACCGTTTGCTGGTTTCTCGAAAACCGGCAACTCTCGCGCCCGGCTGAATGCTGAGGGCTAACCGCTGCTTCTCTCCACCATGACTTTCTTGTAGGTAGTGAGCGCGATCAGCGGGAAATATTGCCGGTACATGTGGTACATCAGGTAGAACACGCGCGGGAAACCCGTGCCGGTGAAATGGGGCTCGTCCCAGGAGCCATCCTTTTTCTGCGAGCGCACAAGATAGGCGATGCCTCGAACCACGCAGTCGCTGCGGGTATCCTTCGCGGCCAACAAGCCCAGGATGGCCCACGCCGTCTGCGACGGAGTGCTCGGTCCCACGCCCTTGGTATTAGGATCGTCGTAGGAGCCACAGGTTTCTCCCCATCCACCATCGGGGTTCTGCACCATCCGTATCCACTCGGCGGCTTGCTGTACGTACGGTTCGTGGTGGTCAATTTCCATCGCTTCCAGACCCCGCAGCACCAGCATGGTCCCATAGATATAGTTCACACCCCAACGTCCGAACCAGGAACCATCCGGTTCCTGCTCATGGCGGATGAACTGGATCGCCTTCTTTACCGCGGGATGATTCTTGTCGTAGCCGTAAGCCGCGAGCATTTCGAGGATGCGTCCGGTGATGTCGACGGTCGCCGGATCTAGCATGGCGTTGTGATCGGCGAAGGGTACGTACTGGAACACCATGCGGTCGTTATTCTTGTCGAACGAAGCCCAACCGCCGTTCCGGCATTGCATGGACAGAATCCAGTCAATGGCGCGCTGTACGGACTCGCGCTGGTAGCGGCCGTTGGGATGCTCCACATGGGTCAGGCCCAGACAAACCATAGCGCTGTCGTCCACGTCGGGGTAAAACTCGTTGTTGAATTCGAAATACCAGCCACCTGGCTGGCCCTTCTTGTTCTTCACTTTCCAATCGCCAGCGATACGCACCTGCTTCTGCAGGATCCAGTCGGCACACTTCACCATTCGGGAATCGCTTGCCGGAACACCGCTTTCCCCCAGCGTGAACAAGGCATAGGCCGTATCCCACACTGGCGATTTACAGGGCTGCATACGGAAGGTTTCCCCTTCTTCGATGCCCAACTTCTCGAACTCATCCATGGCGCGAATTACCTGCGGATCGTCCACCGAGTATCCCAGGCAGCGCAGGGCGATGATGGAATTCATCATGGAGGGAAAGATCGCGCCCAGCCCATCGCTCATCTCGAAGCGCTCCAGCATCCACTTCTCCGCCACCCTCAGCGCAATGGACCGCAGCGGCCGGATGTGCACCCGCTCAAACCAGTGGGTCAAGCGGTCGAGCGAGAGGAAGAAGTTGCGCCAGGAGAATAGCTTCTTGTCCCAGCGAAGATGCATCCGCGACTTGTCGCGCCCGCCGACGAACAGCTCTTCCACGCCCAGTTCCTCTGGAATCTTCTTGAACGGCTTCTTGGCGTAGCAAATCGACAGCGGCACCAGGATGGCCCGCGACCAGGACGAAATCTCGTAGATGTTGAACCAAAACCATTTGGGAAACAGAACGATTTCCGGAGGGATGGCCGGCACCGCGTCGTAATCGTACTGCCCGAAGAAGCAGAGATATATCTTGGTAAAAGTGTTGACCTCGGTGACTCCGCCCATTTCCAGAATCTTCTTGCGGGCGCGAACCAGCTCGGGATGGTCTGCGGCGTAACCCGCCAGTTTCAGTCCGAAATAGCACTTGACCGAGGCGCTGACGTTAGACGGGCCATGGGAATAAATGCTCCAGCCGCCATCTTCGTTCTGATGCTCGAGAACGTAGCGCGCTGCCTTGGCCATGCGCTCGGGATTGCCCGTGCCCAGAAGAACGTGCAACACGATGTAGTCGGCTTCGAGCGTGGCGTCTGCTTCCAGTTCACCGCACCAGTAGCCTTCTTCATGCTGCTCGGAAAACAGGCAGTTGCGCGCGCCATCAATGGCGACGGCAACCCGGCTGATCAGATCGTCGATTTTTCCGAAACGCATCTGCGGTGCGGCAGACGCAGAAGATTGAGCACCGAAAGACGGGGCACCAAAAGATGAGGCGCCGGAAGATAGGGGGGGGTTGTCTTCCATATTTGCTTGTTTACTCCGCCGCCGCAGGAGCGCTGGCAATGGCTTCCACGATCTCCGGCGGCAGACCAAAGCGTACATTCTCAGGCATGACTTCAACTTCCTGCACGTTGCTGAAACCTTCCGTACCCAGGAACTTCACTACTTCTTCCACCAGGCACTCAGGAGCGGAAGCGCCCGCGGTTAACGCGATCGTCTTCACTCCCAGCAGCCATTCCGGCCGGATATTGCGGAAGCTGTCAATTAGATGCGAGCCGGTGCCCAAATTGCGCGCAACCTCCACTAAGCGATTGGAATTAGAGCTGTTATCGGAACCTACCACCAGCAAAAGGTCAGCGTCAGAGGCCACGTGCTTCACCGCCACCTGGCGATTCTCCGTGGCGTAGCAGATATCCTGCGCTGCAGGTCCTTTGATGTTGGGGAAGCGCTGCCGCAAGGCGGCAATAATGTCCCTGGTTTCATCCAGGCTCAGTGTGGTCTGAGTCAGATATGCCACCCGGTCAGGGTCGGCAACGGTAAGCGAAGCCACTTCGTCGGGCGAGCCCACTACCTGAGTCACGATGGGTGCCTCGCCCAACGTCCCAATCACTTCGTCGTGGTCGCGGTGGCCGATCAACATCAGCGAATAGCCTTCTTTGGCGAACTTCACCGCTTCCACGTGAACTTTTGTTACCAGCGGGCAGGTTGCATCAATCACCCGCAATCCGCGCTGTTCACTGGCCTCGCGCACTTCCGGCGAGACTCCATGGGCGCTGTAGATCACCCGTTCCCCGTTTGGGACTTCTTCCACGCTGTCCACAAAAATGGCACCCTTGCCTTGTAGTTCCTCAACCACAAAGCGGTTGTGGACGATTTCCTTGCGCACGTAGATGGGCGGCCCAAAGGCCTCGAGGGCGATGCGGACAATATCGATGGCCCGAACCACCCCCGCGCAGAAGCCGCGGGGCTTGAGCAAAAGCAACGTCTTTTCGTCCTGGTGTGCCGCCATACTCTGCCTTCTTAGGGTACACGTCCCCGATGGGTGATTGACAACTAGAGTATCGGACAAGTACCAACTTGGTCAACGTAAGCCGTAGAAATGCATAGGATTAGCAGCGGTTGGGGATAATTCGGCAGTGAATGGTTTGGGGGAAATTGCTCCTGCCAGATTCGGCTCACGCCATATCCATCCGCTAGCGTGTCATTGCTGACAGTCACCAGATTTTCCATTTGCGCCTGGGCCACCAACATGCGATCAGGGCTTCCTTGCAGGAACCCGCAATGAGAACGCCGAGCACGCCCGAATTCCATGTTCGACTCTGACCGAGAGGCCTTCGAATCGCTCCTGAGCCAGGTAACCAGCGAAATCCCGAGCCAAATCCGCCGCGACTTCCAGTCTGCCGAGGCGGACCTTGGGTTCTCCGTTTCGGATGTAGAGCTGCCGGAGAAAGAACCAGCCTTTTCTTCAGGCGGCTATCCATGCCAGGGCTTCCCACTTGCTGACCGGCGATAAGCAGCACGTCAGCCAGTATTTTGGCCGACCTTTGGCGGCGTCCTGATCCAACCCCCCAGGGTATTTCCAACACTACCCGGCGTGGAGCCAGCGGCCCTCAGGCGTTGGTCTTCAACATCTGCTCGGCGTGCTTGCGCGAAGCCTCGGTCAGCCTGGCGCCGCTCAGCATGCGCGCGACTTCCTCGGTGCGCTCTTCCCCGATGATGAGGTGGACGGTGGTCCGGGTCCGCCCGCCGACGGCTTTCTTTTCGATCAGATAATGATTGTCAGCAAATGTGGCGATTTGTGGCAGGTGGGTCACACAGAGGACTTGGTTCGACCGGGAAAGGCTCTTGAGCTTCTTCCCTACCGCCTCCGCCGCCCGGCCTCCGATACCCGTATCAATTTCGTCGAACACTAGCGTGCGCTGCGCTCCCGAACTTCGCTTTTTGCCCGAGGCCGTTTCCACGCTGGCCTTAAGAGCCAGCATCACACGCGATAGTTCCCCGCCGGAAGCAATCTGTTCCAACTGCCGCAGCGGCTCCCCTGGGTTGGTCGCGATCATATAAACCACCTGGTCGAAACCAGCGGCCGTCCAGTTCCCTTCTTCGTCGGTGCCGCTCACTTCAATGCGAAAACTGGACTTCATAGCCAGATCGCTAATCTCGGCCTCGACCAGCTTCTCCAGCTTGCGCGCGGACTCGTAGCGGATCTTCGAAATCACTCGGGCCCCACTTAGGTATTCCTCCGCAGCTTGCGCCAGCCCGGCGCGAAGCTGGCGCAGGATTTCGTCCTTGTTCTCCATCTCGGAAAGCTTGCGGCTTACTTCTGCGCCGTGCTTCGTAACCTCCTCGAGCGTGGGACCATATTTGCGCTTGAGCCGGTGCAGAGCGGCGAGCCGGTCTTCCACTGCCGCCAAGTGCTCCGGTGAGGCCTCGATGCCGCCGGCATAATCCCGCAGACTGGCTCCGACGTCTTCCACGCTGATGCGGGCAGTCTCGAGCGTAGCCATGGTTTCCTGGAATTTTGGCTCGTAACGGGCCAGCTCTGCGATGTGCTTCTGCGCCGCCCGGAGAGAAGCTGAGGTCGAAGCGTTGCCTTCGTAGAGCAAATCGAAAGCGTTCATGGCCGCGCTGTGGATCTTCTCGGCATTGGCGAGCACACGCTTGTCGATTTCGAGTCGTTCGTCTTCGCCCACTTGCAGTTTGGCGTCTTCAATTTCCCGCGTCTGAAACGTCCACAGGTCAAGCAGGCGCAAACGGTCCTGCTCATCGCGCTCGAGGTCCGTGATGCGAGTTTGAAGGCCCTTCCATTTGGAAAACACAGCCGCGGTCGCGTCGGCCTGAGTATTGGCAAACGAGTCGAGCAGGCGGAGCCGCGTGGGCGCATCGAACGAAAGCAGGGATTCGTTCTGCGCGTGGATGGTGGCCAAATACGGTGCCAGCTGGCGCAAAACCGCAACGGTGGCCGGCTGATTGTTGACGAACACCCGACCCTTCCCTCCCGCCGCGATCTCCCGCCGCAAAATTACAGACTCATCTTCCTGGTCGATGCCGTTATTTTCAAGGATTTGCGCGACCGTCTTCTCGGCCCCGCTTTCGACTTCAAAGACAGCGGAAATCGTGGCCTTGTCCGCCCCGGAGCGAATCACGTCCGTGGAAGCCTTGTCGCCAAGCAGGAGTGCGAGGGCATCGATCAGGATGGATTTTCCGGCGCCAGTTTCGCCGGTGAGAAGGTTCAGCCCCGGCGCGAACTCTACCGCCAGGTTGTCCACGACCGCGTAATTTTCAAGCCGCAGTTCGACGAGCACCGGCCGTCCTGGAATCACAGATCAGGCTGAAGGTGAGCGCAGCATAGCATGAAACAGATTTACCATCACAGTTCTTCGCTGCCCAGGTTCTTGGCTGCCCCCTATGGCTTCCGTCCCGCCAGCAGGGCCAGTTCCCGCCACTTCCAACTGCAATCAACGTCAACAAACCCAATCTCACGCAGCCACCCTAGTTGGATTTCCATCTCAAGCAGCTTGTTCGACGGGTCTTCTGTCTGCCGCGTACAGCCGATCCGGCGCAGGAACTCTTCGTGAAGTTCGGACGTAGGAGAACTGACATGTTCCAGGTTGCAAAAGACGCCTCCAGGGTTCAGCACACGGTAAACCTCCGCATACAGCGCCCGCTTCCGCTCGTCAGTGAGATGATGAATGGCGAAACCGGAAATTACCGCGTCAAACTTGCCCAACTCAGGCAGATGACGGTCGAGATTGTGCGCCATGACCGCAACCGAAGAGTTGCCTCCAAACCGCTTTTGCGCAGCGCCAAGCATGACCGGGGAGAAATCAATCGCCACCGCCGTCGCATCCGGATGGTCCAGCTTGACCAGGTCAAGCAGGCGTCCGTCGCCCGTGCCGAGGTCGAGGATGCGCTGCGCCGTGGGAGGGATGAATTCCAGAAGTGCTGATTCGCCTTCAACCCGGTGCGGAATGGAGTCGGCCCGGCTCAGGTAGTCAAGGGCATGTTGCGACGATGTCCAGAGATTGATGCTCATAGATTAATACCCATGGATTGATGCCCCCGAAAAAAGTATAAACTCAAATTCAATGAATAAATGGAAGGCTGAGAACCACCGATTTCCTACCGCATTTCCCAAGCTGATTCTGATTCTTGTTCTGCTCGCCCTTGCAGGATGGGCACAAGCGGGCCCATCTGCCGGGGCCCAAACCCCCGCGGGCGAGCGCGCCCGCGCCCCACAAGAGGCACCAGAACAGAAAATTTCGCCTCAGGAAGCTGAAAGACTCTTCCGCTCGGTGGATGAGATCCTACGCTTCGCGAGTAAAGACACATCGTTTCCCATCAAACATGAGGTCAAGCGCCAACTGGTCAGCCGCGACGAAGTGGAAGCCTACGTCACCAAGCACACTTCCGAGGACGAAGATGCGAAGCGCCTGCGCCGCTCCGAACTGGTGCTTAAAAAATTTGGCCTTCTGCCCCGCGACTTCGACCTGGGAAAATTTCTGGTGGCTCTGCTGAAAGAGCAAGTAGCCGGCTATTACGATCCTAAAACCAAAACCGTAAACCTGCTCGACTGGCTGGGCGCCGAGCAACAAAAGCCGGTCCTGGCCCATGAACTCACGCATGCACTGCAGGACCAGTCCTTCAGCCTCGAAAAATACATGAAGCCGGCCGACGCCGATCTGGATAAGAAGAAAGAAATAACCTTGCAGGACATTGCCAACGACGAGATCAGTACCACCCGGCAGGCCGTGGTCGAAGGCCAGGCCATGGTGGTCCTGGTCGACTATATGCTGGCGCCGCTAGGCGAATCGCTGAAGGACTCTCCGCAGGTCGTCGAAGCCCTGAAGCAGGGAATGCTGGTGGGCACCGCCGATGCGGTGCAATTTCAGAACGCACCGATTTACATGAAGGAGGCCCTCACCTTCCCCTATCGCTATGGCATCGACTTCATCGCTGAAATGCTGGCCAAGGGCGGCAAAGAAAAAGCTTTCGCCACACTGTTTCAGAATCCTCCACGAACCACGCGTCAGATCATGGAGCCTCAGACTTATCTCTCCGGGGAGCACCTGGAGCCGATGCAACTGCCGGACTTCCGGCAGATCTTCAAGAATTACGATCGTTTCGACGTAGGCGCCATCGGCGAATTCGACGTCGCGGTCCTGATTGACCAATACGCAGGCGCCGAGACCTCGCACCAGATGTATCCAAACTGGCGGGGCGGTTACTACTATGCGGCCCGGCCCAAGGGCGATCCCGCCGCACCGTTGGCGTTGCTTTACGTGTCGCGCTGGTCGAATACCGAACGAGCCTCCCAGTTTGCCGCGATCTATGCCAAGGCATTGGCGAAGCGCTACACGCACGTACACGACGTCGCAGAAAATGGGAAGGACCCCGCCGTCCAGACCGCCGCTTTGGAAAAGTTAACCGGCAAGCGCACCTGGCTCACCGAAGAGGGACCGGTAGTCATCGAGGCGGAAGGCTACACCGTACTCATCGTGGAGAGCGTGGATCAACCAGCCACGGAAAAGCTGGAGCAGGAAGTCTTCGGGACACCCGTCACGGCCGCGAAATGATGCCCTTGCTCCAGGCTCACAGCAACGGCGAGAAATCGGTCAGAACCAAGAAAGTGGAATCGACTTTCTCCACCAGCTTTCCGTTCGTTTCGGACTTATCACGCACACTTAGCCATTCCGGGTCCTCGCCAAATGCTTTCCAGTTCGCCGCGGCCGCGTCCCGGCTCGGGTGCGCGATCACGTAGACCAGAGTCTTGCCTTTCAAAGGATCATCTGTCGGAGTCCAATATGCGACGTTCTTGATCCCGTGCTTCTCGAACAGCCGCGTGGTGTGCTCGCGAAAACGGGTTAACAGGTCGTCCAGCTTACCTTCGTAGGTGTGATAAATCCGCAGCTCGTATACCGCTGTTGAAGTTTGCGCGGACCCAGCCTTCTTTGCCTGCGGACCTGCCGAGGCGGTTTGACTGAGAAGGGCGAGCGCGGGAATCGATTGCAACAACGTTCTTCTGTTCATGCCCGCAATTCTAGCCGAACAAGGTCGTGTGTAGGCACAACGAAGAAAGCGGGTGGGTCAGCAACACCCACGTAGGGCGCGTACGGGCCGTCATGCTCGTCAAGACTATGCGGCTGTATCCGCCCGGGCCTCCCCGAGGCGGATACTTGTCAGTATCGCGAAGCCCGGCAGTTGACGAAACCGCGCGTGAGGCAAAAAAGACATCCATGCATTTGACGTTGATCAAGATGCTTGACGTTGATGAAAATGACACATGAGTTCACGTCCCATCAGGAACCTAGGACGGCGGGTCTTTTCCTGCTGTCAGCGCCGCCTGGCTGAGGCTTCCGGTGAGCAGCAAGGCCTTCCAGTTGCATGATGAGCTGCAGCCGCCGGAAGAAACGTGCCCTCGAAGCATCCTTGTCCATCTCACCTGGCTGCTGACATTCCGCAGACAGCCGGTCCCAAAGATCGATTGCTCGTAATTCAGCTTCGAGCGTTTCCGCTTCGGTCTTCATTTCGCGCATACCCGACATGGGGTCTCTGGAAAAACTACCACTCCATACGGCTTTTTCAAGCTGGCTTTTTTAGATGTAGGCCACTCGACCCGCGTATTTTGCACAGGGACGGGGTTAATGGATGGTGTTCACCTGCGAATCTGGCCGCCACCATGGTCTATAATTCAATTAGGAATACTCCTAAAAACCAATGAATCTGTATCCCTTGCTGGCAGCAGTGGTCGGCGGCGAAATTATTGACTTGGTGGGCGAAACCGGCCCGGTCGCCAAGGCAGTCTTGCTCATTCTCCTGATATTCAGCCTGGTTTCCTGGGCCATCATTCTTTCCAAGTGGAGCGTGTTGCGGAGGGCCCGGGTGCAGAGTGGCCGTTTTGTGCGCGCTTTCCGCAAAGCCCAGCGCCTGCAAGACGTGGGTGCCGTCGCCGAACAGTTTCGGCCCAGCCCGCTGGTGGGAGTCTTCGAAGGTGGGTTTGAGGAATATCGCCGTCAGGGAGGAGTTTCCAGTGGAGCTATCAGGAGTCCACTGGCCGTGCAGCGCGCCATGCAGATCGCGAATTCCGAGGAACTGAGCCGCTTCGAGCGCAACCTGCCCTGGCTCGCGATTACCGGCGCGGTAACCCCGTTCATCGGTTTGTTTGGAACCGTTTGGGGCATTATTGACGCCTTTCACGGGCTGGGCACGGCCGGCGCCGCCACTCTGCGCGCCGTGGCACCAGGAATCTCTGAGGCATTGATTACCACCGCTGCTGGACTGGCCGCCGCCATCCCCGCCGTGATCGCCTACAATTTGATTGGCGGGTCCATCCGTGAATTCGCCTCCCGCGGCGATGACTTCGCGCTGGAGATGCTGAACGCGGTCGAGCGCCAGCAACCCTTACCCGCTTACCGTACTGCTGAAGCTCCGGGGGTGCAGCGGTAATGGCCTTTACGGCTTCGAACGGACGAACTCAAACCTCCCTTTCCGATATCAACATCACACCCCTGGTGGACGTTGTACTAGTGCTGCTGATCATTTTCATGGTCACCGCGCCGGTACTGCAGTCCGGGATCGAAGTGAATGTGCCCAAGACGCGTTCGGTGAAAGAGATCACCGAAGAACGCCTGGTGGTTAGCATCAACAAACAGCAGCGGGTTTTTCTGGGCAACGACGCCATCAACATCAACGAGATCGGAGCCAAGCTCAAACAGAAAATTCGCGACCCGCAGCACCAGTCCATCTTCATCCGCGCCGATGAGGATGTGCCCTTCGGCGCTTTCGCCACCGTCATGGACGCTGTGAAATCATCTGGCATCACCAATGTAAGCATCGTCACTCAACCGCTGGACGCGCATGGCAGCCAACGCTGAAATCTTCTTCGAACATGATCGCTGGGGACGCAACCTCAGCTGGTCGGTGGTGCTGCATGTTGCCGTGGCCGGTTCTATCCTGCTCTGCGCGGTGGTCGTCCCGAGCAGCCATGGTGAAGGCTGGGGCGCTGGTGGTGGGGGCGAGGCCATGGGAGTCACCCTGGTGAGTACAATCCCGCTCCCGGCCACTCCGACCCAGACCCAAAACGTTCTCGCCAACGAGTCGAAGGGAATTACGCAATCGCAGCCCAAGCCAGTAGAGGTACAGAAAGAGCCGGACGCGATCCCAATTCCGGAAAAGATTACGAAGACCAAACCGGTGCCGAAGACCAGCGCCACGCAACAGAAGGCGAAGCCGGAACCGGTGGAGGAAGCCGACAACGTAGTTCCCTTCGGCCAGGGCGGACCGGTCAGCGGACCTTATGGCACCTTCAGCGCCAACGGCGCCAAAGGAGGCTTCGGCTTCACCGGTGGGGGCGGCGACTTCGGCTCGCGTTACGCCTGGTATGTGCACGTGGTGCAGCAGAAAGTCTCGGAAAACTGGCTGAAATATGAAGTAGATCCGCGCATCAGCACAGCGCAGCGGGTGTACATCACTTTCGATGTCATGCGCGACGGGCATCCCGCGAACGTTCAGGTTGAGCAGTCAAGCGGCGTACCTTCGCTCGACCAATCCGCGACGCGGGCCATCCAGCGCATTGACACTTTTGGTCCCCTGCCCTCGGATTATGCCGCGAATAAAGTGTCAGTAGAGTTTTGGTTCGATTACAAAAGATAGTGGCTGGCTTTTTTCTTTTGCCGGTAGCGATCTAGTGAGGACGCGATTCATTGATGATGCGATTTTTAAAACTATTTTTGCCTTTGGTTTTATTGACTTCCGGCTTGGCTCAGGACTGGATTAAGACCGGGACTGGCTTAGGCGTGGAGAAAGTGCGTCTGGCGGTTCCTGATTTCAGTGCGGCTGGGCAGGATCCGAAGAACGCGGAATTGCTGAAGGTTTTCAACGAGACCCTGTGGAATGATCTGGAGAATGCCGGGATCTTTGACATGGTTTCGAAGAGCTTTTATCCATTAGGCCAGGTGGGAACTCCGGCGGATGTGAAGTTTGAATCGTGGAGTGCGGCTCCGCCGAGTGCGGCGATGCTGGCGTTTGGCAATCTGGGCGCATCCGGCAACGGCATGACTGTACAGGGCTGGCTTTACGATGTGAAGAATGTGACTTCGCCGCAGGTTTTGGGCAAGCAGTATCAGGATGCCGCCACCACTGATGCGGCTCGGACTACGGCGCACAAATTTGCCGACGAGATTATTTTCCGGTTGGGTGGTGGCGTTGCCGGAATCGCGGAAAGCAAGATCTACTTCGTGAGCAACCGCAGTGGACACAAAGAAGTCTGGGCAATGGACTATGACGGCGCCAACCAGCATGCCGTCACCCACCTCAACTCGATTTCACTGTCTCCGCGGGTTTCTACTGACGGGTCGCGCGTCGCATTCAGTTCCTTGACCAAGAGCGGATGGGAAATTCTGATGTATTCACTGGATCTGAACCGGCTGGTGACCTTTCCCCGGTTCGGCGGAACGAATCTTTCGCCGGCGTGGTCCTCGGACGGAACCAAATTGGCTTTTTCGTCCTCGCGCAGCGGAGACCCTGAGATCTATGTCGTGGATTCCTCGGGGGCGAACCTGAAACGGATCACATCGTTCAAAGGTCCGGATGTCTCGCCAGCCTGGAATCGCAAGACGGGCGCGCAGATCGCATGGGTGAGTGGCCGGACCGGGCTGCCACAGGTCTATACCATGGAAGCCGACGGCACCAACGCGCAGCGGCTCACCGATCAGGGATATGCGGTTTCTCCGGCCTGGTCCCCCAACGGGCAATTTCTGGTGGTTTCCTGGATGCGCAAATATGGGCCGGGAGCGCCAGGGGCGCAAGACATTTACATCATGGACATTGCCAGCAAGCAGTGGGTGCAACTGACTCACGATGGCGGACGGAATGACTTCCCATACTGGTCGCCGGATAATAGGCACATTATTTTCCAGTCCAGCCGTGCCGGCAGCCTGCAGATTTGGACCATGCTGGCCGATGGTACGAATCAAAAGCAGTTGACATTCGCGGGCAGTAACACACAACCCAACTGGAGTTGGAAGTGATTACCGGAATCATAATCGCTGTTTCGTAGTTAATTCCCGCAAGAGGTGGGGTGGTAGTCCTCCCTCTTCGGACCTGAGCCGGGCGCAACGATAGGAATCAATGCGCACGAAGAGCACGGAGGACGAGAGTGATGCAACGACGACTGAGATTTACGATGCTGGTGTTCGCTTTGGGCGCCATCATGATGCTGGGCGCCTGCAAAAAGAAAGTGGCTCCCCCGCCGCCGCCGCCACCGCCGCCACCGGCCGCGCCTACGGCTTCGCTGACGGCCAATCCGAACACGGTGGAAAAGGGCCAGTCCACGACCCTGACCTGGCAGACGAGCAATGCGACCGACGCCAGCATTGATGGGATTGGCGCCGTGCAGCCCAACGGGTCACAAAGCGTCACCCCGGCTGATTCAACTACCTATACCCTGACAGCTAAGGGAGCGGGAGGGACGCAACAGGCAACGGCGCGAGTTACCGTCACCTCGCCTGCGCCGCCAACCCAACCCTCGGCCACGGAGGAAGAACTGTTCTCACAAACGGTGAAGGACATCTACTTCGATTACGACAAGAGCGATCTCAATGCGGACCAGCAGTCGTCCATGCAGGGCGATGTCGAGTTCCTGAAGCAGCATCCCAATATTGCCTTCACCGTAGAGGGACACTGCGACGAACGAGGGTCGACCGAATACAATTTGGCTCTGGGCGACAGCCGCGCCAATTCTGTGCGAAACGCATTGGTGCAGGGTGGTATAAGTGCGGACCACGTGAAGACCATCAGCTACGGCAAGGAAAAACCGTTCTGCACCGAGTCGAATGAGCAGTGCTGGCAGCAGAACCGGCGGGGACACTTCGTGTACCAGAAGTAGATTGGGCGACGGGGCTGCGATGTGGGTACGTTTGCGAGGGCGGGACGCCGCTGCGACGCGGGCGCCACGAAGTGCTGGGCGCTCCTAGCCGATGGATGCTGTCGACGGCTTTTCGTCCGCTGGCCTACGTGGCACCTACTCTTCGCATCTTAGCAAATGGACTCGTGGGGAATGGACTATGAAAATACAGCGATACTCGCTCGTACTGGCTCTGTTGGCGATGCTCCCGGCCGGCGTGACCCCGGTCTGGTGCGTCAACAAGGACATGGTACAACTGCAGACTCAGGTGCAGGATCTCCAGGACAGAATTGCCCACATGCAGCAATCCTTTGACGAGCGCATGGGCGTGCTGCAGCACTTGATTGAACAGAGCACAGACCGGGCCAACAAGGTGGCCACGTCAGTCACAGACCTCCAGACCACTATGCAGAAGCAGCAGACAGACAGCGGCGCGCACACGGATCAACTGTCGGGTCAGATTCAGGCCTTGAATGACACTCTGGATGAACTCAAGGCGCGCCTGGGCAAGGTGAGCAAGCAACTGGAGGACATGCAGGCTGCGCAACAGAGCATTTCGGCCCAGCAGACGCAGCAACAACAACAGTCATCGGCCCCGCCTCCTGATGTTCTCTACAACAACGCGTTGCGCGACTACCAGGCCGGCAAGAACGATCTGGCGGCGCAGGAATTCGCGGATTACGTCAAGTACTACCCCAACACTGATCTGGCGGGAAACTCCAACTTCTACCTGGCAGATATCCAATTCCGGCAAGGGAACTACCAGGCCGCGGCCAAGACCTATGACCAGGTCCTGCAAAGCTTTCCTGACGGCAACAAGGCAGCGGCGGCGGAACTGAAGAAAGGGTTGGCGCTGATCGAACTGGGACAGCAGGAAGCTGGGATTGCGGCGCTACGCCATGTGATCCAGCGTTATCCCAAGTCGAATGAGGCATTGCAAGCGCGGGAGCGCCTGCGCAAGCTCGGAGTCGCGGCCACGGGGACCACGGCGCGGCAAGTGCAGTGAGTTCTCGGCGAAGCCGAAGCAATACCCGCTGCTACTTCGTCAACTTTCCCTCCAGCCTTATGCGCCAGTGTGGCGGCGATGATGCCGGCGGTGCTTGCGATGGTGCGGGCGCTCCGGATTGCTGCGAGCCTCTTCGCGGTGCGCGGCTGCTCCAGCCTTGCTCTGCTCACGCGGAGTGCTTTGTCCCCAACCAGGCAAGGTCAACATGATCACTGCGAAAACTGCCAGTCCGAGACGCTTCATGTGAACTCCTTGATTGTTCTGCGAGGATTGTTCTGCGAGCCATTATTTCTGGCCATCTATTTTTTTTTGCCGAGCCCAGCTATAACCCTTCTCCTCGGCAAAAGTTTCGCGATAATCTAGCGGTCACAACCTGGCGCCATTTCCAGCTTCGACGAGGATACTCCATGACCGACCTAAAAGGCGAAAAGGATCAGGACCGGGGCAAAGGCGCGGTTGAGCAGGACCAACCGAGTCAAACAGGGAATACGTCCATGCAGGGACAGCTCGGACACCGGGATCAGGATCCTTTGCTGAAATCTTCGGATACTGATTTTCCCGAGCCTGGGGCGAGTCCGGAACACTCCGGGGAGGAAGTTGATCCCGAGAAACCGAAGATAGAGTTGGCGCCGCACGGCGAATGTGGGGCGGACACTCTTGTCCGGCGCCCTTGAAGTTGATTTGTCGGAGTGGGCCTGGTGGTCCGTATCGCTACGAGGGCGTGCACGGGGGTCGAAATACAAAAGTCCAAGTCAAAGGCAGCGGACCAGAGTGTCCGCACACACAGGTCATTCTCCCTTTTCTTTTTCCTTGTGGCGTAGGTCCAGTCCGAAGGACGGATGGGCGCGCGTGCCTTTGATCTTGATGGGTAGTTCGGTTTGTCCGTTTTTACGAAAGAAGGGATCGAAGGCTTTCAGCAGGAATGACTTGGCGCCCGTCATCGTCTGAGAGAGCTTGGCTTTCATCCGCAGTTTGCCGTGAAAGTCCAGATCTTCTTTCTCCAGAGCGTATTTGCCGTTCAGGGCGACTTCGGCTCCGGTAACGCTGAAGGTTAGTCCTCGAAATGTGATGAATCCGTTGTCGAGCACGAATCTGCCCTTGAGCTCGGAAATGCTGCTGCCCGCGTCTTCATTCTCCGGCTGGCCTTGAGCCTTCCGGCTCAGGGTCTCGATCTTTCCCGTCACCTCGGGGCTGGTGAATTGGGCGTGCGCGACGTCGAACTTTCCGTCCAGGTTCAATCGATCGGAGAGATCGCCTGCACCCGGAGGCAGATCAAACTTGGTGTGAAACATAATCGTGCCGGTCATGGGAGGCTCGTCCGCTTTGACGGCCAGGCGCAACAGGTCTTCGAGTCTACCTTGGTCCACAGTGAGGTCGAGAGCGATCAACCGACCTTTTTGGTCGGGAGATTTGACGACCCCACCCTGGGCAACGATGACCGTGTTCAACAGATGGCCGATAACCGGGTGCAGCAGGGTGTCTCCGTTAGTACCATCGACCGTTGCACTGAAAGTCGTATCGAGCGCCACAGGATGGCCACCAATCGTTACGGTGAAATCGGGAGTCGAAGTCTTCCCCTCGACTTCAATCTTCTCCAGCACGCCGCCAAACTTTCCCCGCGAAGACAAAATTCCACTGATCCCCTTAAACACGCCCAGATCAGCGTTGTCGAAGGTGTATTGGGCCGCAAGCGGGGTTTGACCAGGATCGTCGGGACTCCAGGGACCGAAATTGCCCTTGCTGTCGATCTCTCCCGGTGGAACCGCGTTGGTAAGTTGCGCGCTAAAAGACGCGGGCCGATCAAGCCCCACGGAATGCATGACCAAATGATGGATCGCAAACACGTGGGGATCCTTGTTCGCCGACTTGGGCAGCAGACGAAGTTCGGCATCGTCGGACACAATCTCATGAATCAGGACTGGCATGTCCCGCGCCTTCGACCAATCCTGTTTCCTGCGCTGCGCCGGCGGCGGTATCTGTATGACTAGGCGCTTGAGCTTAACCTGCTGAATCTTCCACGGTTTGCCTATCAGTCCGAGAATCCCTGCTTCGGCGGAGAATTCAGCGATCGAAATCAGAGGAGCGACATCCGTCCGGCCTTCGTGGCGCAGAACCAGTCCTGAGCCCTCAATGCGCGCCCCGGGGAACAGATGGACGTGAAAGTCTTTCAGTTCCACGCTAGCGTGAAACTTCTCGCCGAGCACCTCCACAACTTTCTTTCGCAGATAGGGGCTGGAGAGGTGAATTCCGTTCACAATAAGCACCGTGGTGGCAATCACCACCAGTGATATCACGACTAGCAGAGCTTCACTGGGCGGTCGAATCCTTGGCTGAGTCATCGAATGGCTCGCTGGTCACACCACTCAGACGCTGATTATGCACAAAGAGTTGGCGACAGAATTAGCGCACCGCAGCACCTAAAGGCGCTCCGATGTTACGACGTCGCGGCATCGCTGAAGCGATGCCCTGATACGAACCGGGGGCTCCTTCTCAGACCGCCAGGCAGCCAGCACTGGACGCGCGGACTCACTCACCGTCGGCCAATGGCCACTAATCACTCGCCGCTTATCGCAGCTCTTCCATCACCTGTTCGAGGACTTCCCTTCCTGGACGCACCACCGATTCGGGCAGGGTGGCCAGCGGTCGCTCTGTCATGTTCAGCAGGTCGACGAAGGTGGGCGTCTTGGTGTTGACGTAGAACACGCCGGTCAGCACTTCGCCTTGTTCGTGGGCTTCGTTCAACCGTGTAATCGCCTTGATGCGATGGGTGGGGTCGTAGTCCTCTTCGAGCTTGCGCAGGCGCAGGCGCGAACCGTCGTGCATGGTTACTTCTACGGTGGTTCCAGGGTCGTATTCCACAGTGATGTCCTCGAATGCGGGAACGAAGCTGACTTCCTGCAGCGGCTCTTCGTGATCCTTCATGTATTTGTACGATTTGGTAGAACCCTCGTGATCGTTGAAAGTGACGCAGGGTGAGACTACATCGAGCATGACCGTGCCCCTGTGGGCAATGGCGGCTTTCAGCATGGCGTGAAGCTGCTTCTTGTCGCCAGAGAACGACCGGCCCACGAAAGTGGCGCCCAGCGTGATGGCCATGGCGCAGGTGTCGATGGGCGGGAGGTCATTGATCACCCCGGTCTTCAACTTGGAGCCCATATCGGCGGTGGCGGAGAACTGGCCTTTGGTCAGGCCATAGACACCGTTGTCTTCAATGATGTAGATGATGGGCAGATTGCGCCGCATCAGGTGGATAAATTGGCCGACGCCGATCGAGGCCGTATCACCGTCGCCACTGACCCCGAGCGCGATCAGATGGCGGTTGGCGAGCACTGCGCCGGTGGCAACCGACGGCATGCGGCCGTGGACAGCGTTGAAACTGTGCGAGCGTCCCATGAAGTATGCGGGACTTTTTGAGGAGCAGCCAATGCCGCTGGGTTTGATCACCCGCTCGGGCGGCACACCCATTTCGTACATTGCGTCAATAATGCGTTCGGAAATTGCGTTGTGGCCACACCCGGCGCACAAGGTTGTCTTGCCGCCGCGATAGTCAACCACGGTCAAGCCAACGCGGTTGGTCTTGGGTGGGGGTGTGCTGGTGGTGGTCGCCATTTACTTGCCCTCCATGGTCATGAGTTCGTCGGTTACGGAGCGCGCGTCGAGCGGCAAGCCGTGAATATGGGCGATGCTGCGTAGGCCTGTGATGAGCGCGGGCTCAAGATCTAGCTTAAGCAGGGTGAGCATCTGCGCATCACGATTCTGCTCCACCACGTAGACCCGGTCGTGTTGCTTCACAAAGTCGTGAACCTCGCGGGTAAACGGGTAGGCGCGAAGACGGAGATAGTCGGTTTCGATGTTGTATTCCTGGCGCAGCTGGTCGCGGCTTTCGATCAGGCCCCAGTGGGACGTGCCATATCCGATAATTCCGATTTTGGAGTTTCCGGTGGAAACCTCGGGCCGGGGCACGAAGGAGCGCGCGGTCTCAAATTTCCGGTTGAGCCGTTCCATGTTGCGCTCGAAGTCGTCGGGCCGCTCGCTGTATTGGGCCTTTTCGTTGTGTCCGCTGCCACGGGCAAAATAGGCGGCGGCGGGATGGTCGGTGCCGGGCAGGGTGCGGTAGCCAATGCCGTCGCCATCGACATCTTTGTAACGCGCGAAGCCACCGAGGCGATCGAGATCTTCTTTGCCGAGAACCTTACCGCGATTGATCGGTTTCTCTGGATATTTGAAGGGATCAGCCATCCAGTTGTTCATGCCGAGATCGAGATCGGACATCACGAAGACCAGAGTCTGGAACTGCTCGGCCAAATCGAACGCGTCACCCGCCATACTGAAACATTCTTCCGCGGAACATGGGAGCAGCAGAATGTTCTTGGTGTCTCCGTGGGAAAGAAAAGCCGTCGAGAGGATATCGCCCTGTGAAGTACGGGTAGGCAGCCCGGTGGAAGGACCGACGCGCTGGATGTTCCAGATAACGCCGGGGACTTCGGCGTAGTAGGCGAGGCCGGCAAACTCGGCCATCAGCGAGATTCCTGGACCGGCGGACGAGGTCATGGCGCGCGCGCCCGCCCAGCCTGCGCCCAGCACCATGCCGATCGCGGCCAGCTCGTCTTCGGCTTGGACAATGGCAAAGGTGGCTTTGCCGTCGGCGCCAAGGCGGAAGCGCTTCATGTATTCGATCAGGCTCTCGGGCAGCGACGACGAAGGCGTGATGGGATACCAGGCGACCATGGTCACGCCCGCGAACATGCAGCCGAGCGCGGCGGCGGAGTTGCCGTCGATGATGATCTTGCCCGCAGTCTTGTTCATGCGCTGGATGAAATAAGGGTCACGTTTGACCAGATTGGCGACGGCATAGTCGTATCCAGCCTTCACCGCAGCCAGGTTGAGATTGGCCGCCTTCACCTTCTTGGCAAATTGCTTGTGGATGGCCTTTTCCACCTCGGCGATATCGATTTCCAGCAGCTTCGCCACCACGCCCACATAGATCATGTTCTTGACTAGCTTGCGCAGCTTGGCCTCGGGGCAAACGGGAGCGACCAGCTTGTCGTAGGGAACGGCGTAAAAAATCAGGTCAGAACGCAGACTGCTAAGATTCAAGGGCTCGTCGTACAACACGGCTGCGCCCGGGGCCAGCGACATCACGTCTTCCTGCGCCGTCTCGGCATTCATGGCGACGACGAAATCGATTTCCTTTTTGCGCGCGATGTAGCCGTCTTTGTTGGCGCGGATGGTGTACCACGTGGGCAGTCCGGCGATGTTCGAAGGAAACAGGTTCTTGCCTGAGACCGGAACTCCCATCTGGAAAATGCTGCGCAACAGCACGGTGTTAGAGCTCTGCGAGCCCGAACCGTTAACGGTCGCCACCTGAATGCTCATGTTGTTGACGACAAGCTTTTGTTCTGGTTGGCGACTCTCTGCTTGGAGAGATACATCCGTGGAGGCCATTCCCGTCCTTCCTTGTACCTGAGCGGAGTGTGTTTGTCCGCTCACGATTGCTGATGGAGCAGAACCCTTTATTATACGGGAGGGGAACTGGAGCGAACAGGCAGGGAAAGCGGAGTTGGGCACGGAGGTACCAGCCTAAGAACTAGAACTCATGGGATGAATGGCTGGCGGGGGTTCGCTTGCGAACTCCACTGTCCTCGAAAATAGCCCTTCTCACCACGGCGGTGACGCGCACAACTACCTGGCCGTCCAACCGCCGTCAATCAGGATGGTGTGACCGGTAATCAGCGAGGCTGCCGGCGAGGCAAGAAACACGACTGCGCCGGCTACCTCCATGGGCTCACCGATGCGGTGCAGAGCCGCGATGCGCTCTATCACGTCGGCGCGAAATGTAGGATCGAAGAGCGCCTCGTCCGTTCCGGGTGTTGCGATAAACGTGGGTGCGACCGCATTCACGGTAATGTTGTGTTTGCCCCACTCGACCGCCAGGCATTTGGTCAGGTGGGTAATCGCCGCTTTGGTCATGCAGTAGACCGATTCCCCGGGGAGCGCCACAAATCCCGCCTGTGAACTCATGTTGATAATACGTCCGTGCTTTTGCCGAATCATCACCCGGCCAGCGGCCTGGCTGGCAAGGAATGTTCCTTTCAGATTCACTGCAAGCGTGTAATCGAAATCCTCTTGGGACACGTTTTCGGCAAGGTTCTCGGGTGCCACGCCTACATTGTTGACCAGCACGTCCAGTTTGCCGAAGTGAGCGGCCGCATCGTTCACGGCGAGGAAGATCTCATCGCGCCTAGTCGCGTCCATCTGCAGAGGGAGCACGCGCCGGCCGAGAGCTGTAATCTCCTGCGCCAACTCGCCTCCAGTGCGCAGGTCGCGCAAACCGAGGGCAACGTCCGCGCCTGCGTGAGCCAACGCCAGGGCTATGGCGCGACCCAGGCCGCGAGCAGCACCGGTCACCAGTGCCACGTTGCCCGTCAAATCAAACCGCGGAAATGCGTTCATCACGCAACCTCTCGGAGTTTCGGTCCCACCCCTCCATTATGCACCGGCTATGCACCGGCAAGTTAAGCGGGGCCGGTCAAGGCTGTTCATTGCCTGGCGGGACTCGGGGCTGGCAAGCAGCGTTATCTTGCTTCCTGTCGATCTGTCGGTTGAACATTTCTGTTCCCATTCGAGTTCGCCGCAGGTATAGCCTTGGATGGTTGGACAATTTCTAGTCTTCGACCTGGAGGAACTGGGCCATGTTGCGGAATTTGGTGTAGCGGGAGTCGAGCAATTCTTTGACGGGATTCTTTTTCAGTTCGGAGAGATGCTTATGCAAGGCGGCGTCAAGGAGCAGAGCGGCGGCTTCGTGGTCGACGTGGGCTCCGCCCTCGGGCTCGGGGACGATGCCGTCAATGCAGCCGAGTTCTTTGAGGTCTTCGGCGGTAATGCGCATGGCTTGGGCGGCGAGTTCTTTTTTGGCGGGATCGCGCCACATGATGGACGCGCAACCCTCGGGCGAGATCACGGCGTAAATGGAGTTTTCCATCATCAGGACACGGTCGGCGACGGCAATCGCCAGCGCGCCTCCGCTTCCGCCCTCGCCCGTAATTGTGGTCACGATGGGAACTTGTAGACGGACCATCTCGCGCAGGTTGCGGGCGATGGCTTCGGCCTGGCCTCGCTCCTCGGCACCCAGTCCTGGGTACGCGCCTGGTGTGTCGACGAAAGTGAATAACGGCCTGCCGAATTTTTCCGCAATCTTCATCACGCGCAGCGCTTTACGATAGCCTTCCGGGTTGGGCATTCCGAAGTTGCGGTAAACCTTTTGCTTGGTGTCACGGGCCTTCTGATGGCCGACGATCATGACTTCCTCACCGTGGAAACGGGCCATGCCGCAGACCAGCGCGGGATCGTCGCCAAAGCCGCGATCGCCGTGAAGTTCGCTCCAGTCGGTGAAGATGCGCTCAATATAATCGAGCGCATAGGGGCGTTGCGGATGGCGGGCCAGTTCCGTTTTTTCCCAGGCGCCGAAGTGGGATGTCATTTCCTTGCGCAGAGCCTCAACCCGATCGCGCAACTGCTGGATCTCCTGTCGTGTACTTTCATCCGCCCCGGCTACGTCCTGGAGGCGGGCGATTTGTTGATCAATCTTATCCAGTTCCTGGTAGGTCCTCTCCCCGCGTTCGCTCGGGCCGCGGTCGCCGTTTTTGGACGCCCAGCGTGATTCCACCATGGAAAGGAGGAACTCGACCCCGGTCATCACCAGCGCGTCATTGGCCACGGGCGGCGCGCCCTTCTGTTGCGCCTTTGAACTCCTGTATTTGGGGGCTTTCATCTGGTGCAATTTTCATTTCGTAAGACTTCAAGCTGGTCTTGGACCTTCCGTTTCTTGGCGGGGCACTCTGGGTTGCGTGTTTCAGTCGTCCCTCCGGGGCTGGGCCTGCTCACGCCGAACCCGTCGGCGCCGAACCCTCCCAACCCTCAACTGGCTGTCCGCTGCGCCTGCTAATCGATTACGCGCACGGCTCCTCGGCCGCATAATTCTTCGACGCGGGCGATAAAATTACGGTCCGGTTGCACATTATAGCCTTCCGCTTCCATCACCACCATGAAATCGCCCTGGCGTTCCACGTCGAATAATACTTTAGCCTCTCCCCTGCGTTGAGCACACAGCATGTGCAGCGCGTCGACCGTGGCCTCGCTTGAGGTTTCGAGCGGGATACGAATGCGGAGCGAGCGCGGCAGCGGGACCCTCGCATCTTCTAACGGATTGATGTCGTTTACGGTGAGCTTGGGATTCGCGCCTTCCTCGATGCGCACGCCGCCGCGGATCAGAACTGGTACCTCCAGTTTTACCTTTTCCTGCAGTTTGCGATAAGCCTCGGGGAACACCAGCATTTCCAGCGAACCGGACATGTCTTCGAGCGTGCCCTGGGCGTAGAAATCGCCGCGCTTCGACTTTAGGACGCGAATGCTGGTAATGATGCCAGCAGTAGTGACGTTTTCGTCTTTTCCGGTGGACGACTTCATAGCAGCGACTTCTTCGGTGCTGAGAGCGTGTAGGTCTTGAAGTTTGTCGCGATATTTTTCCAGAGGATGGCCGCTGATGAAGAAGCCGAGAATTTCCTTTTCGTTGGCCAGCCGGGTGTGTTCGTCCCAGTCCGGCGTATCTGGCAGCTTGTTGTTTGAGGCTGAAACCTCTTCCTGCTGGAACACCCCGAAGAGGCCGTGCTGGCCCGATTCAGCGTCACGCTGGGTCTTCTGCGCGCCTTCGATGGCGCGGTCGAGGACGGCCATCAACTGGGCGCGGCGGCCGAGCGCGTCCATGGCGCCGCTTTTGATCAGTGACTCCAGCACTCGCTTGTTAAGCAAGCGCAGGTCAACTTTTTCGCAGAATTCGTAGATGGAGCTGTAGCGGCCCAGGTGTTTGCGTCCGGCGACGATGGATTCGATGGCGTTGTGACCAACATTTTTCACCGCGGCCAGGCCGAAACGGATAGCGTTGCCATGCGGGGTGAAGTTGGCGTCGCTCACGTTGATGTCCGGAGCTTCGACGGCGATGCCCATCTCGCGGCACTCGTTAATGTACTTGACCACATCATCCGTACTACCGGTCACCGAAGTCAGCAGAGCAGCCATGAACTCCACGGGATAGCGCGTCTTGAGGTACGCGGTATGATAGGCAAGGAGCGCGTAGGCGGCCGAGTGCGACTTGTTGAAGCCGTAGCCGGCGAACTGGGCCATGAGGTCGAAAATCTTTTCGATCTTCTTCTGCGGATACCCGCGCTGTACCGCGCCTTCGATGAAACGCTCGCGCTGCTGCGCCATTTCTTCGTGCTTCTTTTTGCCCATGGCGCGGCGCAGCAGGTCAGCCTCGCCGAGGGAGTAACCCGCCAGGCGGTTGGCGATCTGCATCACTTGTTCCTGATAGACGATGACGCCCAGCGTCTCCTGCAAAATTTCCTGGAGTTCAGGCAATTCGTACTCGATCTTCTTGCGGCCATGTTTGCGATCGATGAAATCGTCGATCATGCCCCCCTGGATGGGTCCGGGACGGTAGAGTGCGTTCAGGGCAGTGAGATCTTCGATCGAATTCGGCTGGTAGCGGCGCAGGACGTCGCGCATGCCGCGGGATTCGAACTGGAACACGCCGGAGGTGAGTCCCTGGTGGAAAACTTTCTCGTAGGTCTGGTGATCGTCGAGCAGGATGCCGTCCAGAACGATGCGCTCGCCGCGTGTCTGCGCGATCAACTTCAGTGAGTCGTCGAGGATGGTGAGCGTGGTCAGGCCGAGGAAATCCATCTTCAGCAAGCCCAGTTTCTCGATCGCCACCATGTCGAAGGCGGTGACGATTTCGTCGTTCTTCGTTTTGTGCAACGGCACCAGTTCGATCAGTGGACGCGGTGAGATGACCACGCCAGCCGCGTGAACTCCGGCATTGCGCACCATGCCTTCCAATTTTTTGGCGGTTTCCAGCAGTTCGCGAACCTGAGCGTCGCTGTCGTAGACCTGCTGCAGCGCCGGCGACTCTTTGATGGCCTCCTCCAACGTAATATTCAGCGTGGGCGGGACCATCTTAGCGATGCGATCAACCTCGCTGTACAGAACGCCCATGGCGCGGCCGACGTCCTTGATGGCGGCTTTTGCGGCCATGGTGCCGAAGGTGATGATCTGGGCGACGTTTTCGCGGCCGTACTTGCTGGTCACATAGTTGATGACCTCACCGCGGCGATTCATACAGAAATCAATGTCAATATCGGGCAAAGAGACCCGCTCAGGATTCAGGAAGCGCTCAAAGATCAACTCGTGCTGCAACGGATCGAGGTCGGTGATAGCCAGCGAATAGGAAACGAGCGAACCTGCGGCGGAGCCGCGGCCCGGGCCTACCGGGATGTCGCGTTCGCGGGCATAGCGGATGAAATCCCAGACGATCAGGAAATATCCGGAAAACTTCATCTGCTGAATGATGGCGAGTTCGCGGGCCAGGCGCTGCTCATAGTCGGCAAGGCCGTGCTTCAGTCGTCCCTGGGCCTCGACGGCGCGCAAAGTTTCCAGGCGGCGGGCGAAGCCCTCCCGCGTGACATGCTCGAAATAACTGTCCAGCGTGAATCCGGCGGGCACGTCGAAGTGCGGGAACGGATTGCTGACTTTCTCGAGGCGCATGTTGCAGCGTTCGGCGATGGCGAGAGTGCGGGAAAGCACGTCGGGCGCGTCTTTGAAGACGCGGTGCATTTCGTCGTCGCTCTTGACGAAAAAGCCGGTGCCCTGGAACTTCATGCGATTGGTGTCCTGGATAGACTTGCCGGTCTGGATGCACAGCATTACATCCTGAGCGTGGGCGTCGTCTTCGCAGAGGTAGTGGCTGTCATTCGTCGCCACCATCGGGAGGGCAAGTTCCTTTTCAAGCCGGAACAGATTGGGGTGAATGCGATGTTCCTGCTCCAGGCCCTGGTCTTGGATCTCAAGAAAGAAATTGTTTCTGCCGAAAATATCGCTATAGGTCGCCGCCGCATTCCGCGCGGCTTCGTAGTTATCTTCCATCAAACGTTCCGCGACTTCGCCCTTGAGGCAGCCCGAGAGGCCGATCAGACCCCTGGAATGTTCAGCAAGAAACTTTTTGCTGACCCGAGGCTTGTAGTAGAAGCCTCGCAGCGAGGCTTCTGACGTGATCTTGGCCAGATTGCGGTAGCCTTCATCGTTTTCCGCCAGCACCAGGAGGTGGTTATAGGTGTCGCCTTCCGGCGGCGTGCGCTCGATGTTGTGATCGTCTTTTTTGCAGACATAAAGTTCGCAGCCGACGATGGGCTTCACTCCGGCCTTGTGGGCTGCATTCACAAAGTGTACTGCGCCAAAAATGTTGCCATGATCGGTCATGGCTACCGCGGGCATGCCCAGCTCTTTCACCCGCTGGACGAGCTTTTCCACGTCGCAGGCGCCGTCAAGCATGGAGTAATCGGTATGGAGATGCAGGTGAACGAATTGGGACATGTGGGATCTGTATTGATTTTACGTCGGCGTTATTCTAATGGGAAATGGTAGCTGGGTTTAGGAGAGTTATCCACAGACGGCACTTGTGGAGTCGTTTTCAGCCTAGTAGCGCCGCACGAACCGGAGGCTCGCCCTCATCTTGAGGCTAGTTCGGTAAACGGAAATCGACGCCGCGGTCGTCGTTGGCTTTGGTGGTGGCTTCGATGTCCAGCCAGGACAGCGGAAGTTTCGTGGCGCGCTGCTCGCTGAAGATCCAGAGCGTGCCGCCGACGACGGCGTAATTCTGCACTTCCTGCGTGTGCTTGTCACGGAAGACCAGCAGGGTGGGCGTTGATGGCTCGGACTTATTTTCCTCCCGCGGCTTCGCGGGAGCCGCATCGCGCGACTCCCTCTCCTCTCGCAGACGCGCTACTTCGTCTTCCAGGTGATCGATGTCCTGTTGCTGCCGAGCCAGGTCGTTACTATTGCTATTCTGTCCCGAGTAAGGGGGGTAGGCGTCGTAAGTGGAGTAGGAATCTGCAGTGGAGTACGAGAAGTCTCCGTAGTAGGCGGGGTAACCGTAGTATCCGAAATAGAATGGGGAAAATGTCGAAAAGAAAAAAGGGTGGTGGTGGAAGCGTCGGGGGCCGATCGAGGGTCGGCGAAAACCGTTAAAGGGTTGGCGAGGACCGACGAAGGGCTGACGGAAACCGGTGGCAAACCCTACGCCGAAGCGCGGTGTGCCGGCAAACGCCGGACCGCTGCGGAAACCGGCCGGACCCCGCGCCGAAAATGTGGCTCGTCCTGCCGATGCGCCGCCCCTGGAAGAACCCCGCATCTGAGCCCACAGAGGTGCCACCACTACCGCCACGCATAACGCCGCAATGGCCAATGGGCGCCGCATGCGGAGATTATAGCGCCGGCGAACCCTGTCATTTGTCAAATCTTCGCTAGTTCTGATCTCCAGCCCCGTGCTTCTTGCGGCAGAGCTTGCAGTATGTCGGCGGTAAGCTATTGTCCACTGCGTGTTTCACCGGAGTCAAGGTGCGCAGATACGCGAAGATCGCCTTCAGGTCATCATCGTTAAGGTTAGCAAATTCTCCAAATGGCATGATCGAGGCCAGCTTTCGAGCCTTCACGTAACCGGTGCGCATGGTCTGGATGAACAGCGCCTCGTCGTAATACTTGATCCCCGTGGGGTCGGGGGTGAGGTTGGCGCTGGTGACCTCACCCCAGGGCCCCTTCAAAACCTCGCCGCCGCCGTATTCCAAACCGCGAATCGGGCCATTCTGGTCTGCTGCTACGTGGCAACCGCAACCGATGGACGTTAAATATTTTCCTCGCTTCACGGGGTCGGACTGCGGATCAGGCCCGCTGACTGAATCTGTCAACGGCTGAGGGACGGTGCGAATCAGATAGTTGACAGGGAAAGTTACACGGGTTGGCGGCAAAGGATTGCGCACCGCCGGTACGGAACGCAAATAGACCACGATAGAGGCCAGGTCTTCATCCGAAATCACCCGGTAGCCGATGTAAGGCATCATGGGAAAGATCGTCCGACCGTCGTGCGCGATGCCTTCCCGAACGGCGCGGGCAATTTCGTCGTCACTCCAGATGCCGGAGCCGGTTTCCGGATCGGGCGTCAGGTTAGAAGCTACCACCCGTCCCGGCAAGTCGGGAATGGGAATCACCTGCCCGGCAAGTTCCATGCCCTGCAGGTTGGGAGCGCCGTGCGTATTCCAGTCCTTGGGCGTGTGGCAGGTCTCACACCCGGCCAGTCCGGCGACCAGATAACGGCCGCGCGCCGCGCGCTCCGGGGTGCGTTCAAATTTGCGGTTGCTGGTGGGTCTGGCCCTGGGTCCGATAAACGGCCGCCATCCGATGGTGAAGCTTATGCCAACGATCAGCAATACGGTGAGCGTGATCAACGCCCAGAGCAGGATCCTACCCAGCTTCTTCATATTGATATGCACCTCGGAAATCTTGTAACTCGGGAGACTTGCCTTCTCCAAACACACAACACCGGGGAAGAGCGGTTTTTTATTCAGGGCCGCGTAAATTGCTCAATTCCTCCAAGTAGACTTCAGCTCCCTGCCGCGCAGCCATCCGCTGAAAAGCCTGGGAGCGTTGCTCCGCGGGACAGCCGCGAGCCTGCCCCGAGCGAAGTCGAAGGGCGACTGTGCCACACGCTAGCGCTTGTTCTTGTCTTTGCCTTTCGCCTTGGCTTTTTTGTCGGCTACCTTGGCATCTTTGGTCGCAGCCTTAGTCTTCTCCGGCTTCGCCGGATTAGAAGCTTTGGCCCCTTCTGGCTTTGGCGCGGCCGGTGCTAGGTTGGCCGCCGCTTGGCCTTTTCCTTTTTTCTTGCCCGGGGCAGGGACTGCTGCAGCCGTGGCTGCAGCAGCTTCGGCGGCGGCCGCGGCGGCGGCGGCCTTGGCTGCTCTGCCACGCTTGGGCGGCGGAGGCGGAGGTGGAGGCGGTGGCGGCGGCGCCAACGGCTTCAGGTACTTCAGGGTTTCGGTTCGCGAGCGCAGCTTGCTGTCCAACAGCAGCATGAACACGTCATGCGCGATCTTCGGATATTCCGGTAGTTGCGGCGTGATGTGCAGCTCGGTCATTTCAGGCAACGGAATTTTTTGCTGTACCTGCCGCCACTTGGTGAAGAAATTCTTAATTTTCTGCGCGACGGCCTGCTGGCGCGCAGTTACGGCCAGGAACAAAATCATCTCTGGACGCGCCTCAGAGAGCAATTTCCAGGTGCGGGAAGGCGTGGCAGCTTCCTTGCCACTGAGCCGCTTGGCCAACTCTTTCGCGTGGTCTTCGAGATCTCGCCAGGCCTCGACCAAGTCTTTGCGCGGAATTTGCTTGCGCATGTCGGCGATGTCTTTGTCACTGAGCCGGGCGGTCAGGAAATACATGACGGCCGGCGCCGGGTCCGGAGAGTAGCCCAGTTCCGTCATCTGCTGGCGCGTCTTCAGCAGATGGCTCAGTTGCGCGGTGTCCACCTTGGCGCTGGTCCAGTGTGGGTTTAGGACCTTAAGCCAGCCTTCTTTTTCCAGCACTTTAACGATGTGCAGCGGATCCTCTTCGTAGGCCAACTGCTCAATCTCGTAGCCGATCGCCTTGTCGCTGATGTACTCGATGTAGTTGTTTTCTTTTGCCGACTCATAGCGAGCCTGGGTGCGCTCCTCGAGCGGCCAGTGAAAGCGCGCGGCAAGGCGGCTGGCCCGAATAAGCCGCGAGGGGTCTTCCACAAAAGCGTAGTTATGCAGGACGCGCAACAGCTTGGCTTCGATATCAGCAGCGCCGTTGAACGGATCCATCAGCAGTCCGCGCGAACCTGGATTCAGCGACAGCGCCATGGCGTTGACCGTGAAATCCCGGCGGCGCAGGTCTTCGATGAGGGTCGCGGGAGAAATCACCGGTGGCTTCCCTGCTTTTTCGTAGCGCTCGATGCGGGCCATGGTGATTTCAGCGCGCACGTTGCCGGGCAGACCCAGGTAGAGGGTTTTCAGGTCGTCGTCGGTCCCGACGATCCTGACTCCGGCCCGCTCCAGATCCTTTTGCAGCTTTAAGGGGTTGCCCTGGACGGAGAAGTCGAGATCACGAATGGGGAATCCGCTGATAATGTCGCGGACCGCGCCCCCGGTCAGGTAAATGTTCATTCCGGCGGCGCGCGCGATATCTTGTACCAGCGTGACGCCGCGCTGCTGGTCCGGCGTCAGCCGGATTTCCATTGTGTATATGTAGTCGGCCATGCTTTCTTACGAACGCCCCTCCACGTTCTGGGGCCTGGCAGCCGGAACTGGGTTTTCCACAGGCTCGCGCCTCCGTAAACAAACTGCTCCGGTCGCTTTCATGTAAGTGACTCTATCGAATAGGTTTAGGCTACATGAGATAGGACAGGCCAAGCTACAGAAAATAACACAACGTTAACGATTTGGCTACAGTGAACATACAATGCGCCCGTGTCCACCAGAAAAGTGCGAGAATCGGCTTGAGCTTTGGCGGCGGAAAGCCCCGCCCGAGGCGGCCTTAGAAGCAGTCGTCGGGTCGTCAGGGCTTGCTGACGACTGAGGACTGAAACCGACGACTAACCATGCCCTCCACCCATAAGAAAGTCGTGGTCCGGAAAATGGACCGGGATTCGATCAACGGACACGTTGCGCCCGCCAATTTCGTTCGCGACGGCAAACTCGAACTCCTGAACACCTCCGGCAACGTGGTCGCGATCGATCTGCGAGACATTAAGGCCGTGTACTTTGTCCGCGAGTTCGGCGATTCCGAGTCCCTCAGCCGGAAGACTTTTACCACCCGCCCGCGCACCGAAGGACTGTGGGTGCGGCTCAAGTTTAAGGACAACGAAGTGCTGGAAGGCATGATGCCGAACGACCTTAGCCTGACCACGGCCGAGGGCTTCCTGATCAATCCTCCTGACCTGCGGTCGAACACGCAACGAATTTTCGTGCCCCGCACCGCGCTAGAGTCGCTGACCGTGCTGGCCGTGATCGGCGCAACCCATCGCCGCCGCAAAGGCGCGCCGACAGATACGCGGCAGGTCCCGATGTTCGGGGAGTGAGGCGGCAGACCTCGGACTTCGGACCCCAGATTCGCGCGCCCCGGAGGGGCGCTTGATAGTAGCCCAGCGATTTATCGCTGGGTACGGGTCGCGGGATCTCACGTCCCCGTAGAGACGGCTAAAACCCCGCTGCTCGGCGTCCGCTTTTCCTCAGGCGTGCCTATGGCACGCGCATCGTCTCCGCGGCCCCATCCCGCCACTGGAGTGCGGGCTATGGTCAAAGGTTCCTCCGGGACCTGCTTGAAATGGGCTTCAAACCGGCCACCCTCGGGTTCGCCCCTCCAGGGCGCGACGAATCCCGAGGTCCGACACCCGAATTTTCAGGGCACTAAAGCTTATCGCCGAACTGGACCCGAAAACCACAACCCGCAATACAATCCCGGCGCGTCGCAACCACGGTCGACAAAGGAGAGGTTTGGAATTGAGGTTAAAGCTTTTCCTACCAATTCGGTCCTGCGATTCCGGACACGCCGTGTACCTTGCCCTGGGCATCGAAGAAGACAGGGAAACTGCTACGTAGCGGCCATAGGTAGGTAAGCGACATGCTCCAAGGGTGGCCGCTCATCTACGGTTCGAGAACCTGGGCCAGCTCTTCCCGCGAAGCAACCTTCTGGGATTCGTCTTTTCCCGGTAAGTGAATGGAGCAGGAGTTAAATGAAACCCCGACCCCCGGTTCGAGAGCCGGACGCTCGGTAATCGGCTCGAAGGTCAACTACGCAAAACGTTAAGGCGAGGTTAAGGGGCGCGCCTGGCGGAACGCAGGCCTTGGAATGCGGTCCCCGCTTTGTAACGCTCGGGAAATTTTTCCAGATAGGACGAGAGCCCGGGGCAAATCATGCGGTGGAACCAATCCACACCAAATGCCGCCATTTCCTTCTTTGCTTCTTCCGGAGTCCAGTCCTGTTCGGCCATGCGGTACGCTGCTATATCCATTCCCGTTCGGTCGTCGCCGACTCGGCAATGGACGAAAACTTTCTTGCCGGGGTTTTCGCGGAGCAAGGTAAGGAATTGCGCGAAGTGTTCGTCTCGCGGACTGAAACATTGCCAAGGGAGTGCGACATACCGCATCCCCAACCCAGTCACAAGTTGGCGCTCGCTCTCGCGCGAACCGCGCAGGTCCACCACGATGTTGATGCCGATCTTGGCCAGGCCCTTAAAACCCTCTGTGGTCGGCTGCGCGCCCCGATAGAGTGTGGGAGTCACCTCGCCGAAGCGAGAGACGCCTTGGAGCGTCAGTTTGCGCGCGATGGTGTGTTTCGCTCCGGAGGACACAGAGCGCGCCTCGGGCGGCGACTGCGCCGGAGCAGCCGGGCACACCGTCCCCACAAGCAGTGCAAAACCACAGACAGCACTTTGAATGCTTTTTCGAGTCCGGTGTCGTCGTACAGGGCATTTCAGAACAGCCATGTCAGCGGCCGTGCGCCCACCCTTCGCTCTTTGAAAGGTGGGATCATTCACGCTTCCAACACTCACAAGTTTGTATTCCATCTCTCCTGATGCTACATCCCACCCGACGTTGCAATCCTTAACTCTATAACTCTATGGCTTCACAACCTGGAGATTGTTGGTGACAGAGAAAACTCCGGACACACTGTTCGCCCGAATATTGGCGATGTTCTTATCAGCCTCGCTGTCCACCACGCCTTCGAGAGTGACTTTCCCGCTCTTGACAATGATGCGGATCGGCTGCTGCACTCCCAAGGCATATTTCTGCAACGCCGGGTAGCCGTAGATGGCGCGGTAAAGCTGACGGCGAAGGCGGTCGTCCATGGGGGACGGCGGCAGCACTTCGATTTGATTGTCAACGTGCTCGACGCCTTCAATTTTCTTGACCACATTTTCCGCCTCGGACTTCAAAGTGGGACGGGTGACCTGGCCCGCGAGTGTGACGTTGTAGCCATCTACTTTGTAGCCCAGATTGTCGAACACACCGAGATAGGGCAACATCAGCAGCTCGTGCCTGACTTCCTTTGCGATCCGCTCCGTGGAGCGTGCGGGGGCTTGGCCGGCTTGCCGAGCTAAAACCGTGGAGCCCAACGCCAAAATCGTGCAAGCGACAAACAACAAGGTGCGCAGTTTCATATACGTTCTCCGTTCCTGAATCGATCTAGCTGGTGAAGCGAATATTCAGGCTGCACATCTTAGCAAAGGAAATATGGTTTGTCCGTAGGGCTCAAGCTGTACGGGTGTTATGTGCTCCAGCGCACAAATCTTCACAGACTGGACGGATTTGTGTGCCAACCAATTTGTGTAAGAGTTTGGATCATCCCGGTTCAGCCAGTCATCGAAATAGTGTTACATTTGAGATTCGAGCTTGCATTCTAACTATGGTCGACACCCAGGACAACCAGGAACTGGACCTTTTGCTGCCGCAGAGCGTGACCCGTCCGCTTTGGAGGTCGCTGGTAAACAACCTTCGTGACTGGCTTTTCCCCGAGAAGCTCCCGCCCCTTCACATCACTTCCCGGCCGATGAATACCGGCATGTTGATTGGCGATGCGGTCAGCCTGCCCTGGTACCGGACGGTCTTTACCAATCTGGGCAACGTGATCAATCCCGAGAACCTGCCGCCGCTCGAGCTGGAATCGCAGCCGGTGGATGTGGGCGAACTGGTCAGCGATCAGATGGGACATATGTGGTGGAGTTCCCTGCTGCGCAACCTGGCCGACCGAGTCGCGCCCGAGCGCCTGCCTCCTCTGCAACTGACTTCCGCTCCGGTGGACGCCAGCCTGAAGTCCGGAACCATGCAACTGGCGCGCTGGTCTTCACTGATCACGCTGCCGAAAGTTCCCTTGGCGGAGCGGCAGTATTTCGTCACTACGCCGGTCCGATCAAGCGCCTCCCGAATGGCATCTCCTCCGCCGCTTGCGGGGTTTGCCGGAATGTCGTCGGCCCAGCTCGACGTGCCCGCACATGCGCACCCAGGAAAATTGCGGACCGCACTCTCGCGTTCGCGCCTGCGGGAAGCTCTCCTGATTACGCTCGCGGGGCTGGAGGTGCTGTATCTGCTGGGCACGATTTTCGGCATCGTCTGATTCCCGCCTTTCTCTCTTCCGCAGCCCCGCCTCCGTTACAATCACGGTCTTGCCCGCAGTTGCGGGCCAACGCTTATGAAACTCGCTCAAATTGCTACCACCCTTAGCGCCAGGCTGGAAAACGGTTCGCCCGACCTGGAAATCACCGGCGTTGCCGGGATCAAAGAAGCTGGACCCGGGCAGCTTACGTTCGTCTCTAATCCCAAATACGCCGGCGCGGCGCGGACTACGAAAGCTTCTGCGGTGATCGTGTCCGATGAATTTCCTGTGATTTCCGCCGCCCTGCTGCGGAGCAAGAATCCTTACCTGACCTTTGCCCATGCCTTGGAACTGTTTTGTCAGCCGCCACGCTATGAACCCGGAGTGCATCCGACGGCGGTGATCCATGCCTCGGCCAAGGTCGGCGCGGGCGCGCATATCGGACCTTACGTCGTGATCGACCAGAACGTCGAAATTGGCAGCCACGCCGTGTTGCTGGCGCACGTAGTCATCTATCGCGGTGCCAAAATTGGCGATCGCTTCTTTGCCCACGCGCATGCCGTAGTGCGGGAAGGCTGCCAGCTCGGCAACCATGTGCTTTTGCAGAACGGCGTGGTGATCGGAGCCGATGGCTTTGGCTTCGCCAAGGATGACTCGGGGCATTGGTACAAGATCGCGCAGCCGGAGCCGGTCATTCTCGAAGATGACGTGGAAGTCCAGGCCAACTCGTGCGTGGACCGGGCCAGCGTGGAGAGAACCCGCGTCGGCCGCGGCACCAAGATCGATAACTTGGTGCAGGTTGGTCACGGCTCGCGCATCGGAGAGCACTCGCTGCTGGCTTCGCAGGTGGGGCTTGCGGGTTCAACTGAAGTTGGCAACCACGTGATTCTTACCGGACAGGTTGGCGTGGTCGGCCACTGCAAGGTCGGCGACGGAGCGATTGTTACGCCGCAAAGCGGGGTCGCAGGGGATATCGAAGCCGGAGCGATTGTCAGCGGTGCTCCGGCGGTGGATCACAAGCTTTGGCTGAAGTACTCTGCCGTGCTTCCCCGGCTGCCGGAGATCGCGAGGGCGGTGCGGAAGGCAAAGGATTAACCACCGAGGACACGGAGGACGCGAAGGAAGGACTTGAACCAACAGTGCGGACTCGGATTCACAACTTCTCCGTATACTCGGTGTCCTCGGTGGTTTGTGTTTCTTGAAATTCTTTCGGCAATCCGCTGTCAATCGCGCGTCTTACCTTCTCCATTAAACATTGCCGGCTAGCAAAATCTTTGGGCTCGATGGGGGCGTGGAACATCACTGTAACCGTAGCGGGCTTGATGGCAAATCTGCCTTTGGGCATGACGTAATGAGACCCTGCAATCGTCACCGGCACAACCGCCACCCCGCACGCGATGGCCAGAAAAAATGGGCCTTTCTTGAAGGGCATCAGCTTGCCATCAAACGACCGATGGCCTTCGACGTAGATGATCATATTGATGCCCTGGCGCAAGACCGCCGAGGCGGCGCGAACGGCCGCGATGCCAGCCTCCCGATTTCCGCGATCCACCGGAACCAGCGACCCCAGCCGCATGGTTTTCCCCAGGAGGGGATAGTTGAACAACTCCTTCTTCACCATGACAGAAGTGCGGCGGGGGATGAGCGGAACCATGATCGGCGGATCAATGTTGGACACATGGTTGGACATGAACACGTAATTGCGCTGGGGATCAAGCCGTTCCAGTCCAACCGTCCGCACCCTGATCCCGGCGATGCGAACTCCGGTCCAGGCCGACCACATGGCCACGCGATACAGAAGTCGGATGTCCCCGGTGAGGAATGTCCAGGGAAAGCACAGCAGGGCGGCAATCGGTAGCGCTACGGCCCAGAAGGCGAGCATCAGCGAGGTGCGTATCACGGGCGGGTTTCTCCGGACACCCCTGACTCGCCTTTGAGCCAAGCCGAGCGGCGGGCTTTCTGTTGCTGGGTGATGTTGTCCACGTCCTTCAGCTCAAACCCTACTTCCTCCCGGCGGCCTAGTTTCCAGTGCAGGTCGCGCTCGACCCCGGAGGTGCGCACGCGCAGATGGATTGTATCTCCGGGGCGCAGTCTTGCCATCCGCTGCTCGAAATCCGAGCCGGCCATCTGGTCATCAATCTCCAGAATGACGTCCCCAACCACCAGTCCGGTGTGTTCCGCTTCGCTGCCGGCAGTAACCGCGACTACCGCAGGCAGAGCATCGAAATTGTGCACCGCCACAAAACCCGGCTCGGCCCCTGACACTACTTGCCGCACCAAATGCAGTCCAACGCTCATGAAGAAGTTGTCCCACGGAATTTCTTCGGTGCCCGCGACGTACTTCTCGAAAAACCATCCCAGGTCGGTGTGACCGATGAGTTCCGCCGCTTGCCGTACGCCCTTTGAATCGGGAAAGAAGTTCCCTTTCCTGGCGTAATTCTGATTCATCCAGAGGAACACATCGCGCAGCGAGGCCGAGTCCCTGCTTGCGTCACGCACTTGCAGATCGAGCAGGACCCCAAGCAGATATCCCTTGTTGTAGTAAGAGATGCTGCGCTCGGGCAGACGGTAGTAATCGTACTTCTCGAGCCATGCGTCCAGGCTGGACTCTTCCGCCGATTGGCCGAGGTGAGCTGGACGCCTCTCCAGTTCGCCAATTTCACTAGCCAAGCCCTTCAGGGAGCGGGCTTCATCCAGCAGACCAGCACGCAGCTGGATGATGTTCCCGGCCGTGGTGGTCACACCCTCGCTGAACCACAACGCCGTGGTGTAGTTCTCTTTGGTGTAGTCAATCGGCTCGAGCGACTGAGGACGGATGCGCTTCACGTTCCACAAGTGAAAGAACTCATGCGCCGTAAGGTCATCCAGCGACCGCGGATTCTCCGCCAGCCGGCCAGCACTGATATCAATCGCAGTCGAGTAGGCGTGCTCCATGCCTCCTCCTGCGGGGCCGCGCGGAAAGTGGTAAAGAAACAAATAGTTCTGAAAGGGACGGTCTTTCATCCAAAGCGTGGCTGCTGACACGAGACTGCGCAACGTGGAAACGATCTTCGGCATGTCATAGTCCGCGGGGTCCGCGTCCACGACCACGCGATAGTGCCCGCCGCCTTCGTCAAAATCAGATTCCTGAAAGGCGCCGATTTCGACGGGCGAGTCCACCAGGCGGTCGTAGTTCTCTGACGAGACCTCTTCGGCAGACCCGGCCATCGCCGTAGCGATTCGCCAGCCGGCGGGAATATCCGTGAACCGAACCTGCATGGGATCTGCCCGGGCACCCACCGGATACATCAGAATCTCGGCCAGGTTGAAAAAGGCATGGTGCGCATTCAATTGCGCGCCGAAAGGGCCCGACCGGTCGGCGAAGATTTCATACTCGATCTCGGCGCCCTGTGCAGCGCCGTTCACGTGCCACCGGCTCTTGTCCAGCTTGCTGACCGCAAGAGGCTGTTCACGGCTGTTTCGGGCGCGCACCCAGTTTACGTATTGCGCGAAATCGCGAATCTGGTAGAGGGCGTTCCATACCGGTAGTTGCAACTCGCACTCGGGCTCACCCGGTGGGAGATGAACTTTCACGATCACCAGATGCTGCGACGCCTCCGCCAAGGAGATCTCGTAGCGGACCAGCGCCACCGCCACCGGAGGATCTTGCGCCCCTACCCCAGTCGCAAGCAGCATGACGAGTCCGGCGAATACGAGTGCCGCGAGTACAAGGGTGAGTCTGGCTCTGGCCAATCGGTTCACGCTTTAGCGGACGCCTTTAACGGATGGTTGCCCGAAGCGCCCCCGGCCAGCGCCTTCAGCCGTTGGGGCAGCTTCTCGTAAATTCCCCCGAAACCGCCATTGGAGAGAATCGCTACCACGTCGCCCGGCCGCATTTCGGGCGCGACGGTCTGCACGATTCCGTCCGCGTCAGCAATGATGCGGGCACGGCGTCCCTGTCTCTGCACCTCAGCCCCCAGGGCGGCTACATCCATTCGCTCCCCCTCGGGAATACCTTCTGACTTGAACACGTTCGCCACCACCACTTCATCCGCGACGGCCAGGCTCCGAGCCAGTTCATTCTGAAAAACATTACGGCGAAGGGTGTTGGATCGCGGCTCGAGAATTGCCCAGAGGCGTGCGCCGGGATAGCGCGCGTGCAGCGCCTTCAGCGTGCCGGCAATTGCCGTGGGATGGTGCGCGAAGTCATCGATGATAGTGATCCCGTTCACTTGTGCCCGCACTTCTAGCCGTCGCTTCACACTCTTGAAGGTCTTCAACGCGGAGGTGATCTGTTCTTTGGCGATTCCGCACCCTGATGCAAGGGCCGCGGCCGCGGTTGCGTTCAACACGTTGTACTCTCCGGCCAGTGAAAACTCGAAATCAGCCCAGCGCTCGCCGTCTCGCAGCACCGACCACGAGGTACGGGATGAATCAAGCCCCAGATTTGTCACCTGCCATGCGGCGTTCTTCGCGTTCCCATACCTCTCCACTGGACAAAACGCCCGCGCCAGACATCGCTCGATACTCTCTCCGGTGTCGAGGGCGACGATGCGGCCGCGACCGGGGATCAGGTTCACCAGGCGCTTGAACGCCGTTTCCACAGCATCGAGATCCTTGTAGATGTCGGCATGGTCGAATTCAACCGAAGTGAGAATGATCGCGTTGGGGAAGTAGTGCAGAAATTTCGGGCCCTTATCGAAGAACGCGGTGTCGTATTCGTCGCCTTCAAGAATAAAGTATTTGCCATCTCCCAGTTGAAAGCTGCTGCCGAAATTCTCGGCGATGCCGCCAATCAGAAAGGACGGCTGCAGACCGGCCTGATCGAAAATCCATGCCAGCATTGAGGTAGTCGTGGTCTTGCCGTGGGTACCGGCCACCACCAGAACTTCCTTGCCACGCAGGAATTCATCGTGCAGGATTTGCGGCAGCGAGCAAAACGAAATGCGCTGGTCAAGCACATGCTCCAGTTCGACGTTGCCTCGCGAAATGGCGTTTCCTACAACGACGATGTCCGGGCGGGGCTCGAGATTTGTCGCCGCAAACGGCTGTGAAAGCGGGATCCTCAGCGAGGCTAGAAAGTCGGACATGGGCGGATACGCTGCTGCGTCCGAACCGGTGACGTGAAATGCCCGCTGCTTGAGCATGCCGGCCAGCGAGGCCATGGCCGTGCCGCAGATGCCAATCAGATGGATATGCTTCTTATCGCTCATATGCATAGTTCATAGCCGTGCACTTTCTCATCCCTAACGCGCTAGAAACGTCCGTATCCATGGTGCCCTCTGTGGTTATGCTGTCGTTTTCTCCTATCCGGCAGAGGGTGAAGAAACTTCGGTTGCCGTGGCTGCTTCCAATATCTTCAGTTCAACTCCGCCGCTTTGAACGGTGAGCCCGACCCGCACGCCAATGGGCAGGGTTATATTTCCCCTGGAAACATGCCCTGATCGCAGGCCGTAAGCTACGGGCACTCCCAAGCCGCCGACTACGCGTAGCACGACTTCTTCCAGAGTGTATCCCTGGTCTTTCTTTTGAGTGCAGTCCACCATTTCGCCAAAAATGATGCCTTGAACATCGGCCAACTTTCCCGCCAGCTTCAACTGCATCAGCATGCGATCGATCTGGTACGGTTTGGTCGCGATGTCCTCGATAAACAGGATCGTCCCTGGCGTGCGGATTTCATAGGGTGTGCCTAAAGAAGCCACCAGCATGGAGAGGCATCCACCGTAAAGAATTCCTTCGGCCGCGCCTTCGACCAGCGACTTCACGTCCGCATCGGGCTTCAGTGTCCAATCGGAGAGGCCATTCAGAGCGTGCTCCCAGGAAAATAGATCGACTCCGTCGGCACGCGCAAAATCCTTCGCCACCATCGGTCCCTGAAACGTAATAAGCCCGGCGCAGTCCGCAAAGTACGTCAGAAGCGTCGTGAGGTCGCTGTAGCCGACAAAGATCTTGGGATGAGCTTTAATCTTTTGCAGATCCAGCAGATCCAGAAGATAGTTGGAACCGTATCCGCCACGCGCGCTCAGAATTGCCCGGACTTCGTCGCGCACGAACATCTCCTCGAGTTCCCTTGCGCGACGCTCGGGCGATCCGGCAAAGTAAAGCTCTTCGTCGAAGATGGAATCGAAATAGAAGGGCTTGTATCCCAGGCTGCATAAGGTTTCGCATCCGGCTTCCAGCAGTTGGCGTTTGAAGTTGCTGGCCGGAGCCACGATTCCAACCGTGTCGCCGGGTTGGAGGGCCGGTGGCTTGACGCGCGCGAGTGTTGGATCAGACGGCATTTGGATCCCTGACTTAAATGACGAACGTCAAATGGCGACCGCTAAACCAAAAACTCTCCCCGGCAGATGATTTGCGCTGGTCCGCGGAGAAAGACCTGTTCCTCCCAACGCACGGTTTGGACTCCACCCGGAGCATGAACCCGCACCGGAGAGTAGGCTCGTTTCGCCCAGATCGAGGCTACAGCGGAAGCGCACGAACCCGTGCCCGAAGATTGCGTTTCTCCGACCCCACGTTCGAAGAATCTGGCTTCGATATTATTCTTATCTTTTATGATCACAAGCTCAACATTTATCCCATACTTGAAGTCATGATGGCGGCCTATTTCAGCCGCCTCGGCCTGCCAACCAGGAGGGTATTCCTCCGTGAACACGACGTAGTGCGGGTTACCCATGGAGACAGGAATTCCCCGCACCTCGCCGAATGCCAGCTTGATGGGAAATTCGTCTCCTAGCTGCGGCTCCCCCATGGCGATTTCGAACTCATATTGCGATCGGTTGTGGCTAATAAGTGTGCAAGCCTTGATCCCGGCGCCGGTGCGGATGGTAAGTTTGCCCTGGGGCTGTTCGGAGCCCTCGGTCTGCTCAGAGCACCTGGTCTGCCCAGAACAAAGATGCGCTGCCACGCAACGTGTACCGTTGCCGGAAATTTCCGCTTCCGATCCGTCAGCGTTGAACAGCCGCGCGCGGATGTCCGCGTCCTGGGCCGGAAACAACCATTCCACGCCGTCGCCCCCAACACCCTGATGCCGGTCACACATGCGCTTGCTAAAATCCCCGATATCGGTCGGCGCATAGATGCCGTCGACAATCAGAAAGTCATTACCGCAGGCACTCGCTTTCACGAATGGAATCACCCGCTCGGATGGCGTCATTCCGTTTGCACCGGGCCCAAGGAGGTGATGCTCTCGAGCACGGAAGACTGCTTGAGAGCCTGCAGCACTTCTTCGTGCTCCTTGCGGGTTCCTTCAAGTTCGAACTGAACACGGACGTGCTGTGGGGTCGCGGCGAGCTGAACGTTTCGCATCATCGCGTGAATGCATTCTAAAACCCGGTTGACCTCGACAGTGACAACGTCCGCGCTGCTGCCGGTTACTTCGTAGGTATGCACCGCCAGCTTCAGATTCAATCGCTGTTCTGCGTTTCCCAGCAGGAAGAGACAAAACAGAATAAGGGCGGTCGCAAAGATGGCGGTGAGATAGAGGCCGCCTCCCACCGCCATGCCCACCGAAGCGACCACGAACAGAGTGGCGGCAGTGGTGATGCCGGTCACCAGGTTACCGCGACTGTGAAGGATGGAGCCGGCTCCGATGAAACCAATGCCGGGAATAATCTGCGCCGCAATCCGGGTGTGGTCTCCGATGTGCTCGACCGCCAGTGCATCCGATAGCAGCGTGAACATGGCGGCGCCAAGACAGATAAAGAGATTAGTCCGCAATCCAGCAGGCCGATGCTTGATCTCTCGCTCCAGTCCTATGGTGCCTCCCAGGATTGCCGCTAGAACGAGGCGCAACAAAAAAATTCCAGCCGACGACATCTCGGTCTGCAGAACGTCGTGGATGTGCTGCGTGATCGGCATTGGGAAGTGAGTGGCTGGATTTTATCACCGGTAAACTGCGTGCTTGACGGCTTCCGGCGCCGAGATGGTAACGCAGATGATTACCGGGCGTGGCGGCGAGTCTGGTAGATGGTGGCCTGGGGTTGGCCGGAAACGTGAATCACGGCGAGCGGGAAGAGATCTTGCTTCTGCAATGCCGTGGAAACCGGGTCGCCCTCGAAAGCGATCGCGAAGTCCGCGTATTGGGCCGGGTTGGCCAGCGCACGCTCCCACAATCCCTCGAGATCAACGGGTTGCTTCCAGGTGCGATGGTTGCCCTCGTTGATCACACGCTGCAACGGGATATCGGCTTGCTGCAGCGCACCCACATGATCTCCCAGGTACATCAGCATCGTAGCATCAGGCGGGAGCGCCTTTACAAAGCCCGCGAGTTCACGCTCCAGGGCGATGCGGGTGCGCGAATTGATCCAGGCTTCACGAAAACAGACTGGGTCCCGCCAGATCGAGGTGTAGCTTGCGGCGATGAAAACCACCGCCGCCACGGCCACCGCAAGCCTCACCGCTCGACTCCTCGTAGGCCTTGCCATGAAGTAAACAGCCAACGCGACGCAAACCGCGAATGCCGGCAGCAGTTCCAACCCATAGCGCACGTTGTAGTACGAGAATGGCCACCAGACCGGCATGAAGATTGGTACGCCGCCATAGGCAACGGAAATGACGTAGAACGGGAGCGGGACCCAAAGCAGGAGCAGAGGCCACAGTTGCCGCCGAGATGGAGTCGGGTTTAAGCGTGAATCAGCTTCACGCCCTCTCCCGGCAATCAGGACGACAAGCGTTCCCGCCAACCCGGCCAAGATCCAAAGCTTTTGCCAATTTCCTGACGCCTGGTTCAGTTCCGCGGACTTCAGAAAATAGCTGAATGCGACAGGCAGGTAATGGCTGCCGGGATGGGATGCGCCCGGAGTCCTCAATTCAATGGCCCTGGCCGAATAGGGACCGGTGGCGAATTCTAGCGGATTGCGATAGACGATCGCGTTGTAGGCCAGCCAGAGCACAGGAGCGGCGGCGGCCAGCAGAACGAAGTTTCTCAGGCTGCGGTGTGGCGCCGGGCTTTCTCGTTTCTGTTCTCGTTTCGAACGCAGCGCAATGAGAAGACAGGCTGCGCTCATTGCCGCCGCCAGAAACCAGCCGTCGTAGCGCGTCAAGCATGCCGCAGCCAGGCAGACTCCGGATTTCAAAAGTGAGGATGAAGCCCTTGCCGCACGAGAGAAGTCGTCGCGATTCCCGGCTCGCCGCACGAATTCGTTGAAGTAACCCACCGCCCAGATGAATAGCGCCAGGTACAGCGGTTCGGTCATGGCGGTCGCTTGCAGATAGATTAGGTTTGGGTTCGCGGCGTAGACGATTGCGGCTCCCCAGGCTGCAACCCTGGCCATGGTGTCGGCCGGGGAAAAACCCAACGCGCCGCGGAGTAAACGGAAAACCCCCAACGTACCGAAAATGTAGGCCGTCATCGACGGAATCGATCCGCCCACGCCCGTCTTCCACATCCAGTCAGAAAACAGAAACGGGATCATCAGCAGATGAGGCAGCGGTAGCCAAACCGTGCCCAACTGCAGCAGACCCGGGGTGCGGGAGTCGAACACCCGGCGCGCAATGTTGATGTGCGCGACTGCGTCGCCGTAGAGCAGGACATCGCCGCGGTGAAAATAAAACAGGAAGGAGAAAATCGAAACACAGGCCGTAAGCCAGGCCAGCAGGGCAGTTTCGTGGTCCCAGTGCCGGATCGGGCGAGGGCTCATTCCAGGTGGGTCAGCTCGCGGAAGATTTGAAAACGGGCTTCGATTTCTTCGCGGGTAAGAGATTGCAGACGCTCGGTGCCAAACTGCTCGACCGCAAACGACCCCATGACCCCACCGTAGAAGAGCGCGCGCTTCAGAACCTCGCGATTCAACTCTTCCTGCGACGCAATGTAACCCATGAAACCGCCAGCAAAGGAATCGCCCGCACCGGTCGGGTCTTTCACTTCTTCAATCGGAAGTGCGGGGGCGCGAAAAGGGTGGCGGCCAACGCCGAACGCGCCCTCGCGGAAGAAAATTGTCGCTCCGTATTCGCCGTGCTTGATCACGAGTGCCTGCGGTCCCAGAGCCAGCACCTTCTGTGCGGCTCTCGGCAAGTTAGTCTCCCCGCCCAACGCTTTGGCCTCGGTATCGTTGATCAGCAGCACGTCGACAAGTTTCAGGGTTTCCGTCAATTCCTTGCGGGTGCGGTTGATCCAGTAATTCATGGTATCGCCCCCGGTCAGGCGTACTCCCTTGATATCTCGCCGCACCGCCGCCTGCAAATCAGGATGAATGTTGGCGAGGAATAGAAACTGTGAATCCTGATATTCCGCCGGGATGCGCGGCCGGAACTGCTCGAAGACATTGAGCTCTGTGAAGTCCGTCTTGGCTTCATTCAGGTTGTCGTGATATTGCCCGCCCCAGCGAAACGTCTTACCTTTGGCATGTTCGATGCCGCGCGTATCCACGCCTCTCTTCTTCAAAACATTTTCGTACTCTGGGGTGAAATCCTCGCCGACCACGGCCACGACCCGCACCGAGGTGAAATAGCTTGCTGCGAGCGCGAAATATGTCGCTGCACCACCCAGGACGTCCTCTACTTTGCCAGAGGGGCTGGCGATGGTGTCGAACGCAACCGAACCCACCACGACTATGCTCATGCTTTTTTGGCTTTCGAATCTCTATCGAGATATTTACCCAGAATGAGTTTTAGCGTCTGGCGTGTGGCTGCAGGAATCTTGCTGCGTTCGGTAAGAATCGCGTGCGCCAGCGACGAACCACACTTGCACGAGCGTCCCTGCGGCATGGCAGCTATGGTTTCGCGCACGACCCAGGTTGCGTTCTCCGCATTTTTCAGCAATACGGCCACGATCTGGTCCACCGTCACCGAATCGTGGTGTGGATGCCAGCAGTCATAGTCGGTCACCATCGCAACCGTCACATAGCAAATTTCCGCTTCCCGCGCCAGCTTGGCTTCCTGCAGGTTGGTCATGCCGATCACGTCCATCCCCCAGCTGCGATAGAGGTTGGATTCGGCCTTGGTGGAAAATTGCGGGCCCTCCATGCACAGGTAGGTTCCGCCGCGCTTGCCGGTCACTCCCGCTTTTTTGCAGGCCCCCTCCACCACGCGGGCCAGGTCGGAACAGATTGGATCCGCGAAGGCGATGTGGGCCACGATGCCGTTTCCGAAAAACGTGTCCACGCGGTGCCGGGTGCGGTCGAAGAACTGGTCGGGGATGACGAACTCCAGCGGCTTATGTTCTTCCTTTAACGATCCCACCGCAGAGATGGAAACGATCCGCTCCACGCCCAGCTGCTTGAAGCCGTAAATGTTGGCGCGAAAATTCAGTTCGGTGGGCAGAATGCGGTGACCCCGTCCGTGCCGGGCCAGGAACGCAACTTTGCGACCTTCGAGCGTGCCCAAGACATAGGCATCGGAAGGCTTGCCGAATGGCGTCTTCAGGCGTACTTCTTTCACTTTGGTCAGGCCGGGCATGGAGTACAGCCCGCTGCCGCCTACGATCCCAATTTCTGCTTGCGACAAAGATCCTCTCAGGAATTCGATGATTGCGCGACAAAAGGGTGATTATACAGAAGGAAATGCAGTCGAAGGCATGGACGCCTCGCGCGGGTCAAGTAGCCCTGTCACGGCATCAACAGCCTTAACGGCGCCCGGAGAAAAATGAGAAAGACAACCGTTCGTGTTCACGTCGTCGGTCTCGTACTTTCTCTCGTTGGCACTCTCTGGTTCTACAGGGCTACTGTCTTGGTAGGCTACGCGGCTGGTTATGGCATCGGGCAAGCCGACCGTAATCATCACCTCTTCATGCTAGCCACGTTGACCTGTGTGTTCATTTTCGTCGCCTTCGCTATCAGTTTCGGCGTGAAGGCGAGACGGTCACGCAAGCAATAGCCGCTGGTTGGTCAAGTATATTATTGCCCGTTATTGTATGTACAATGTCGACATGTCCATGAAAACAAAGCGGCGGACGAAACTACGGATTCTGGGCGCTTGCGCGGCCCAGAGCCGCCCGCCGATGAGCTGAAACGTCTGGTAAACCCTACTCGAGGACTCGTTTCGCCACCCACTCGCCCGCTTCCTCGGTTCCGAAGTTCCCGCCGATGTCTTGTGTTGTTTTCTTTTGCTTCACGGCTTCCAGGACAGCAGCTTCGATCCTGGTCGCTTCTTCTGCTAATCCCACGTGTCTTAGCATCATCGCGGCAGTCAGGATCGCGCCGAATGGGTTGGCTACGTTTTTCCCTGCGAGGGGGGGCGCGGAGCCGTGTACCGGCTCGAACATCGACGTCTTCCCTGGGTGGATGTTTCCGCTGGCGGCCATGCCCAGCCCGCCCTGCAGGCCGGCGGCAAGGTCGGTAATGATGTCACCGAACATGTTGTTGGTCACGATTACGTCGAAGGGCCGCGGGTCGCGGACCATCTGGGTACAAAGCGCGTCCACGTAGAGGTGCTGGGCGGTGATCTGCGGATACTCTTTACTTACCTCCTTGAATACGCGCTGCCACAGGCCTCCGGCGTGAGTCATGGCGTTCGACTTGTCGCACATGAGAACGCGCTGGCGCGGGCTCCCGTCCTGCTTCTTGTGGCGTTCGCAATATTCGAAGGCGTAGCGGACCACGCGCTCTACACCCGTTCTCGTGTTGATGTCTTCCTGGACTGCGATCTCATCCGGCGTGCCCTGTTTGAAGACGCCCCCGGCATCGACGTACGCGCCTTCGGTGTTTTCGCGGACCACGACAAAGTCAATGTCCCTGGGCTCGATTGCTTTCAGCGGACACAGACTCGCGTCCAGCAGGTGGACCGGGCGCACGTTGGCGTACAAGTCCATCTTGAAGCGCATGCCCAGGAGGATTTCCTTAGCATGGATATTTGAAGGCACGCGCGGATCGCCGAGCGCGCCCAACAGGATAGCGTCAAAGTCACGGGCCAGCATGGCGAAGCCGTTGGGGGGGGCGGTGACGCCGTCGGCCAGGTAACGTGCCGCGCCCCAGTCGAACTGGGTTGTCTCGACCGCGGCATGCGAGGCTTGGACCACCTTTACGGCCTCGGAGATGACCTCGGGGCCGATGCCGTCTCCGGGGATGATGGCGATGCGTTTTTTTTGGGTCACGACGTTGGAAGATTATCAACTCGGTTGGGCGTTGTCATTCTCCTTGCGGGTTGGTCGGAGATTTAGGCGGGAAGCTTTTGACCGCTAAGGGCGCGAAGGACGCGAAGAAAATCTCCGTTATAATCAAAGGTAGAGAGCATGAGCTTGATGACACAAGATGACAGCTTGGGTGTGCCGGGAACAAGGCCACTCCATGGTGAATCACGGGCTGATTTTGGCGACGTGCGTGCGGAATTCCAGGCGTTGATTTCGGGGTGTGGGGTCTACGATCTCTGCTCCCGGGCAAAGATTTCGCTCAGTGGCGTCGACCGGGTGCGCTGGCTGAACGGCATGGTCACGAATAACGTTCGTGACCTGGCGCATGGGCATGGCGTGTATGCTTTTGCGCTGAATCCGCAGGGACATATTCTGGGCGATTTGTACGCTTACAACCGGGGCGAGTCGTTGCTGGTTGATACTGATCAATCGCAGGTCGAGAAAATCCTGGCTGTTTTTGAGAAGTACATCATCATGGATGACGTCGAGGTGGCGGACATCAGTAACAAGCTGACCGCAATTGGAATCGCCGGACCGGGGGCTCGCGAGGCTCTGCGTGTGTCCGGGTTTGAAGTCCCGGAACTCGAGCCTTTGCGGTTTGTCGACCTTACCCGGCAGCAAATCAGTCTGACTGTGGTCCGCGGCGACAAGGCGGGCGTGGAATCTTTTGAACTGTGGCTGGCTCACGAGCATGTTGGCAGCGTTTACAAAGGGCTAGTGAGAGCCGGGGCAAGGCCCGTGGGAACTGCGGCCGTCGAGCTGTTGCGGATCGCTGCTGGAATTCCGCGCTATGGCGCCGACATCCGGGAACGTGACTTGCCACAGGAGACTGAGCAGGAACGCGCCTTGAATTTCGTCAAAGGTTGTTACGTGGGTCAGGAGATCGTGGAGCGGATTCGTTCACGCGGCCAGGTGCGACGCAAATTTACCGGGTTTGACGTTCCTGGAGTATTGCCTGCGCCGGGGAGCAAAGTTCAAGTGGACGGCAAGGACGTGGGCGAAATAACCAGCGCCGCTTCCCTGCCGTGGGCGAGCGGTGATCGTGGTGTGGCGCTAGGCTACATCCGCCGCGAAGTGGCGACCCCCGGTAAACTGCTCGATGCTGGTGGCATCGAAGCCAGGGTTGCGCATCTGCCGTTTACCCAAGGACCGAAATAAGCGAAGCAAAGCAATCGAAGGAAAGGGATATGTCTGAAAAAAAGCAAGACCATTTTACCGTGACAGACCGGCGGCTGTTCACGTCTGAGGGTGAACTGCGCCAGGAAGTCAGCGAAGAAGAGATTGCAACCTCCAAACCCGCTGCGACGGCGGCACCGTTACCGGAAGCGGTTTCCGCCGCGCAACCGGCGAGTACGCTCGACCCTTCTTCGCCGCCGACTCCGACTCCGGCTGAGCAAAAGGAACAGGCCGACGCTTACCGTAAATCGTCAAAAGAGCTGGATGCCCGGGTCGAGCTCAGTGGCCGCTCTGCCAAGGAAATGGAGATGACCTTTGAGCGCTTCATGGCCTCGCTGTACATGACTGCCATGCTGCAGCTGGGGCTGATGCAGGAAGAGCGGGGCCAGCCACGGATTGATCTGCTGGGCGCGCGGCAGACCATCGACACGCTCAGCCTGCTTTCGGAAAAGACCAAGGGCAATCTCACACTGGCGGAAGAAAACTTTTTGCAGAACTGCCTCTATGAGCTGCGCATGGCCTACGTGGAAGTGACCAACGCACTGGCACGGCCGCCGCAAGCGACAGGCACAAATCCCTCGATACGATGAAAGCCATACTGACGGTGCTGGGCAGCGGTACGTCCATGGGCGTGCCGACCATTGGTTGCGACTGCCCGGTTTGCCGCTCCTCCGATCCGCGCGACCGGCGCACTCGGCCGTCTGTACTGATCGAATATGACGGAAGGGCTGTGCTCATCGACACTACTCCCGACTTCCGCCAGCAGGCGATCCGGGAGAATATTCGAAGTCTGGACGCGGTGCTCTACACCCACTCTCACGCCGATCATATTCTTGGAATTGACGATCTGCGGCCGTTGAGCTTTCGTCATAAGCCGGGCCGGCTGCCGCTCTATGCGCATCCCGAGGTGGTGGCTTTCATCGGCAACATGTTCCGCTACATTTTTGACGCGGACTATAAATTCGGAGGGCTGGCTCAGGTCGAACTTAAACCTCTCGACCGACCGCTCGAATTATTTGGTGCGCGGTTTGAGCCGGTCACCGTGATTCACGGAGAGACCGAGATATTCGGCTTTCGCTTTGGGTCAGCGGCTTATCTGACCGATCACAGCCTAGTGCCGGAAGTGTCTTTTCAACAATTGCAGAATCTTGACATCCTGTTTCTGGACGCGTTGCGGCACAAGCCGCATCCGACCCACTCGACAGTAGAGAACTCGCTGCGCATTGTCGAGCGGGTAAAGCCGCGGCGGGCCTTTTTTACCCATATTTGTCACGACCTGGGACACGAGGCTACGAATGCGGTGCTGCCCGCGAATGTCCGGTTGTCCTATGACGGAATGAAGCTGGAATTTGAGATTTAGAGAGGAAAAGAGAGGAAAGAAGTGCTTGGTCGAAAGTTCGCCAAGAAAATCCGCTAAGGTCGCAAAGCAGTTCTTTGCGCCCTCGGCGATGTCTTCGCGTCCTTTGCGGTTAAGGGTTCTTGAGATGCAAGTCTTTCGCAAACTCGAAGACGTTCCCGCTGACTTCGGGCTGACGCTGGTCAGCATCGGCAATTTTGACGGCGTACACCGCGCCCACAGTTACGTGTTGCGCGAGATCGTGACGCGGGCGCAGCAACAGGGGGCCAAGGCGATGGCGGTGACGTTCGAGCCCCATCCGGTTCGCATTCTGCGACCTGATTCTGGACTCAAACTGATCACGCCCACGCCGGAAAAACTGCGTCTACTGCAGGCGAGCGGCCTGGATGCGGTGCTGCTTCTGCCCTTCGGGCGCGATCTTTCGTTGATGACACCGCGCCAGTTTGCCGAGGAAATTCTGCGAAAACGGCTTCATGCGCGAGAGGTGCATGAGGGCTTTAACTTCCATTTCGGACACAAGGCCGAGGGAAATGTGCACCTGCTGGCCGAACTGGGCCACGAGCTAGGATTCGAGGTCAAGGTCTATCCGGAGATGAAATTACGCGGGGACCCTGTCTCCAGCAGCCAGGTGCGCAAGCTTTTGAGCGAAGGCCGGATCAGCCGGGCGCGGCATCTGCTGGGGCATCCCTTCAGCATGCTCTCGACGCCGGGGCGAGGGCGGGGGTACGGATCGAAATATACGGTGCCAACCATCAACCTGAGCCGCTACGAAGAATTCGTGCCCAAGGACGGGGTTTACATCACCCGTACTCGGGTGACCGAGGAGTGTTTCGATTCGGTGACGAACCTGGGCGGCCGGCCAACCTTTGGAGCGGAATCGTTCGCCGTCGAAACCCATTTGCTAAACTTCCATCCCATTGAACTGGGGCCGGAAACCGAAGTTGAGATTCATTTTCTGCAACGGTTGCGGGATGAGATCAAGTTTCCATCGGTTGCTGCGCTGCGCGAACAAATTGCGCGCGATGTGAAAAAGGCTCGGAGATATTTCCACTTGTTGAACGCTGTCGCAACCGTTTCTCCTGCCAGCTAAAGCCAAGATAACCCCGGGAGGAACAGAGGTTTCAACATCTAACCCCGGCTTGGGTTTTTGATTGCCAATCCGGCTATGGCGATCGACAATCCCTGCGAATGGTTACCAGCGTTTCGTCCACGTTGTCTCAGATCACTTCGGCGCAACGCCAAACTCTTCTTGCCGCCGCCCTGGGCTGGATGCTCGATGCTTTTGACACCATGCTCTATGCCCTGGTCCTGGCCCATGTCATGCGCGATCTGGGTATGAGTAAGGGCACTGCCGGACTGCTGAACAGCCTGACCTTGCTGGCCTCCGGGATTGGCGGTGTGGCGTTCGGATTTATCGCCGACCGCGTTGGGCGGAAACGCGCCCTGATGCTGAGTATTCTCACGTACTCGGTTTGTTCGTTTGCTTCTGGTCTCTCAACGTCCGTCCTGATGCTGGCCATCTTCCGTTTCATCCTCGGGCTGGGGATGGGCGGAGAGTGGAATACCGGGGCAACGTTGGTGGCTGAAACCTGGCCGACTGAGTTGCGAGCCAAGGCTATCTCGATCGTGCAGAGTTCGTGGGCGATTGGCTATGCACTGGCCGCACTGGTGACCGGCGTTGTGCTGCACTATGCCGATTGGCGGATGGCGTTCTTCGTCGGAATTCTGCCCGCGTTGGTGGTCTTGTGGATTCGACGGCGTGTGCCGGAGTCGGAGATGTGGCGGGAGCGGCATCAGGCGGGAGAAGGTCTTGCGGGTGGAAACCGAAGGAGAGACGTAACAAGCTACGTCACTACGCGAGATGAGAGGGAGGCGGAAGCTGGATTCGTTCGGATCTTTCGACCGCCCTTCGTGAAGCACACTTTCGCATTGTTGTTGATGAACTTCTTCGGGATGTTTGCCTGGTGGGGACTCTTCACATGGATTCCACCCTATCTCTCGTTACCGGTGGAGCAGGGCGGGCGCGGCTTCGGCGTGATGGGAACCACTACTTTGCTGGTGGTGCTGAATCTGGCCGGGATGTTTCCCGGATATGCCAGCTTCGGCTGGGTGGCCGACTATCTTGGGCGCCGCAAGTCTTTTATCATATATACCTTGACGGCAGCACTTCTGGTACCGCTTTATGCCATGGCGAGAGCGCCGTGGATCTTGATGGTAGCCGGAACGCTCCTGGCGTTTTTCGGCACGGGATTTTTCTCCGGCTCAGGGATTATCGGCAGCGAGATCTTTCCCACCGCGGTACGGGCCCGCGCCTTGGGCTTCACCTACAACGGGGCGCGCACCATGAGCTCGGTCGCGCCCTTTGTAATTGGGCGCGTGGCACAGACGAAGGGTCTGAGTTGGGCTTTCTATTTGTGCGGCGCGTCTTTTCTGCTGGCGTGCGCCGTAGCGACGCAATTGCCCGAGACCAAGGGGAAGCAGCTGGAGTAGTGGTCAGCGGTCAGTCGTCACCCGCCGCGCTGGCCATTACACGGAGCTTTGTCTCTCTGCCATTCTGATATCGCAGACGAGCGCGAGGGGAGCCGGCTGCCGCGACTAACGCCACGCCAGGCATGCTTAGGGGCGGTCGCCTGGACGTGGGGTCCAATTCCGAATCGCCCGGCACGCGGCCTTTCGATCCACCCGCGGCGGTCGCCGGAATCGCTTGCAGGAAGGAACGAATCCAGCGTTGCACGCTGTGGTCTTTCACAATTTCGCGCAACAAGCGCATACGGCAGCGCTTTTCTTCCACGGGCATATGGGCGGCGTCGTGCAGCGCCTGGGCCACTTCGGCAAAATCGTTAGGATTGACCAGGATGGCGCCAGAGCGCAACTCCGGGCCCGCCCCGGCGAACTCGCTGACGATCAGGACGCCACGCTCATCGATCTGAGCGGCGCAGAATTCTTTGGCAACCAGATTCATTCCATCCTTCAGCGGAGTGACCAGGCCGATATCGGCGGCCCGGTAGTAAGCCAGCAGTTCCTCACGGCCGAGGTTCCGGTGGATGTAGTGAACCGGCACCCATCCTGGCTCGGTGAATTCGCCATTAATCTGGCTGACCAACAGCTCTACTTCCCGGCGCAAATGTTTGTAGTTGGGGATCTCCTCACGGCTGGGGACAACCACCTGCACCAGGGTGATGTGGCCGCGTAACTCCGGGAAACGGCGGAGCAGGAGCCGAAACGACTTGAGCCGCTCCGGAATCCCCTTGGTGTAATCCAGGCGATCCACTCCCAGGACCAACACGTCTCCTGAGAGGCGTCGTCGGATCTCGGCGGAATGGGCCTCGATCTCCGGACGCGCGGCCTGTTGAGCAAATTCTTCAAAGTCGACACCAATTGGAAAGGTGCCGACTACAGTACGTCTTGCCTCCAAACGAACCTGTAGATGAGGGCTGCCGTGCTCAATCACGGCTTCTGGCAACAAGCGCTCCAGGCAGCTGGTGAAATTTCCGCGGTCGTGGTCACTTTGGAATCCGATCACGTCGAACTCCAGCAATGACTTCAGGATTGGGTATTTCCAGGGAAGTTTTTCAAAGACGTCAGGTCCGGGAAAAGGAATGTGCAGGAAGAATCCCATCGGGGCGCGCACTCCGGCTTGCCTCATGGCATCGGCGGTGAGCATGAGGTGATAGTCATGGACCCAGACGAAATCATCCTCGGTCGCGGTTTCGGCGGTCACCTTTCCGAACTTGCGGTTCACCCGCTGATACATTTCCCAATACTCGGGATCGAAATTGCAACGCGAGGGCATGTCGTGGAACAGAGGCCAGATGATTTCGTTGGCAAACCCGGAGTAGAACTTCGCGATCTCTTCTTCGGTAAGAGCGACCGAGCGAAGCGCGTAGGAGCGATTCCGTGAAGCTTTGATCAGCAACGGGTCAACGTGCTGATTGGGGGTTCCGCCGGCCCAGCCGATCCAGACGCCGGGCCGATCACGCCAACCCGCCTCGAGAGCGGTGGCCAGCCCTCCGGAGCTCCGTTCCACGCGGGCCCCGCCGGCATGTTTGCGGATGAGAATTGGCAAGCGGTTCGAGACATTGATCACGCGTCCCTTGATGTCTGTGGTCTTGATATCCGTCATAGTTGCCCTCCGGTAGCACGTAGCCACTCCTCTAAAAACCGGAGAAGCTCGTGAGGCGGTTGCAGCCAGACATCGGCGGTCGTGGGACGGGACTGAGGACGGACCAACGCCGTCAGCCCGTTCCCCTTGAGGGCGCGGAACGCATCTTCGTCGGTCTGGTCGTCACCCAGGTAGGCGACGGCAGCGCCCGGCCCAGCTTCCTTTAGGATGACGCGAACGGCGTCACCTTTGCCTGGACCGGCGACACGAATTTCCAGACCAGCGTCAAATTCGAGCACCCTTAGCGGAGCCCGGTCGAGCAGAGGCTTCCAAAGCCGCGGAACCTCCTTGGCTACTTTCTCCGCCTTCACTGGATCCAGACCTCGCCAGTGCACCGCGACTCCGCCCGGTTTAATTTCTGTCTGACTCTCGAGTCCGGCGTCACGCAGCAAAGCGGCGGCTGCCAGCAAATGATCCTGATGAGACGGCACCGGACTGACTTCGTAGCGCCCGTCCGCCATCAGCCGCTCCAGACCATGGCTTCCCCAGACTTCCGGCTGCGGAGAGATCCCGCTGAGCAGAAGCAATTCCCGCACTGGGCGCCCACTGATGAGCACGACTCGGGTCCCCTGGGCCATGATGCGCACGATCAAAGGCGGTACTTCGGGATAGGGCAAGGCCAGAGTGCGATCCACAACAAACGGCGCCAGCGTGCCATCGTAATCGAGCAAGAGGACACGGGCCGGAGCGGAACGCAACCGCTCCAGAAAGGGACCGTAAGTGAGGTGACGTTCGAGTACCTTCATGCCGGCTTCTAACCTCAGCAAGCGACAGCGAAGAGAGCTGGACCCGACGCGAAGTGGCGGAAAGAGCTGTTAACGAAACAACAGATTGTCAGATCGCGGAATTCACGATGCCGGTGGCAAGGCCCGCAGGTAGCACGCCATCGGCGTCTTTACCCGGTTGAATGTTTCCCGCGGAACCTGATGTGGCACTACCCCTAACAAATTCGCGGCCACCAGCTGGTTTAAAAGCTTAACTAGCAGTCTAACACGGAAGTTTCACACTAGCAGCCCGGAAATGTATGAAATTGGAAGCTTTACTTATGTCCAACGGAACCAGCGCAGGGCCAGTAGGAACGAAATTCCACCCCATAGAACCAGAATCAGCAGGCGTCCGGACTGGGCTGCCAGGGAGGCGCCCTGCAAGATGGTGGCACGCAGGGCGTCGTTCAGGGCGGTCAGCGGCAGCACCTTGATGAAGGGCTGCACCATGGCCGGAAAACGCTCGGCGGAGAAGAAGACACCGGAGAAAATCCACATGGGCATCATCACGATGTTCATCAGGCCGCTAACGCTTTCAATTTTCTGCGCCCGGCTGGCGGTGAGCAGTCCGAGACCTCCGAAGGCTACGGCGCCGATCGTGGCCAGCAGGAGAATCGTGAACAACGAGCCTAGAACGCGCATGTGAAAGACCACAACACCGAGGCTGAGCAGGAGCACGATTTCAATCACCATCAGCACCAGGCGGCTGCTGGTGAGAGCTAACAGAAAATCGCTGCGCCGCATGGGCGTAGCGACAAAGCGCTTGAGCAACTTGCGCTGGCGCATATCCACCAGGGCAAAGCCAATGCCCCACATGCCGGAATTCATCAGGTTCATGCCCAGCAGGCCGGGAATCAGGAAATCGATGTAACGCGAGCCTGGCTCGCTAGATATAGCGGCGGACGTGGGCACAGGATCCCTGCGCCCAGCTCCAGTTTGCAGGGCGTCGTTCACCAAACCGCGGGCAAGCACACTCTCGGGGCGGGCGGGATCGTAGCGGTACTGAAAGGCTTGCTTGCCATCAGGGGCGATTACCAAATCGTACTTGCCCAGGCGGAATCCTTGTTGCGCCTGTTGCTCATCGACTATGTGAGCGCGAATGGAGGAACTGCGCGGAGAGCGCTCGAGCAAGGAAAATGCATCCTGAGCGCCGGGACCGGCAACGATCGCAACTGGCGTGACCTCAGCGGGCTTGTTGCGGAAGGCTATGCCCAGACCCAGAGCTAGGATGATAGGAAATCCAAAGACCCAGAAGATGACTTCGGGTTCGCGCTTCAGCTCCAGCAGGCGGGCGGTGAGCAAATGGGTGTAGCCGGACCAGCGCCGGTTGCGGGGAGGCGCCGAGTTTGATGGAGTCTGTTGCCCGCCTGTCACTGATCGGTCTCCTGGCTCATTTCAACCCGGTTCACTTCAACCTGGTTCATTTCAAACCATTCAAAACTGTCGAGCTTCGCTCGACCAATGCGGGTGGAGCACCCGCCCCTACGTGGGCATCGCTCGGCGGCTGGGCCGTGGATCGGTGCAAGTTCCATCAGTCTTCCCTCAGGTGGCGGCCGGTTAGGCGGACGAACACGTCTTCCAGACTGGCTTGGCGAGTGGTCAGATGCAGCAGTTGCTTGCCTTCTTTTGTCACCGCATCGAGCAGAGCCGGGATGGTCAGGTGCGGTTCGCGGACGTTGAGACAGACCAAGCCGTTGTCATGACGAACTGATTCGACCCCTGGAAGCACGCGCCAGGCATCAACATTGGCGCCGTCGCAGTTGCCGCTTACCTGGAATTCCACCATGTGATGACCGCCCAGGCGATCGATCAAGTCGGCAGGGGTGCCCTCAGCAATTACCTCCCCGTGATCAACGATGGCCAGGCGGTCGCACAGGCGCTCAGCTTCATCCATGTAGTGGGTGGTGAGGAGCACTGTGCCTCCGGACTGCTGGAAACTGCGAATGATGTCCCAGAGCTGGCGGCGACTTTGGGGATCGAGGCCTGTGGTGGGCTCGTCCAGAAAAAGAACCTTGGGATTGCCCACCAGCGCGGTGGCCACGGCCAGGCGTTGCCGCTGGCCGCCCGAAAGCTTGCCGACCCAGGCGTCGGCTTTCTCCTCCAGCTGCATTTGCTTCAGCACTTCGCGTGGCGCGCGGGGCTGGCGGTAAAAACCGGAAAACAGTTGGATGGTTTCCAGGACGGTAAGTTTTTCCGAGAGCCGCGTTTCTTGCAGCGAGATTCCCATGGCCTCGCGCAGCTCGCGCCCATTTTCCTTCCAGGTGTGGCCCAAAATCGTAACCTGGCCGGAAGTGGGCTCGAGTAAGCCCTCCAGGATCTCGATGGTGGTGGTCTTCCCGGCTCCGTTAGGACCGAGCAGGCCGAAACACTCGCCGGCCTGGATTTCCAGATTCAGGCCGCGTACGGCTTCGACCTTACCATCGTAGGTCTTGCGCAGGTCGCGGCATTGAATGGCGGCGGGCACGCTTGGGATTCTAACTGAGGGATGGTTGTGGATGTCGGGCGGCGGTGAACAAACGCAAGCCCTGCTTTGCTCGGGCGGGCGAGGCACCTGCCCCTACGTGGGCATGGGTAACGGCGAGACGTACGTCCGTGGTCTCGATTAGAATTGACGCCTGCTTATGCGATCCCGACGACGTGGCTTCACCTGACGGCGCCTCTCCTAAAACGCCCGGGTGTCGTTTCCAGTTCATCAATTTTTAGCTGAGAAAATCGAAAGGATTGTGCATATGCTGCGGAAGCTATGGCTGCCGTTATTGCTGGCTACGGTTTCGTTGGCGTCGGCGCAGGAGATGCGCCACTTTACGTTTCATTATGGCTTCACGGTAAAGGACATGCCTGTGGGAGAGCGGGTGCGGGTTTGGATTCCGGCGGCGCATTCGGACGAGTTTCAGGAGGTGAAAGTGGTCTCGGCCGGTGGCGACCTGGGCTTGAAAAAGACGCACGAGTCGAGATTCGGAAACGAAATGTATTATGCCGATACTTCCAAGGCAAAGCAGGCCGACCTGCATTTTGAAGTGGTCTACGACGTTGTCCGCCACGAGCGCCTGACGTTGGGCGTGGCCAGGCCGCGTCTGGGCGAAGTCCAAATCAAGGACCGCGACCGCAAGGAATACCTACAGCCCGACAGGCTGGTCCCTGTCACCGGACTTCCCGCCGATCTTGCCCTAAAGGTGACCGAAGGCAAGACCGCGCCGCTCGACAAGGCGCGAGCCATTTATGACTATGTTTTCACCACGATGCGCTACGACAAGACCGGCACCGGCTGGGGTCATGGTGACGTGCTCTATGCCTGCGACGCCAAGAAGGGCAATTGCACCGACTTTCATTCGTTGTTCATCGCCATGGCGCGTTCGCAGCAGATTCCCGCGCGCTTTGAGATTGGCTTTCCCTTGCCGCCCGACAAGCATTCGGCGGAGATTGCCGGCTATCACTGCTGGGCCGATTTCTTCGAACCCAAAAATGGATGGATTCCGGTGGATATTTCCGAGGCATGGAAACATCAGGAAAAACGGGACTATTTCTTTGGGGCGCATGATGTGAACCGGGTGCAGTTCACCCTGGGGCGCGATCTGCGTCTGAGCCCGGCACAGGATGGCGCGCCTTTGAACTATTTCGTGTATCCCTATGTGGAAGTTGCGGGCAAGGAATATCCCAACGTGTCGCTGGCGTTTTCGTTTGCGGACGCAGATGTGGGAGCGGCCGCGACGGCAAGCGTGGAGCAGAGCCTTGGCCCTGCGGCAGGCGCTTCCAAATGAGCAGGCTTTAGCGCCGGAGATGCTGATTCTGAACTCTTCCGCAGGTCTGCCAAGCTTTGCTCGGCGGGGCGGGTCGGGGCAACCCGCCCCGCTCCGTGGCCATTGATGCTTCAATCGTTGTCGCGGGATGGTTTCTGGGGCAAGACTGTGTGCTTCGGCGGAGGCATGGGAGTGGTGCCCATTCGGTCGCGCCAGAGAATTAGATTTAGGACCGCGGCGTTGACGGCGTCGGGGCGGGTGAAGTTCATCTTCGCCGATTCTGCCCCGCCTTGACCCTTGACGGGGTTGGTCTGGTAGATCAGGCCGTTGTCGCGATTGCTCCAGTCGGCCGTATACGGGGGTTGATCGCCTGCACCTGAGAACAATGGCGCCATTACCGGGGCGTAGGCGTCATTTTGATTCATGGGTGGCAAACCGAGAAGAGTTTCTATGGTGTGGATCATGTTCACCGTAGTGTAAAAGCGGCTGTCCACGAAGGGACGCTCCTGTGACCCAGGCGAGTACTTGCTGATCTCGAAAGCGATCGAACGATGCGCGTCCACGTGGTCGGCGCCATCCTGGGCGTCGTCTTCAATGATGAAAATCGCCGTGTCATCCCAGTAGGGACTGTGCGAAACCGCTTCCACCACCCGACCGACTGCCAGGTCGTTGTCGGCCACTGAGGCCGCTGGGCGAGGTTTGCCCGGTGTTGTGCCGTGGGTGTGATCATCGGGCAAATAGAGCAGGACATAGGCAGGAAGGTCGGTTGCTTTCCCTTCACTGCGCGTCCCTTCCTTGCGGGCGCGAACGAATTCATCAAATTCGTTGAGGAACTCATCGGCGCGGAGCTGGTCAGGGTACTCGGTATTGAAGTCGGGAAAAACGGGATCGAAGTGGTCGCGCAGGGCGGCTTTGGTCGGCTTCATGCGCTGCAACAGAGGTACAGCCCACGGCCAGGGGCTGGCGGAGCCATGAGGCTGGCCAACGTTCGACGGCAGCGATTCGCCTTTGTTGACGACAGGTCGATCGCACTCCGCGCTGAACGCTGACGGTGTGCCTTCCTTGGGCGAAGCGCCCGGCTTTTTTGCTGCCTTGCACCAGATGCCTGCAATGTATTCGCCGTAGTCGCGATAGGTTAAACCGTGACTGGCGACGTTGTCCCAGATGTAGCCGGTGGTGGGCGCGTTCACGTCAGACTCGCCGAGTTCCAGAGGAAATTCGTCGGCCACCGTGCCTTGGTAGTCGTAGGTGCGCTCGGAGCCGCGATAGCCGATCTGCCAGGTTTTCTCGTTGTAGTCAGTGGTGATGGCCGCGTTGGACCAGTCGTGGCCGTCGCCGGAGACTTCGCCGCTGTCATAAAAATTATCCAGCACGCCGAACTGCAGAGCTAGTTTGTGCTCGTTGGGGGTAACATCGGCACCGTACATGGTCAGCGATGGGTCGGCGTTGCCAACTTTCATGCCGTTTACTTTCAGATCGCCCAGTACCTGATCGTAGGTGCGATTCTCCTTGAGGATATAAATCACGTGGCGAATGGGATTGGTGCCGGCACGAAATTCGACCTTGCCGGGCTCGGAGAGCAAGAGATTGCTTTCGTCGACCCGCTGGGTGAGCTGGGACAAATCTTTCTCCGCGTTGCGAGAGTTAAGACGGGAGAGCGAACCGTACATGAGCGTGGGAATGTAAGGGTGCTCGCGGTGCCCCTTCTCCTGCTTCAGTTCGCTGATGCCGTTGTTGGGGCCGGTGCTTTGGCCTTTGGCGGTCGCAATTAGAAGATCGTCGCCGACGCTGGCTAGCGCGCTCGGATACCAGTCGGTGGGAATAAAGCCGAGAGCCTCGTGCGGCAGCGGAAAAGAGATGCCGGGAGTTGCCAACGCGGCAGTGTCGAAGACCGCGACTGCATTCAACGAAGCGTCGGCAATGAACAGACGCTTGCCGTCGGCCGATAGGGCCAGAGCACTGGGATAAGTTCCGCCATGCTGCTGTCCGGCCACGTTCGTGGAAGAAAGATGAATGACCTCTCCTGACGAAGTGTTGACTGCTGCCACCGCATCCGCATTAGACAAAGCGACGTAGAGCAATTTCTCGTCGGGGCTCAACAGCAGGGCGGTCGGATGGGAGCCGGGCAAGATCTCGGACTTGGGTTGCAGAAGCGAAATCCAACGAGCCACGCGACCAGAAGCCAGATCCAGTTCGGCGACTTTGGAAGCGTTCCATAGGCTGCACCAGGCACGCCGGCCATCGCGTGTAGCAACTACTGTGTAAGGGAACGAGGCCGGGATCATCTGATTCGTGCTTAGATCGAACTGCTGCAGAACGTGGCCGTCGGCAGCGTCGAGCAGCAGGGCGTTGTCGGAGAGGTTGTTAGCCACGAGCAGGTTGTCACTGCCCTGCCCTGGGATCACGGTGAGGCCGGCGGGATACGGGATCGCGGTTCCCGCAGGAGTTTTGCGGACTCCGAACGCCACCTTCTTCCCTGAGGCAATTTTCTGCGGCGGAATTTTTATGAAGTGCTCCGCGCTTACTCTGCCATTTTCAAATTTATAGACGGCAATGCCGTTGCCGGTGTTGCCCGGCTTCGCGCCGGTGGGATCCGTAATTGATCCGATGGAGGCATAGAGATGGGTGCCGTCGGAACTGAAAGCCAAGCCCAGAAAGTAGCTCTGATGAGCACGTTCGGCGAGGCGGGCATCGGGAAAATCCGTCAGTTGATTGGACCTGAGATTGAGAATCGCGATCGATTGCTGAGCCTGCGACTGCTGTGTACCGTATCCATGGTTCAGCAGGGCGGCATATTGACCGTCGGGGCTTACCGCGATGGTGGCGGGAAAACTATTCGTAGACCCGATTCGTCCCGGTGAGGGCGTATTCAGGACCTTGCTGGTGGGGAGCGGCACCTGACGAGGGGCGGTCGGGTCCTGGGCGGAAAGCGATGCGAGAAGAATCGCCGGGAGAATCATGGGGATCAGGAGCTTCACGAGGCCTCCGGAGAAGTCTGGAGAATTTTTAGCATCGGCGGGGGCAAAACAAAAGAGCGTCGTGCGCCCCGGCAGGGCGATTGATAGTAGCCCGCCACTTTCGGCGCGACCCGGCGTTAAACGCCGGCTTAGCCGACGCCCCTCCGGGGCGCGTGCGACCAGGCCAGGTACTCTGTCCTGGAATCTACTTCATCCTGAAGCGGATGCGAACCAGGTAAGCCTTACTTTAACTTTAGTGAGGATCTGTAACTTCCTGCTGGATGGGCGGTTCCGGCGCCACGTTGTGGCGGACGTCGGCGCCCCGAACCCAGAAGATCACGTCTTCCGCAATGTTGGTGGCGTGGTCAGCCACGCGCTCCAGATTGCGGGCGACCAGTAGGGCGTCCAACGCCTGACGCGTCACGTCCGGATGTTCATTCATGGTCTTTACCAGCACGATGAACGCCTCATCCTTCATGCGATCGACAACGTTGTCCATCTCCAGGACAGCTTGGGCCAGTTCGGCTTTGCCTTCGATGAAAGACTCCAGGGCACGGCGCACCATGGCCGAAACGGCGGCCGCCATGCGCGGGATGTCGACCGGGAGGTCGGCCTTGGGGAGATCGACCATATCCATCACGCGCTCGGCGATGTTGACGGCCTGGTCGCCTACTCGTTCCAGATCGGCGTTGATCTTGGTAACGGCGAGGATGAATCGCAGATCTACGGCCATGGGTTGCTGCATGGCGAGCAGGTCAAAGGCCATCTCGTCGATTTCGCGTTCGGTGATATTGATTTGAGTTTCGCCTTCGAGCACCATCCGACAGCGCGTCAAGTCGCGCTCGATATAGGCCTGGCAGGCGCGATCCACCGCCTGCTCGGCCAGTCCGCCCATGCGGAGCAAACGTGCGCGAAGTTCGTCCAGTCCTTGCAGAAAGCGGGTGCGCGCCATTATCCAAACCTGCCTGTGATGTAGTCTTCCGTCCGTTTGTCGGACGGGGTGGTAAATATCTTTTCGGTTTTATCGAACTCGATCAGCTTGCCCAGCAGAAAAAAGCCCGTGAACTCGGCAACGCGTGACGCCTGCTGCATATTGTGGGTGACAATCACGATGGTAAAGCGTTCCTTGAGCTGGAAGATAAGTTCTTCGATCTTGCCGGTGGAAATGGGATCGAGCGCCGAGCAGGGCTCGTCCATCAGAAGGACTTGCGGCTCGACGGCCAGGGCGCGGGCGATGCAGAGGCGCTGCTGCTGACCTCCAGAGAGGCTGGCGCCTGATTTCTTACGCACTGTATCCTTGACCTCTTCCCAGAGGGCAGAGAGCACCAGCGAGCGCTCGACGATTTCATCCAAGCGCTTGCGGTCGTGAAAGCCATTGAGCTTGAGGCCGGCCGCCACGTTGTCATAGATGGACATCGTGGGAAAGGGATTGGCCTTCTGGAACACCATGCCAATGCGACGGCGAATCTGTACCGCTGAAGTACCGTTGTAGACGTCCATTTCGCCGATGCGCACCCTGCCCGTGGCCCGGGCTTCGGGCACGGTTTCGTGCATGCGGTTGAGGCAGCGCACGAAGGTGGATTTTCCGCAGCCCGATGGACCGATCACGGCGGTGGCGTGATTGGCCGCAACCGTCATATTGATGTCGTGCAGAGCCTGAGTCTTGCCGAACCAGGCGTTCAGCTTGTCGACCTGGATGCCTACACCCATAATTTCAGTTCGCTCCCTTAAGCATACCGCGACTGGCCACAAGACGCACCGCGCCGACCGAGGCGACAATGAGCACAATCAAGATCAACGCTCCCGCCCAGGCCTGGCGGTGCCATTCGTCGAAGGGAGAAATGGCGTAAGTGAAGATCTGCAGGGACAGCGCAGCTGTGGGCTGGTTCATTTTCCAATTCCAGTACTGATTGCCGAAGGCGGTAAACAGCAAGGGAGCGGTTTCTCCGGCGACGCGAGCGAAGGCCAGCATTACCCCGGTAATCACGCCCGAGGTGGCGGTGCGAAGCGTGATCGAGAGAGTTGTGCGCCACCGTGAAACGCCCAGACCATAAGCCGCTTCCCGCACCGCTTGTGGGACCAGCAATAGCATCTCCTCGGTGGTCCGGGTGATGGTGGGCACCATCATAATCGCCAGGGCGACTCCGCCCGCCAACGCCGAGAAATGGCCCTGACTCAGCACCACGAGGCCGTAAGCCACGATGCCCACGATGATGGAGGGCACACCGTTGAGCACGTCCGCGGTAAAGCGGACCAGGTTGCCAAAGCGAGTGCCGCGGCCGTATTCAGAGAGATAAATTCCGGCACCGATTCCCAGCGGAACGCCGAAAGTGCTGGCGATCAGCAAAATGTAGACCGATCCTCCGATGGCGTTGGCCATCCCGCCACCGGGCTCACCAGGGGGTTTCGGAATTTGGGTCAGGAAATCCCAGTTGATTGAGCCAATCCCCTTGTAGATCAGATAGCCGAAGACAGCTCCCAGCGGCAACAGCACGAGGATCACAGCACCAATCGCCGCAAGTGTGACCAGGGAGTTCAGGCTGCGACGCCAGATGCTGATGGGAGCATCGGCAAAATCGGGAGGGATCATCACATTTTCAGGCATGGCTCCTCGCCGGGGTACCGCGAGTTACCGTCCACACCAGGAACTGGGCCAGAATATTGACGATGATTGTCACGATAAACAGAGCCAGACCTACTTCGACCAGGGCGCTCAGATAGACGTCGCCGGTGGCCTCGCTGAACTCGTTGGCGATTACGCTGGCCATGGTGTAGCCGGGAGCGAACAGAGATTTGGCGATTTCAGGACGATTGCCGATCACCATGGTGACCGCCATGGTTTCGCCCAGCGCGCGGCCGAGACCGAGAATTACGCCGCCCGCGATGCCGGCGCGGGCGTTGCGAAGCACGCCGGTGCGGATCATCTCCCAGCGGGTGGCGCCCAGCGCGAGAACGGCTTCCCTCTGTTGTTGCGGAACCGCCGTCATCACCTCACGGGTGATGGAAGAAATAATCGGAACTACCATGATCGCGAGGATGATTCCCGCGGCCAGCATGCCGATGCCGTAGGGTGGCCCTTCAAACAAACCAGTCCAGCCCAGATAGCGAGCGAGGAAGGGCTGCACGTATTGGCGCAGCAGTGGCACCAGGACGAAAATCGCCCACAAACCATAAATCACGCTGGGGATCGCGGCCAGCAACTCGGTGGTAAAAGCCAGCGCTCCGCGCAACCAGCGCGGTGACATTTCCGTGATGTATACGGCGACTCCGATTGCCAGGGGTACGGCGATGAGCAGCGCCAGCGCGGAGGAGACAAGGGTGCCGTAAACGAAGGGGAGGGCACCAAATTGATCGTTCACTGGATCCCATTCGCTGCGGAAAAAGAACTTCCAGCCGAAAGCATGCCAGGAGAGGCTAGACTTAGTAACTAATTCGTAGACAATCAGGCCGACCAGAGCAAGGACCGAGAGGGCGCAGGCTAACATGGCGAAAAAAAAAGCTCGGTCAGCCAGGTGGCTGTCGCCAGCCCTAATCAGGGTATCGGCTTGCGCCTTGGACTGAGCTGCAACTGCTTCTTCCGGAAGGGGTTGCGGGCCTGTCAGTCGAGGCGCTCCTAGAGCTCGATTAGCCATTCCAAGGGCACGCTAGCAGAATCGTGTTACAGCAGTGTTAAAATAGCGGTTTGTCCCTGCCCCAGAGAAGCTTCTGTCAGGGATCCCGGAAGCTAATTCCCGCAGCTTTGCATTTCCCAGGAACAGAACTGTAACCTTCGGACCTCATGGTTTTGACCGTATGCTGCTAGACCAAGATAGTACCCGTCCCATTTTTCGTCGGCTCAGCCGCCAATTGTCGAAGCTCGCGAGCAAGCCTGCCCCCGATAGTGTACATCGATTCCGTACCTCCAGCCGCCGGGTGGAAGTGCTGGTGGCCGACTTGGCCCAAAAACTCAGTCGTAACGACAAGAAGTTGCTGAAGCTGCTGGGCCGTTTGCGAAAAAAAGCTGGGCGGGTGCGCGATCTGGATGTGGAGATCGCCGCTTTACGAAGCCTGAAGATTCCGCAGGAACCAGTTCGCAAATCACAGCTGATGAGGACGCTGGCCGAGGAACGTGGAAAGCGCGAGAAGAAGTTGGTCAAGGCGCTGGATAAGAAGGCTGTCGCGGAAGTACGCAAACGGCTGAAGCGAACCGTCGGCGGCCTGGAGATTCCAAAGAATACCAACCCGTTGGCTCTGGCGATGCAAAGGGTCACCGAACTGGAGCTCGACAACGGCGCCGTGACCGAGCAAACCTTGCACCGCTTCAGGATTGCTGGCAAGCGTGCACGTTATATCGCCGAAATGGCGGGGAAGAATGCAGAAGCTGCCCGGCTGGTGGAACAGCTTAACCACATGCAGGATGTGATTGGCGACTGGCATGACTGGGCGCAACTGGCAGAAAGAACGGAAAAGCTTTTTGGTGGCGTCCAGGATTCGGCACTGGTGGCCGCGCTACGCAATGTGACGCGGGCGAAGTTCCGCCAGGCAGTGAATACTCTGACGGAAACTCGGGCAGCGCTGGCGGGGAAGAAACCGGTTTCGCTTACGAAGCTGGGCCTCCGGCCCGCGCAAGACAGTTCTGCCCCCGACTCCGCAGTGGCCTAGCTCAGTTCGAATTTTCTCCATCCTAATTTGCCCGCCGGACCTTCGAAAACTGGATTGACTATCTGGAACGGCCCCCTCCGGCTCTCCCCTGCTTGTGCATTTTAATATATCGTTAGACGATATAATTGTGAAAGCAGCGATGGATGGAAACCACGTGGACCGGCGCCTGCTGCAGGCCCTTGCTGAATTTCGATATCAGTTGCGAGGCTTTCTCCGATTCAGCAAGCAGGCCGCGTATCAAGTCGATTTGCACCCCCAGCAACATCAGCTGCTGCTTCAGGTGGCAGGGGCACCGGAGGGCGCACTGGCAAGCATTGCCTACGCGGCCGGACGCCTTGGTCTTCGCCACAACAGCGTGGTTGAGCTAGAAAACCGGTCTGTGACCGAGGGTCTGTTCATCCGCACTCCTGATCCTCAAGACCGCCGTCGGGTGCTGCTTGAAATTACCCTGAAAGGCTGGAGGATTCTGAAAAACTTGTCTCAGAATCATGCGCGAGAATGAGAGAACTTGGGCTCCTTCTCGTCCGTTCGCTTAGGCGCATCGAGAGAGCTGACCGCGCCCAGATTCGCCGTCGTACCCGATGAAATCTCACCCGTCCATTCTGCGAGACTTTACCGTAGACCGCCGCGTAGGGCTGCTCTCGGTGGTTGCACTGCTTGTAGGAACCGGCGCCGCCGCGCTCGCCGTTTTCCTATTGCGTGGTATCGCCTTGGCAACCAATTTGTTTTATTACCACCGATTCGGCTCGGCGCCAGTATCTCCTGCTGGAAGTCCGCTTGGCCCCTGGATGCCGCGTCCGCAGCTCTGAGCCGCACCATGTACAGTTTCGGAGATACTCAGCTGCCCGAAAGCCGGTTGCCCCAGAGCCATTTACCCGAGACTGGTTTGCCTACGATCTATGCCTTCGCGGACGAGACCTGTCGAGGCGTCGCCGAAACCATGGCGACTTCAGGCGTGAGCGCGATGCCCGTGGTTGATCGATCTACGAAGGCCCTTTGCGGCCACGTGACTGTGCAAGATCTTCTAGCAGGCCGCCGCAGATCGGTTCAACGAGAGCAGGGCCGCGTGCGGGTCTTCGGGAGCGCTGCATTAACGTACAAGAAACGAGGATTTCCCAATGGCCATTCCTATCTATAGAATTTCTGGAGTTATGGGCGTGCGGGAGTAGCCGTGAAATTTTCGAAGATTGTGTTTTGGATTGCGGGCATTTGGGGCCTGCTGGTCATTACTCCCCTCTACTTTATGTTCGATGTGATCAGCCGGAGTGACCCTCCGCCGATTACGCATCCGGGGTTTTTCTATGGATTCGTGGGAGCGGCGCTGGCTTGGCAGATAGCGTTCTTCTTCATCGCGAGAGACCCGTCACGCCATCGACCGTTAATGATCCCTTCGGTGCTGGAAAAATTCAGCTACGGTGCTGCTGTGGCCGTCCTGGTAGGACAAGGGCGCATGCACGCATCGGACCTCGTCTTCGGCGGAGTCGACCTGGTGTTCGGCATTTTGTTTGCGATCGCTTACCTCAAGACACCGCCTCGCGTCGCTCATTAAGGATAATAAAAAGATAAAGGTCTCCTGAATCGCCAGCACGTTCCCCGCTGATGCAGAGCTCCACGCAACATGCGCAATCCGCCCTTGCACGAAGTTCTGCCGGCGAATTCTCGACGAGAACACTCCCTTACAATCATCGCAAGAAACACTAACCCCGATGCCCTCGATTTCCTGAACAGCAAAATAAGCCCGACGACCGCCGCTAAGTCAACTCCAATCGAGAGCGGCCTAAAATTAAGCGGATGAATCCAGAACAATTTCTCGCTGTGAGCTTCATTGCCGATCTCGTAGACGATAACTCCTGAAAGCGGCAGAGCACACTCAATTGAAGGTCATTATTGCTAGGGCAGCGGTCGAGGTTTGGACACCGAACAGCAGAAACACCCTCGCCACGATTAGACGACTAACTACTAAAGGATAGACAGGGGGCCTAGCTACGCAGTAGGTCGGTGAGCATCATGGAAAGGAGAGGAAAAAGAATGATTCGTTACGATCCAACGAGCTATCCCTCCCGCCTCATTTATTCCCCACGAAAGTATTGAAGGTCTTAGAGGGGTTAGGCGACGGCGGTGAGCCGAACGATCAACCCTACGCTAAAAATTGAAACAATACGCTTCATGCTGGGCCAGCAATTCGCAACAGTCGCAGATTACTTTATCAAATAGGAGTGTTACATCTGCTTCAACCCGGAGGTAGGAGCGCCTCGAATCCACTACCGCAGAGCCGAAAACAGGGCTTCCTTCCAGCGTTTCGTGTCGATTGTCCAGCACACTTTAACTTTGCGTCCCTGGCGCAGGACGTCGGCCCAAACCGCTTGATTGCGCTCATCGGCAGCGACATTAAGGCGATCCACAACCGTCATCCCTCGTGTCAGCTCGCTGTGGGTTTCCACATTTACATAGTGCTCGCTCCACTGGGAGCCGACCGTCGGGTCGAGGGCGATGGCCATCGCAACCGGATCAGGCAGCGAGATGCCGTCTTCTCCAGTCTGCTCCAGGTAGGCCGCACGCGCGCGGCTGTTGCACTCGATGGCGAAGTCGGCCACTTCGCTTTTGAATCCCCGAATGCAAGCAATGTCGGCTTCGTTGAGAACAGCCTCTCCGCGCGAGGTTTGCCAGCCTACCAGTTCCACCGGAAGAGCGCTGAGCATTACGATCCGCGCCGCCTCCGGATCGACCCAGATGTTATATTCGGCGGCCGGGGTCACGTTGCCTTCACAGCACGGAGCGCCCCCCATGACCACACAGCGGCCGACTTTGGCCGCGATTGCTGGCTTGCGCGCCAGCGCAAGAGCAAGATTGGTGAGCGGTCCCAGGGTGACAACGACGAGTCCGGGATTCCCTTCGATCGCCGCGATCATGGCGTCGACGGCGGGCAACTTCCCCGGAGACTGGCGGGGCGGCGGATAGTTGTGATCTCCAAGCCCGTCGCGGCCGTGAAACCAGGTGGCGCTCTGATGGGGGCGAAGCAGCGGCTTTTCAGCGCCAACATAGACCGGGACGGTGGCTTCGCAGAGTTCCACCGTGTGGCAGGCGTTGCGGGTGGCTTGCTGAACTTCGACATTTCCGGCGACCGTAGTGATCGCGCATACGCGTACTTCGGGCGCGCGGAGAGCCATGATGAGAGCGACAGCATCATCGGAGGCAACGTCAGTATCGATCAGGAAGACGCGCGGCATCCGGGGTAGGATAACAAATCGGGTCGAGAAGTCATTCCCGTCACGAGCAAGAGTGGTGCGGCTTCAGGTCTCGAAAAACCGGCTTGCTTTGCGATCCTTGCGTTGACTTCGCGAACTTTGCGGGCAAAATCGTTAACTGCCAAGATCGCCAAGAACTTCGCAAACAGGGTAAAGCAATGCGATCAATTTACAGCGCCCGCGCTACATCACACGCGGTACACTATTTGCCTCCCCATGCCGACTCTAGCCGCGGTCGATATTGGATCGAACTCGGTTCGTTTGAAAATCTCGCGTCTTTCCGGACGTAGTCTGCGCGAGATTCATGAAGATCGCCAGGTCACGCGCCTGGGCGAGGGTGTTTTCCGCACAGGATTGCTCACTCCAGAGGCGATTGCCGATACCGTCAAGGTTTTGCGCCGCTTTCATCGTGCGGTGCAACAGGAAGGTGCGGACTCAGTACGGGTCGTGGCCACCAGCGCTTTGCGCGACGCACGTAACTCGCGGGCCTTCCTAGAGTGGGTGCGGTCGACGACGGGATGGAAGGTCGAAATCATCTCCGGTCTGGAAGAGGCACGCCTGATTCACCTCGGCCTGGTTTCAACTCTGCGAGTCAGTTCTGCCCCAGTTCTGATGGTCGATCTCGGGGGTGGAAGTTGTGAGCTGACGATTTCCAGCCAGGGTCATATTCGTGACACGGTGAGTTTGCCTCTAGGCGCGGTGCGCCTGACCAACGAATTCCTGCAGCATGATCCACCCCGCAAGGCCGAACTGCGGCGTCTGCGGGGTTTTGTGGAACGGGAGATTGGGCGGATTACAGACCGCATTGTACGGTCCCGACCAAAAGCGGTGATTGCGACTTCGGGCACGGCGGCTTCCCTGGCTGCGGTGTGTCACGGTCTCTACAAAACGAAAGGTCCGCGTGCCACCATGGTTTCACGGACGCAAATGCGCCGCATCGCCAAGATGCTGGCGCGCCTGCCCCTGGAGCAACGCATTAAGCTGCCCGGGGTCGGGCCGCGGCGGGCGGAGATCGTAATCGCGGGCGCGGTGGTCTATGCCGAGCTTCTGGAACGCTGCCAGCTGGCCGGGTTCCGGTATTCTCCGCTGGGATTGCGCGACGGACTGCTGGCTCAAATGGCCGCGGAATACGACCGCAGCACGCGCTCGGGAAAGCACATCCAATCGGAGCGGTGGGACTCGATTCGGGCCGCCGTGGCCCACTATCGCGTGGACATGAACCACGCTTTGCAAGTGAGAGAAGCTGCCATGCACTTGTTCAAGACCTTGAAGTCCGTACACCGGCTGCTGCCTGAATATGCGGAATGGTTGTCGGCGGCGGCCATGTTGTACGAAGTCGGGGACTACGTGAATCGCAACGGACGGCACCGGCACGCCTACTACATCGTGGCCCACTCGGAAATTCTGGGATACACGCCGGAGCAAAGGCGGATTATCGCCGCCACGGCTCGATATTTAGGCAAATCGCGACCGGCGCTAAGCGACACAGCGATGAAGGTCCTGCCACCAGCCGACCGGGAAAGTGTGCGCAAGGCTTCGCTTCTGTTGCGGCTGGCGCGCGCGCTTAACCTCGGACGCTCGGGCGCCGTGCGCGGAGCCCAGGTGCGATTGAGCCAGGGCGAGGTACGCCTGGTGTTGCAGGCTAAACCACGAGCTAGCGTAGACCTGGAGTTATGGGCGGTGGAAAAAGAAAGAAGTTATTTTCTGGAAGTCTTTGGGCGGGAGCTCTCGGCGGCGGCCGCGTGAAGGGTACGCAGAATTTTTGGTGTGAGGCACCACATTAGGGACGCCGCATTGCGGTTCATTTCCACGCGGGCAACTGCCCCCTTTTTAAGTTCGACCGTGGCTTCGCATCCGGTTTCGCTGATGGACCGGCCCAGGAATTCGCTAAGATTCGGGTTGTGGCCAACCACCATGATGGCTTCGTGTTTGGCGTACTTGTCCAGCATCTTGCGAAAATCCGCGAAAGACGCCGTAGGACGCAATCCGTCTTCGAGTTGCAACTTCCCCTCGTGGCCCATCTCGTTGCCGACCAGTGAGGCGGTCTGAGCAGCTCGCTTCAACGGGCTGGAAAGAATGACGTCCACCTGCGCGTCCAGCGCGGACAAGGCCCGTCCCACGTAGCCACATTGTTCGACTCCGGTTTCGTCGAGGGCGCGCTTTTCGTCTTTTTTGGGATTACTTACTGGCACACCGGCACTGGCATGGCGCAGGAAATAGATAATCATTTCGGTTTACCGTCCCTTTGTGAGCACGACTCGACGGGCTCTTCGTGTGCTGGGCAAGGGCAGAGCCTCCAACCCTTGTTTACCCTCGGCCAGTCCGAGCAGAAAGTCCTGCGAACTGAAGGCCGAGGCTCCCGCCGGGGGCTTGCCTTTGCCCTCCGCCTGCCAGCTACGCACGTAAGTGCCATCTTTCCGGAGGATACGGGACTTTAAATTGTCCGCCAGGTAGGCGTCTAAAATCTCCTGGCGCACCCGCTCGCGGGCTAGCGGGTCCTTCAGGGGAAACATGACCTCCACGCGTTCGTAGAGATTGCGCGGCATCCAGTCGGCGCTGCTGAGATAGACCTCCTCCTGGCCTCCGTTGGCAAAATGGAAAATACGACTGTGCTCGAGGAAGCGACCCACAATGCTGCGCACGCGAATGCGGTCACTAACCCCGCGTACGCCGGGACACAGAGCACACATGCCACGGACGATCAGGTCAACGTTCACGCCTGCCTGCGAGGCACGGTACAGGGCCATGATGATGTTCTTGTCGAGCAAGGCGTTCATCTTTGCGATGATGTGAGCTGGGCGGCCGTAACGCGCGTGCTCAGCCTCACGAGCGATCAGCCCCAGACAGCCTTCCGCCAGATCGAGCGGCGAGACCAGAAGCGGTTCGTACTTGGGATGCTCGGCATAAGCCGTCAGGAAGTTGAACACGTCGTGCACCGCGGCGGTAATTTCCGGGTCGGCGGTGAGCAGGCTCAAGTCGGTGTAGATGCGCGCGGTACTGGCGTTATAGTTCCCGGTTCCGAGGTGGGCATAGCGGCGAGTTACGCCATCAAGATCCCGGCGGACTAATAGCGATAGCTTGCAATGAGTCTTCAGGCCGACCAGACCGTGGAATACCTGCACTCCGGCGTCCTCCAGGTCGCGGGCCCAGCGGATGTTGCTGTCTTCGTCGAAGCGGGCCTTCAGTTCCACCACTGCCGTGACTTCCTTCTTTTCCGCGGCGGCGATGAGCGCGGGAACGATCAGCGAATGCTCGTTGGTGCGGTACAGCGTCTGTTTGATGGAAAGTACCCGAGAGTCCTGGGCCGCAGATTCGATGAACGAAACCACGGCATCGTAGGAATCGAAGGGGTGGTGCAGCAGAATATCGTGGCGGCGGAGTTCCTCGAACAAATCCTGCGACTTGGCGGTGAGCCGAAGTTCGCGCGGGATAAAAGCTTTGAACTTGAGATCGGGATGCGCCGTCTGCTCGTAAATATTGAACAGGCGCGAGAGATTCACCGGACCGTTGACGGAAAAAACCTGCCAGGGCTCCAGTTCGAAGTTGGTGCGCAGGCGTTCGATGATTTCGGGATCAGCATCGGATTCGATCTCCAGGCGCACGGCATCGCCTTTCCGCCGGTTATGCAACTCAGTACGTACGGATTCCAGCAGGTTGCGCGATTCCTCCTCCGCCAGATAAAGATTGCTATTGCGGGTGACGCGGAATGCGGCAGAAGATACGATGTCGTAGCCGTGATACATGCGCGACGCGTGGAACGCGACCAGATCGGCCAGAAAGATGAAATCGTCCGTTCCCTCCGAGGGCAGCCGTACCAATCGTGGCAGAGCTCGTGGCACCGTGACCACTCCGGTGTAAGTGAGCGCGGACCGGCGGCGGCGGCGAAGCAGGAAACCCACCGATAGGGCCTTATTGATCACTCGTGGAAAAGGATGTGCCGGGTCCACCGTCACCGGTGTGAGCAGGAGATCGAGTTCCCGCTCACAGTATTCTTCGATAAACGTCCGCGCGCGAGAATCCAGCTCGTGCAGGCCAAGAACCCGGATTCCCTGGGCGGAGAGCGCCGGCCGCAGATCTTCGTTCCAGCACTGATACTGGTCGTCCACAAATTTGTGGGTTTCACGGGAAACAACGTCGCGCTCCTCAACCAGGGTGAGGCCGTCGGGCCCGGCTTCGGTGTACCCATCTTCAATCTGTTGCACCAGCCCAGCTACACGCACCTCAAAAAATTCATCCAGGTTGCTAGCGGAGATGGAAAGAAATTTCAACCGCTCCAGCAGGGGGTTTTTCTCGTCCTGCGCTTCTTCGAGGACGCGGCGATTGAAGGCGAGCCAGGAGGCTTCTCGATTGATGTAGTAGGCCGGACTATCGAGCGCGAGGCGTGACATAGGCGAAAAGGGTCAGGGGCCCGCGATTAGTGGTCAGGCGCTGGCCGCTCCTTGCCCTCTGACCACTGATCTCTGACGGCCGGTGATTAGCCGCTGATCATTTCTGGACTGGCACCGCGTTGGGAGCGGCCATGTCCCCGGTTGCCGCCGGTACGCGTTTCACGACAATCAGCTGCAATTCAGACCCTCCCGGCAGCTTAACCCACGCATGGTGCTTGTCGGCAACCTTCATCTGAACTTCAGTGCCTGGCTTCCAGTCGTCGGGCAGGCTGTCTGCAGCGTGCCGGGGCGTGTATTCGGCGAGGTATAGCCAGTTGCTCTGTTGCAGCGAGAGTTCGTAGTACGGATCGTCCTGAGTCACGGGAGTATTCACCAGATAGTAGAGAACCCGTTCGCGAGCTTTTTTCTCCACGCTGACGATCCGGCCCGTCCCGTACTGCTTTTCCGCCGCCTGCAGACTGGGCAGTGAAATCAGTACCGCCAGCAGCGCCGCGCTCGCACAGAAATGCTTCATCTAAGAGTAAGTATAGAACATGCGGGGAGGGGGATGGAGCGCCGGCTGTCGCATCGAATTTTGATCTGTAAAGAGTTGATGCGAAAAGGGACGGGCGCTTCCGACCGTCCCTCGCACCTGCTATTCCTTTTCTCGACAGCGGCTCTTCTCAGAGCTGCTGTTACTGCACTTGCTTGATGGCGCCTTTTACCTTTGCCGCTACACTCTCCGGCAAGGGTGCGTAGGCAAGGTCCGCGGTCATTTTCTGGCCATCGTCAACCATCCAGGTCAGAAAATCGGCTAGGATTTTGCCCTTGCCCGCCTCCTTGGACTTTTCCGGTATCAGTAACCAGGTGAAGCTGGAAATGGGATAGGCGTCCTTACCGGGCGCGTTGGTGATGGAGACGCGGAAATCCGCGGGCATGCTCTTGGCGGACGCCGCAGCGGCAGTCACGCTTTCCAGAGAAGCTTTCACGAATGCTCCGGATGCGTTCTTAACACTTCCGTAGTCAATCTTATTCTGGACCGCGTAAATGAGTTCGATGTAGCCGATCCCACCTTGCATCTGGCGGATCATTCCGGCGACGCCCTCGTTACCTTTGCCGCCCAAACCGACCGGCCACTTCACGGAAGTTCCCTTGCCTGGCCCATTCTGCCAATCGGAGCTTACTTTGGACAGATAGTCAGTAAAGATATAGGTAGTACCGCTGCCATCGGAGCGATGGATCACGATGATCGTCTGGTTAGGCAGGCTGACCCCAGGGTTTGCCTTGGCTATGGCCGGATCGTTCCATGTGGTGATCTTGCCCAAAAAGATTCCAGCCAGGGCCTCCGGTGTGAACTTCAACTCCCCGGTAACGCCGGGAACGTTATAAGCCGGGACTACGGCTCCGAGGACGGTCGGAATGTGCAGAATCTTGGTTTTCGCCTGAGACAGTTGCTCGTCGGACATGGGACCGTCACTGGCGCCGAAATCGACCGTCTGCGCCAGCACCTGACGGATGCCGCCGCCGCTTCCGATGGATTGGTAGTTGAACTGGATATCGGGATGGGCCTTGTGGTATTCGCTAAACCACTTTTGATACATGGGATTGGGGAAAGTGGCTCCGGCCCCGTTCAAAGTTGTCTGCCCTAAAGCAGGTAGGGCGAGAGCGAGACACAATAGCACGATGCGGCGGATCACAGAATGGTCCTCCTTATGTTAATGCCGCAGTTTTACGCCGTGAATGTTACAGGAGTGTTACAGCGTGGTGAATTTCGCATGAACCAGGCTGAACAAGCAACTCGCTTTCAGCTGCGAAGAGCCCTGGGGAGAGTCGAAATCACGCGGGCGAGAGCGCCCACGCCACACTTAGTGAACGGCATCCAAGCGGGCGATTTCGTGGGCGAATAGGGGATTCTTGGGGAACTCATCGCGGAGTGCGGCCAGCACTCCCCGGGCGCGGGCATTGTCTTTGTCGCGCACATACGCAATGGCTAGGAGGATGCGCGCGAAGGGTCCCAGGTAATGGCCGTGGTCCGCGGTTAGTTGCAACTCGGCGATTCCTTCCTTCTTGTCTCCCGCAACGCCGCCCAGCCGCATGATCCATCGCAATGGCGCCGCCATGCTGCCGATGATGTATTTGCTGAAACCCGTCGCCACGTGTGCATCGTAACAATTTGGGTCCACTGCCAGCAGCTTGGCAGCCCAGTCATTCGCCTCCCGGGTGTATCGCAGGGAGGGCAGATTGCGTTTTTCGATCATGGCCGCATAGTCGGCCTGCAGGCCGGATGACAGGGTCATGGCAAATAGCGCATCCCGATCTTGGGGACTTGCGGTGAGGCGAGCACTGGCGACGGTCCGGGCGCGGGCCAACGCCGCGTTGAAGCCGTCGCGCAGACTGGGGTCAGGAACGACCCTTTCACGGTTCAGAAAACTTTTGTCATCCGCGTAGAACTGAGACTCCAGGACCCCCAGGCGATGAAACTCGGAGAACAGCAATCCTGCCGCCTCCGCGGTGGGTCCGACTGGGTCCTGCGGATGCTCGCGCTGCCAGGAAAGAAACACCTGGTGAGCCTGGTCGAAATCAAGGTTGTAAAGCAGGCGAAAGCCTTGATCCAGGGAAATCCGGGTGGCGGGGATATCGGCGGCGCTGGCCGAAATCAGCAACGCAGCCAGACAGGCTACGCCGGATGTAATCACCCGTGCCATTCGTCGCTGGAGCAGGTTGAGTCTCATGTCGGGAAACGGCTGTATTGTGCTCGTCTTTGGGCCGCAGCGCAACTTACTTTAAGCTTAGATGCCGCTTGGCCGAAAACCCGCCGATGGCTTGCAAAAAGATTGTAAAATCCGTTCCCACACTGGTTTAACCGGCGGTTTGACGGGTTTAGTCACGCTTTGTTACCTTCTAGGGTTTCCACTTCTGAGTGTCTGCCCGATTCGCGGCTACGAAACAGAAACGAGAAGCTGATGGCTATCAAGTTCCGGGAGGTCGATTTCCTCGAATTCGACTCCTTGCTCACGGACGATGAGCGTCTGGTCCGCGATACTACCCGCAAATTCATTGAAGACAACCTGATTCCCATCATCGAGGAGTGCAACCGCGTCGGGCGCTTCCCGAAGGAACTGGTGAAGCCGATGGCCGACCTAGGCTTCTATGGCGCCAGCCTCAAGGGCTACGGCTGCGCCGGGATGTCGAATGTCGAGTACGGTCTGGTGATGCAGGAATTGGAGCGGGGTGACAGCGGAATCCGCTCCTTCGTCAGCGTCCACTCATCGCTGGCCATGTATCCGATTTACGCCTTTGGCAGCGACGAGCAGAAACAGGCCTGGCTCCCGGTGATGCAGAAGGGCGAAAAGATCGGCTGTTTCGGGTTGACCGAGCCGGATTTTGGCTCGAACCCCGGCGGCATGCGAACTCGCGCAGCGAAGTCGGGCAAGGAATACGTTCTCAACGGCGAGAAGATGTGGATCACCTCAGGCTCCATCGCGGATGTTGCTGTGATCTGGGCGAAAGTGGAAGAAGAAGACAACAATATTCGCGGCTTTCTGGTGGAAACGGACCGGCCGGGCTTCCGGGCCGAAGACATTCACGGCAAATGGTCGTTGCGCGCGTCCGTGACTTCGAGCCTTTCCCTGCAAGACGTGCGCATACCAGAATCGAATCTGCTGCCGAAAACCGGTGGCTTGAAGTCTCCCCTAATGTGCCTCAGCCAGGCGCGTTACGGCATCGCCTGGGGAGGAGTCGGTGCCGCGATGGCTTGCTACGATTGCGCCCTGCAGTATTCATTGTTCCGCAAGCAGTTCCGGGATCAGCCGATCGCTTCTCACCAACTGGTCCAGGAAAAACTTGCCTGGATGATCTCCGAAATCACCAAGGCACAGTTGCTGGTGCTGCAGGTCGGACGCCTCAAAGATAAGGACAAGGCTGCGCCGCAGCACATCTCCATGGCCAAGCGGAACAATGTCTGGATGGCTCTGGAGTGTGCCCGCATGGCGCGCGACATTCTGGGCGCCAACGGCGTGGCCGACGAATATCCCATCTTCCGCCACATGGCGAATCTGGAGTCAGTGAAAACCTACGAAGGCACGCACGATATTCACACCCTGATCATCGGTCAGAGCGTAACCGGGATTGACGCATTTTAACCGGCCGAAACCAGTTCAACTGCACCAAATTCGGGCATTGACAGGCCGGACGTTGGAGGGGCAAAATTTTTCGCGTCCGCGTGTTCCGCATGGGATTGGGCCTCCTTAGGGAGCTGCCCGGATCAGCTTCCCAGGCTTCAGGCGTCCTTTAGGGATAGTCACTGCATGCCCGGCTAGAAGCTTGTGCGGCGGCGCGAAAGCGCCCTCAGCACGATTAACCCAGAGGAACACGCGGCTTTCTTTTCTCCTAACCCTCGCCCCGCTTCGAAACCGTGTTTCTGCTTGTCGTCCCGTGCAAGTGTCGTGCGGCTCACGCCGCGCAAGTGGGTGCCCGCATAAGCACCCGCCCCCTACTATCGCTCTCGCGTCAGTTGGAGTTATAGTCACAAACCGGTTCATACGGAGGCACTTATGGCAACCAATACCAAATCGGAGGCTAAAGCCAGGACCTTTGGCCGGAACATAGAGAGTGATCTGGCCTCTAGATTTTTGCGGGTGGTGGAGACTGCCGCCATCGCCTCCGCTCACACGATGGGCCAGGGGGAACGCAAGCTGTCCGACCAGGTTGCGACTGAAGCCATGCGGAAGACCATGGACTCCATCCCCATGCGGGGCACCATCGTGATTGGCGAGGGCGAACGCGATGAGGCTCCCATGCTTTACATCGGCGAGAAGGTTGGTGCCGAGTTTCCCGACGGAACCGAGGTTCCCGAAGTAGATATCGCCGTCGATCCCCTGGAAGGCACAAATCTGTGCGCCACCGGCGCGCCTGGCGCTATCACGGTGTTGGCCGCTTCCGAGAGTGGCGGGTTGCTCAACGCACCCGACTGTTATATGGAGAAGATTGTGGTCGGGCCTTCCTGCAAAGGGGCGGTGGATCTCGACGCACCGGTGATCGACAATCTGAAGAATATTGCCAAACGCATGGGACGTGACGTTGAGGATCTGGTGGTCATCGTGCTCGACCGGCCTCGGCACGAGAAGCTGATTGCTGACATTCGCAAGGCCGGGGCGAGGATCAGGCTTATTGGCGATGGCGATTTGTCCGCCGGCATCGCAGCCGCCGTCATCGGCACCGGCGTGCATGCGGTGATGGGCTCGGGCGGCGCCCCCGAAGGCGTGATTACCGCAGCCGCTATTCGCTGCCTGAACGGTTACATGCTAGGACGCCTGGTGATCGACAAGCCGGAACTGGAAGAACGCATCGCACGCATGGGCATCAAGGACAAGAACAAGATTTATGAAGCCGAAGACTTGGCGCCGGGTAAGCAGCTCATCTTTGCCGCGACCGGGGTGACTGACGGATCATTGATGAAGGGAGTTCGGTTCTTCGGCGAAGGCACGCGAACTTCATCGGTGATTTTGACGTTGCGCACCGGCAAGGTGCGATTCATCGACAGTATTCACCTGGAGAAGGGACCGGATGTGAAGGTGAGGTTTGTGTAGGGCGGTCGTTTGGTAGGTGTTGGTTCTTTGCACCGGCTAATACTACGCCGGCGTTGGCGGCCATTCCTGAGAAACACCCTCGAACAGGCTCACCGTCTTCTCCGCCCGCCTGACGCCGTCGTGGACCGCGATTTTGTGGGGCTTCCCCGGCTCATAACCTTCCCACAGCGAGACGCCCGCATAGGCGCCGTCTTTGCGTAGGACGTAGTAAGTCATATCGCTGACGCGCAGACGCTCCATGTCACCGTTGTAGTTGCGCGCGATGCGCTTCAGAGCGTCCATGGCGGCCTCGAGCGGCGACATTCCGTGGCGCATATTCTCGACAATGGTGTGCGCGCCTGCCACCTTGATGTTCTCTTCTCCGCTACCGGTGGCACCTGCCGAGCCCACGTCCTGGTCGGTGTAGCAGCCGGCGCCGATGATGGGGGAATCGCCGCATCGTCCGGGAAGTTTCCAAGCCAGGCCGCTGGTCGTGGTCGTGCCAGAGATTTCGCCCTTTTCGTTCAGGGCTGAGCAATGGATGGTGCCCGTGGGCGGGAACAGAACCTTGCGGATGGCGATGATGCGGTCCTCCGGCGCAATCCCCAGATCGGCAGCGACTTCTTTCATGCGCTCGATCCGTTGTTGGAAATCCTCGCTGTGGGATGCCGCCGGCATGCGTTTTTTCCAGCCTGGATCGGCCAAACCCGGGCCCCACCAGTCGGAATGAGTTTCCTTCCACAGAAGCCAGATTTTGCGGGAATGCTCGGTAAGCAGGTTTTCGCGCGGAAAACCCTGAGTGACGGCGAAGCGTTCCGCGCCTTCTCCCACCAGCATGACGTGACCCGTGTGCTGCATCACGGCCTGGGCCACCAGAGATACATTTTTGATATTCCGTACGCCCCCGACGGAACCGGCGCGACGCGTGGGACCGTGCATGCAGCAAGAGTCGAGTTCCACCACGCCTTCTTCGTTAGGCAAACCGCCAAGTCCGACGCTATCTTCGTTGGGATCGTCTTCCGGGCCTTTCACCACCTTCAGGGCCGCGTCAAGAGTATCGCCGCCGTTCTTTAGAAACGCGAAGGCATCATCGAGATAGTGAAAACCGTTGAAGGCGGAAACAATGATCGGTCCTTTGCCCGGCCCAGTTGGCGTTTCCGCCTTGGACGAGTTCAGCTGCTTCCGCTGTTGTCCCTGCAGCCCCAGGGATACCGCGCCGATGGCCGCAGTCGAGAGAAAGTCGCGGCGCGAGAAAGCCATGCTGGTCCTCCACCACTGACGAAAGGCTGATGAAACGGGAAAGCATAACATGCCCCTCAAGAACTCGGTGTAGTTGGAAACGTCAAGCCCGGGGTTCGAGGGTCCTCTGATACGAATCGGGTGGAGGCGGATTCACGAAGCCGCAGCCACTCGGCCTTTACTCTGATCGGCGCGGAAGCGCAGCAGCGCGGCGATATTGCCCACATGGTCCAACGCCGGCTCGTCCTTCACGTAGACCAATTCGATATCGCGGCGGATGGCGGCGGGGACAATAGCGTCGCACACATCCTCTAACTCCCGCGTGCCCCGGCCACACAGCGGACAATAACGCACCACGTGCGCGTCGAGATGGCCACAGCTTCCGCATTCGACCGCGTGGGCGGAGTAATTTTCTGTCATCAGTAAGGTCTGCACTTCCCCCATTTCGAGGGACCGCAATACGCGTCGCAGTCCGGTGACACCCTGTCCGTTGCTCTTGGCCTGATTGAGAACTTCCTTGACCAAGTCATGCCGGTGCTGATTGAGCGATTGCCGTAGGATGTGTCCAGCTTGCTCACGCACCTGCTGTTCGGTGACGGTGGCGATATCCGCCGCGATTCGTCCCAGCAATCGTTGCTTGACGTAGGGGTGGAGATGCGGCTCGAACTCATGCCAATTGATGTCCTGGCATCCGATGATGAGATTGTCGAAGACTCCCTTTTCCTGCCCCTGCCGCAGATACTCAGCGACGTTTTTGTAGTGATGCAGGATTTCATCGTTCACGCTGCGTTCGGCATGGCCGGCATCGTATCCCGCGAAACCGTCCCCGCGGCCCCGGCGGGGCAGAGCATGGAAGAGGGCCTCGCGTTCTTTGAGTTCGTCGAGGTGCAGATCAAAAATGCGCGCCCTGTGGCGGTCCACAAAGGCCAGCCACAAGCGTGGTTGTGCGCGCAAGACTAAGACCAGCGGTTTCAGATGGAAGCGGCGATTGACGAAAAGCTGAGTATCGGCGAACTGTGGCGGCAGGTCGAATTCACGCCAGATGTTGCGGCCGCTGCAAGCAAAGACAACCTTGGCGCGGGCCTGATTGCCGTGCCATCCCGCGGCCAAATCGAGGATGCGTTGCAGGTCGGCCCGGGCGCTGCCGTTGCGGCCGTTCTTCTCTGCCTCGTGCAGAGCCTGCCGGACCAGATCCTTGGCCAGGATAGCATCCTCGCGGTGCGACTTGTTCCTGGGCCGGGACGGCTGAAAATAGAAGCTGATAGCGCAGTCCGCGCCATGGCCTTGGAATTGAGCCAGCTCAAGCATGTCTTCGCGGGTGATCATTCCACTCTCTCCTGAGTATCGCAGGGGTCAGTCGGTGCCCGTATTCTGGAACCTCTGGTTTTTGAACCGCCCGGCAATGGGTGGAGACCGCCGCAAGTGCTCGCGGGCGGCAATAATCGAGGCGCTGATGGCCTCCGGGTTGCGATCCGTGATGGCAGCGATTTCTGCCACCGAGAATCCTTCGATCGTGTGCAAGATAAACACTTCGCGGTCTCGCGGCTTGGCTGCAGCCAGAGCAAATTCCATCAGCCTGTCCATCTCGTCGGAGTAGGCGATGTCTTCGGGCGTGGCTGCGCGGCGGTCGGCGATCACGCTTTCTTCGGTAAGAGTTTCATCCGGCTGGTGAAACTGGAGCTCGGGTTCGTCACTGGCGCGAACGTTAGGGACGCGAGCCGAGTCTTCGAGGTGCACCGACAAAACGTGGTCGGAACTGCGAGCCTGGAGGTCGCCGATGGCATGGATGGCCAGTCGGTAGAGCCACGGCTCGAGCGCCAGCTTATCCGGCTTGTCTCCGCCATCGCCCAGAGCTGCGACGATCACTTCGTCGATCACTTCCTCTTTGGTCACGGAGTCGGCCACCATCTGCTCGGCGGCTTCACGAAAATAAAGCTCCCGCTCGACGAAGCGCTCCAAGCGGGAGAGATTCGCATTTACGTAGGAACGGATGTCGTCGGCTGAAATCGTAGATGGCTGTAGTGCCGCAAGGGTTTGCTCGAAAGGAACCTGTGCCGCAGGACGGGAATTGCCCGAACGGCGGCGCGTCCATTTGTGCGAGCTGCGTAGCAGGTCTTTGTGGCGCGTGATCTGTTGCAACAGATCATCGAAAGTGCTCTTGATGGCGGCAAGCGGCGTTTGCGCCGACCGCTGCACCGCCATTTGGCCGGAGGGTAGACGCAGGTTCAGCGAGACCGTTGTACCCTCGCGCGGCGAATTCTGTTCGACTACGCCCTTCAGGTGCAGCAACTCGGGCCGAAACACTTGCAACCGCTTGCGCAGTTTTTCAACCAGATGATTGATTTCTTTTTCGAGATCAGGAGTTTTGCGCAGCTTATAGCTGATGTGGACATTCATGCCAAGCCTCAGAACACGGGTAGCGGGTCCCGTGAAGCTTTGTCGTCCTTACCATCCGATTCTACACCCTGATAGAAAAAGGCAAAGAGCGAAAGTCAGGGGAAATTGCGATTTGGCAATACACAAATGAAACTACGCCATTCAGGGCCGGAGGCCACACCGTTCCAGCAAGTTCATATTACCCGGGCAAGAGTCATGAGACAGGGCAAGAAAATTTACGGTGGTCATCGACCCCGACGAAGAAGGTTATTATGTCGCTACTGCACCCACCTTACGGGGTTGCCACACTCAAGCCAGAACCTTGGATACGCTGATGAAGCGCGTCCATAAGCTATCGAAGTTGTTTGCTTGTGGGCATCCAACAGATCTCGGGATGACTCGCCTGCCCCGGGTTAAGGACCCGGAAATCGTTAGAGTACTCGAAGGCATAGGGCTCACCCTGTGTTATCGGGGAATATCCCGGTTTCGCCGCACCCATGGGACAATCCTTGCCTGCATGAAGATCTTCAATCGGACCATTTCGGAATGCAAGCGCGACTATGCTCTTGGCTTCTAAAGCCAGCTCTGGACTCATGGTCGTTCGAGAATGTTTTGGCGCCGCGAGAATTCTCCACTCCGCAGCCAACAAGAACTGTTGACATGCTCAATCGCTGAGCTGAATTCGTGAGAGCAGACTATCGGTCTGAATCGGAGTCCACCGTCGGGAAGTGGAGGTCCTTCTACACCGCGACCGTAACCGAGGTCTCCGTCCTTGTTACTGGCCGATAGAGAGTATCGCGCTCCACCGGCTCCCGGCCGGCTTCCCGGATCAGGCGAACCAGATCCTTGCGTTGCATGCCTTGGGGAGTGGTGGCTCCGGCGTCGTGATAGATCTTTTCTTCGATGACTGTACCGTCGATATCATCGGCGCCAAAACGTAGCGCGATCTGCGCGATCTTGGGGGTCATCATCTGCCAGTAGGCTTTGATGTGGGGAAAATTGTCGAGCACCAGGCGGCCGACGGCGATTTGTTTGATGTCGAGCATGCCGCTGGTCTTGGGCAGATGCTGCAGCGGCGTGTTATCAGGATGGAAAGCCAGCGGAATAAAAGTCTGAAAGCCACGAGTTTCGTCCTGCAGCGCGCGCAGTTTAAGCAGGTGGTCAACCCGGTCCTCGTCATTCTCGACGTGGCCGTAGAGCATGGTGGCATTCGACTTCAGGCCAATCTGATGAGCCAGTTTGGCGGTGTCCAGCCACTGGTCACCGTCAATCTTGTGATCACAGATGATATGGCGCACGCGGTCAGCAAAGATTTCCGCGCCTCCGCCGGGGAGTGAGTCCACGCCCGCCGCTTTCAGTTGTTCCAGAGTCTCACGAATTGAAAGCTTGGCCCGCTTGGACAGATACGCCACCTCGACCATGGTGAAGGCCTTCAAATGCACTTGCGGAAAGCGCTGCTTGAGTCCGGAGATGAGGTCGAGGAAATACTGGAACGGCAGGTCGGGATGCAGTCCGCCCACGATGTGAAATTCCGTGACCGCCTCGGTATAGCCGGAAGCGGCGGTCTCGAAAGCTTCTTCCAGTGCCAAGGTATAGGCACCGGGCGAGTCTTTCTTACGCCCGAAGGCGCACAGGCGGCAGGCGGCTACGCAGACGTTGGTCGGATTCAAGTGGCGATTGACGTTGAAGTAGGTCTTGTCCCCGTGCATCCGTTCGCGAACGTGGTTGGCGAGCCACCCGACCGCCAGGATGTCACCGCTGTGGTAGAGGGCGAGGGCGTCATCCGGGTCCAGGCGATCGCCAGCAACAACTTTGGCATGAATGGGCCCGAGGCGCAGGTCGTCGGTCTGGAATGGATGAATCGTAGACATCACGTTGATAATACCGCACGCAAGCGGCGGAAGTCACAGCATTGGTGAACCACCCGGTGGCGATACTTACTTCCGGAGCAGCAGGTCTCCCGCTATGAACACAAAGAACACTACCGAGATCACCCCATTCATTGTAAAGAACGCCGCATTCAGGTGGGAGAGATTGGTGGAGGAAACCAGGGAGTGTTCATAGGCAAGAAGTAGCATCACCACGACTACCCCAATCACGGCCAGCTTGCCCAGCCCGAAGACGACCACCAGGCCCAGCAGCAAAACCAGCATGAACACATGAAACAGGCGAGCAATCCACAGCGCGCGTCCGATCCCGAAGTGACGTGGAATGGAGTGTAATCCCGCTTGCCGGTCGAATTCATAATCCTGGCAAGCGTAGAGCACATCGAAACCGCCCACCCAGAACGTTACTGCCGCGGTGAGCAGTAGAATGCGGGGGTCGAAAGAGCCGCGTACCGCGATCCAAGCCGCAGATGGCGCAATGCCCAGCGCCAGCCCCAAAAAAAGATGCGACCAGCGGGTGAAACGCTTGGTGTAAGAGTAGAGCAAAACCACCGCCAGGGCGATCGGAGAGAGCATGAGCGCCAAGTGGTTCAGGTGGGAGGCGGCGAAAACCAGCACTCCGCAGGAAACGATTACGAAAGTAGCGACGAATGCGGGTGTCAGCCTACCCGCGGGCAGAGCGCGCGTCTGTGTACGCGGGTTGGCCGCGTCAATGGAGGCGTCAGCCAGGCGGTTGAAGGCCATGGCGGCGGAGCGGGCGGCGACCATCGCGACGATGATCCAGAGCAACTGCTGTCCGGCTGGCAGGCCGTTCGCCGCCAGCATAGCTCCGCACATGGCAAAGGGGAGTGCAAAGATGGAATGCTCCCACTTGATCATCTCCAGGGTGACGCGCAGGTTGCGGAGAAGGGGCACAGGAGAATGGTAAAGCAAACGGACCACGAGATGCCGGGCTAGGCAGCGCTGCTGATCAGGGGGACGAAGCGGCATCCTTCCAGCAAAGTAATCAGCGGCTTCCCTTCCCGCTTTCGGACCAGTTGCAACTCCTGTGCTTCGGACGGACCCACCGGGATGATCATGCGTCCGCCCTCGCGCAACTGGGCAAAGAGCGGCGCCGGGATTTGCTTTGCGGCGGCTGAGACGACGATAGCATCGAACGGGGCATATTCAGGCAATCCTTGGCCGCCGTCGCCTATCCGCAAAATCAAGTTGGTAAAGCCCAGACGCGACAACGTCTGGCCCGCCTCATAGGCCAGCTGCGGATGACGTTCGACGGAATAGACGTGGGCGGAAATTTCCGCCAGTACCGCAGTCTGATATCCAGAGCCGGTTCCAATCTCCAGCACCTTTGAGAAGGGTTCCAGCCGCAAAAGTTCCAGCATCAGCGCCACGATGTAGGGTTGCGAGACGGTCTGGCCGGCGTTGATGGGGAGAGGATGATCTTCGTACGCTTGATCGCGGTAGCGCGGTTCCACAAATTCGTGGCGCGGGATGCGTGCCATCGCCTTCAGCAAGCGCTCATCGCGGATGCCCCGGGCCCGCAGTTGGGTCTCCACCATCTTCTGGCGCTCGAGCGTAAGACGATCGGTTTGGGATTCGGCAGCCAAGCCCGATTTAGCATACTCCCAATTGGATAGTTTTGGCTGCGCTGGGCGCCGACGGAACGCCGTCGCACAGCGAACTCACTTCTTTCGTTGGCGGACTCTGACGTCGAAGCTGACTACGCCGTTCTGATCGCGTACGGCCACAATTGATACATTGCGGGTGAGGTTGTATTCCACCTGGATTATCTGCTGCGAGGCTTGCGCGACGTTGGTGGTGTAGGTGAGGGTCAGGTTGTTCTGTACCTGCTGCTCAATGGTCACTGCTGGACCGGTCTGGGTGGGCGAAGTCTCCGTAGTCATGCCCTGCGGGTCGATTTTGATGCGGCTGACGCCGAAGAGTTTCTGTACCCGGTTGCTAACTGTGGCATTGAGCGCGGCGCTGAGGATGGCGCTGGAAGTCTCCGAGTTGAACGCCGACTGGGACTGGTTTAATTGCGCCGATTCTTCTGAAGTCTGGCCAAATGCCAGAAGCCCAATAATGTCGGAAGTGGGCAGAGGCGGCTCGGAACGGTAGGTCACATTAGGCCGATCGATCTCGCCGTTGAGATTGAGAGTGACGTCGTAATCGCGAATCCGGGTGGTGGCTTGCAAATCAAGAACCGGAGTGGTGGTCACCGGGTTGATGAACGTGACGTCGCCGCGCTCCAAGCTGTACTTGGTTCCGTTAAAGTACACCTCGCCTTCAATGATGTCGGCACGGCCGAGGATGACGGGTTTGCCCGCGGTGCCGCGGAGATGCAAGTCGGCGTCACCGGAGAGCCGCACGCTGGAAGTCTGCATTTGCAATTCAGGAGTGGTGACAATGTGAACGTCGAGGCGAATCCGGTTTAGCAGGCGATTGGTCGGCGGGAGCGCCGAACCCTGGGAGCGATCCAGATAAGCGCCGAAATCGAAGCCGGGGGTCATGGCCAGCTTCATGACTGTGATGTCGCCGGTAAGCGTGGATCCGGAAGAACCGCCCACCAGACGTAAATCGGCGTTGGCGGTGGAACTGATACCGGGTGGGTAACGCAAGCGGACATCCTGTCCTTGCACCGTAAGGTCGAAGGTAAGGATTCCGCCGCGGTCGGTAGCGTAGCCACCGAAAGTAACCAGGCCGCCACCGGTGTGGGCGATGAGATTCTCGATCTGCAGACGATCCTGATTGAAAACCAAGGAGCCATTGATATCGCTCAGGGCGCTGGGCAGATCAATGTAGGCGATGGCGCCATGATCGATGCTTACACGGCCCTGGGTAACGGGCTTGGCTAGTGCACCCGAAAGCGATAGATCAACCGTAACCACGCCGGATGAAGTGAAGTCCGAATTGAAGCTCTCGATCAGTTTCAGGTTAACCCGGCCTTGGGCTCGCACATCAAGGTCACGTTCTCCGGTCAGCTGAACGGTGCCTGTGGCCGAAATGTCGGTGTCCTCGCCGAGCAAATGGAACCGGTCAATCTTGAGCGCCTGGTTAGCAATAGAGAAACGAACCGGACCGTCGTTGCGGAGCTTCACGTCTTCTACGCTGGCGTCGAGGTTGTCGAGATTGGCCGTGAGCTGCAATTCCTGCGGCCGGCGCAACGGACCCACCAGGTGCAGTTCGCCGTCTGTCCGCGAATGTCCGGTCACGCCGCCTCGCACGTAGACGCGCAAGAGCGAATCCACATCAAGCTGGCGAAAGCGGAAGTACACGTCTGCAAGCCAGTCGCCGCGCGCCTGAACGCTGCCTTCAACATTCAGGTCCGCCTGTGCGAACCGGGATTGGCCAGTAATCCGGAGCTCAGAGCCCTGGGAGACCGCATTAATGGTGAAGTCGCCCGCGCTCTCTTGGTCGAAGGTCAAGTCGCGGAGGTGAATGGCGGCATTGATCCCTGGTGCGTCCAAAGTGCCGGAGCCGGAGGCTGAGAAATCCGCCAGGCCAGTAACAGCGATATGGCCGTTTTGCAGTGTGGGAATCCGGGCCAAATCAAAATTGGCGCCAGTCAAATTGAAGTGAAAAGCATGACTCGTGGGATTGAAAGCTGCGTTACCCGCGACGCTGGCCTCGTAGTGTTTGAGTTCGATATCTTTGAGTCCGATCTCTCCGCCGCTGAAATCCATAACAGCGCTGAAACGCTCCACCGGTTCACCGTAGACCGTGCTGTTGCGCAGCAGAATGTGGCCTTGTCCGTGCGGGTCGGCTCGCGTTCCCGCCATTTGCAGCTGAACATCCATGGTGCCGGTAACCGGATATGCGTACCCCACTAGGGCAAGAAGCCCGGCCACATCTGCGTTCTGGGTATCAAGGTGCGCCTGGAAGGCACTGGCGTCGGTGAACTGCCGCTGGACAAGATGTACGTGGAAATCGAATTTGAGCGAATCGGGGTCGCGACTCAGCGTACCATTGCGCACTGCGAAGACCGAGGGTGAGAGTTGAATGTCCGCACGCAGAGCATTCCAGGCGACCATTTTTTCAGGCGTTGGCGAGGTGGCGGGAAGGAGCGTTTCGAAGTCTTGCGACTGCAAATTGCCCGCAATCGTGATCTCGGAGAGTTTTCCTGTGGCGGTGCCGTTGAACGACGCATGGCCTTTGAGGGTGACGGGGATAGGCCCTCCATACCCCGCCGCGCTGAAAACCGGCTGCCATTCGCTCAGGTCCGTGGTGGTGACGGAGAGCTTGAGCGCCGCGCTCGAGGAAAGTGTTCCCGACGCGCGAACCTGAGTAGCGCGCGTAGATGCATTCAATTGATCGAGCTGCAGCTCGCCCGGGCCGGCCCGGTACGTTCCCTGAAGGTGAGCGGTGATGGGCAATTGCGCGCGGGAGGTACTCGCGGGCGGCACTACATCGGCCGCGAACTGAGCTTCCGCATCGCGCGGCGAGCCCTTCCACCGGGCGTCTATGTTGCCGCTGACCAGTCCGGCAAGTTTGATCTTGTGAAATGGTCGCGACCGGGTCGAGAAGGCCGCGGCAATTTCAGCGGCAGCCAAGTCTTTGAGACGCAGGCGAACCGCGCCCGCCTGCCGGTCGGATTCTCTTGTCTTTGCGGCCGCCATCGCAGTTTGCGGATTGAGCCATTGGGTCACATCGGCATCGCCGGTAACACTGCCGCCGAACACACGGCCCTGGATCTGCGAGAGTATGAGCCGCTTAGAATTGAGCGCATATTGCGCGCTCAGATTGGCGTTGTGTACTCCCACGGGAAAGTCGCGCCAGTCGAGATTCGACAATAGAGCTTTGCCAATCGAGGAGAAGTCCTGCGGGGACCAGGAACCGTGCCCCGTCAGCCGGACTTCACCACGCCGGACTTCTGAGCGCCGTGCAATGGCCGCCGCCTCGGCCAGATCAAGACTGGCATCATAGTCGCCTTCTATCTTCATCCGATCAAAATCCGGCTGAGTAAAATCCTGTACCTGCCCTTTGGCCTGAAGGCGTGAGCGACCGGAGGTCGCTTTCAGCGATCGTAGCTCGAGCCGGTTCCGGCTGAGGCTGAAGTGGGCTTCGGCAGTCCAGGCAAACGGGCGATAATTCTGCAACGCGGTATCGGCTTTGCCCAGCAAAATATTGCCGTCATAGGTTCCGCGGAAGAACGAATAGCTCATGTCCGCGGAGACATTCCTGACCGCAAAATCAAATGGGATTTTCCGGTCTCCCCAAATGACCTCACCGCGGCGCACTTCGAGACGGTTGATGGAGAGCGCGAAAAGCTGCTCCATCGGTTTCGCGTTCGAAACCTGCTTCACTTTTGGTTTGGGCTGGTTGGTGCTGCCGTCGGAATAAAGAATGATGTGAACGACGGGATGATCAAGAATCAGGTAACTCAGTCCGACTTCAGGCCGCCAAATCGACCAGATCTTGATTTGGGCCATCAGACTGTCCAGATGGGCGTACGGCACTTCCCCGGGCTGCTCTCGGCCGTGGATGGTCAGATCGCGCACTTCCACCTGAAAGTGAAAAGGGACGGTGTGGAGGCTACCCAGTACCACCCGTCCGCCGGTCATCTGTTCCAGCATGGCCACCAGACGCTGGCGAACCAGATCGCGAAAAGAATCGGTGGTACTGTACCAGCCCAAGCTCACCAGCAACAACAGTGCGCCGAGCATGAACCATAGCAGGAACTTCCAGACCTTGCGCCGCGCCGGCTTCACGCCGGTTTCACTCATTGTCCCCGGACCCCGGGTACAGCCGTCAATGCCTGCGAGCGAATTTGGCTTCCAGCCCGGAGGCTCTCCAACCAGGCGGTAAGTAGCTGAGTGATCTTCTTTTGGGTAAGAAGTTCCTTGATTTTTCCCGACACTTCAGCCAGGGGAACGCTCTGCCCACCCGATTCGTGAAGTTGAGGCAGAAGCTCCTGCTGGTAGTAGCTCGCGATGCTTTTATTATCGATGTTGACTGCCGGACGCAGGCGGGAGTCCACCAGGCTCATCAGGTCGAGCTGGGCCGCTACCCGGTTCTTGAGATCTTCCTGGTTGAGTCCATAGCGCTCGAGCAGCGCTTGCCAACCCGATTCAGTTTCGGCGTTGGGATACTGCTTGCGAATTTCAGCGACACGCTGCGCCACTTGCTCTGGAGATGCGTGCGAGGAATCAGGAGCTCGCAGTTGCTCACCCAACAACTCCTGGTCAATTAGGTGATCGAGGGCAGTCTTGCGGTCAGCCGCGGTTAGCTGATCCAGGGGACGGCCGCTGCTAAAGGCTTCGTAACAAAGTGAGTCTTCCCAGTCGCTTTGCAGAATGACATGGCCGTTGACGATGGCCACGATGCGGTCAATCACTTCCGCGTCGCTCCTCGGGGAAGCCAGTGCGAGAACAGCCACGACGCAGACGAATATGGAAAACCTGTTACCCATCAGAAAGTCTGCCCGATGCTGAAGAAAACATTGAAATGGCTCGCATGCCGAGGATCGAAGACGGTCACATTGTTGACTGTCTTCCGACTCGGAAAGGCGGGAGGATTCAGATTGTATCCGAAATCGAAGCGCACTGGGCCCACCGGAGTCTTGTATCGCACCCCGACTCCGATGGCGTGCGAGACGTAGTTGTAGTCACACTGGCTGGCGGTGGCCTGTTGCAAACAGAGCCGTGGGCTTTTCTGGCTCCAGCGCAGCAGGTTGTGGAACATGTCATGCCCGTTGGTAAAGATGTTTCCGGCATCATGGAAGATGGCAAAGCTCATGTTTTCCTGGAAAAAGGGCAGGGTCGGCGGAGGAGTGCGGAGCTCGATATTATTCACGAACAGCGCTGCTCCGCCCAGGGGAAAGCCGGTCTGAGGATCACGCGGTCCCGCCTGATTCAATCCGAATCCACGATGCGAGTTTCCGCCTCCGGCAAAGAAACGTTCGGCCAGTGGAAGACACGCCCGCTGCCCGGGCTCAGGCGTGTCGCACTCTTCTCCCGGCTGAGGCATGAAAGTCCTTCCGAATGGGGTTTCGACCCCGATGCGGGTGGAGCGAGCCAGAACAAACTTCCTCTCCCGGTTCTTGCCGAATGAGTGATAGGTAGAATTCTGGATGAGCAGGCGGCCGAAATCAGTCTCCGAACTAAAGTAGGTGCTTGCCACTCCCCCGTCAATGGTGGTGTAATTCCCCTTGGTGCTCTCCAGATCACTGTCGCGCTTGTTGCGGATGTAGCTGAAGTTGGGAATGCCCACGCGTGTCGGCTGGGACAGCAGCGGAATCTGGTCCGGGCTGATCGTATTCGTGATGTCATTCGCCTTGACCCGCCGGTAAGTCATGCGGTAAGTCATAATGCTAGTCTTGCTGATCGTTTGTTCGGCCGCCACCGACCCTTCCAGGCGTTGCGAGGTGAAGGTGGTGACGTCCACCGTGTTGTCGTAGAAAGTGGTAAAGGTTAGGCGCCAGTTGGGATTGTTGAACAAACGCGGTGCGTCGTAACTGACCAGACCGCGCTGTTGCAGTCGTCCTACGTTGGCCTTGAACACGATCGTATGATTGAGGCCGCGGAAGTTGAGGCGAGTGACGCCGAACGACACCCGGGGGCTGACTCCTGTCTCTCCCAGAGGGTTAGTCCCATTGACGGTCGGCTGTCCACTTTGGAACTCCAGCCCTAGACCATAATTGAAAGTATAGCGCTTGGCTTCCTGCACATTTACCAGGACATTTTTTTTCGCCTCGCTGCTTCCCGGATTCTGCACCGCCGTATCCACCTGGCTGAAGATGCCGAGGTCATAGAGGCGTTTTTGAGTATTCAGCATGTCGATCTGGCTCAGAGGATCACCCGGCTTGATCTGAATTTCATGTTGCACAATGGAGTCACGGGTGTGATTTAAGCCGGCAACATACACCTGGTCCACAATTACCTGGTCTCCCGGATGGATGGTGTAAGTGACGTCTCTGCGGTTGGGATCATCCGTCGACGGCTTAACTGAAGCCTCGAAAGTGGCATCGGGAAAACCATTATTGAAATAGTAGTTCAGAATGATTTCGCGATCCTCGTTGATCTTGGAGTACGCAAATGCCTGCCCCGGCGATATATTGAGATCAGGGAATGGGTTGTTCAATGCGCTTTCGTTGCCCACAATCTGTAGGGTTCCCACTATGCTCTGTGGGCCTTCCTCGATCAGCAGAGTAATCGCAAGTTCATTCTTGTTTCCGTGATAGCTGTCTTCCACCTTGGGTGTGACTTTCACATCCAGGAAGCCGTTGGCGTGATACGGGTTGGACACGATATTGCGGACGTCCCCCGAGAGCAAGGCCTGGCTGTAACGGCCGTACGACAGGAAGCGTCCAGCGGGCTGGATTTGCATACGGGATCGGATCTGTTCCTGGCTGAAGCTCTTGTTCCCGATGATCTCGAGCTTCGCCAGCTTGTGGCGTTCTCCTGGGTCGATGGTATAGGTGACACGCAGTTCATCGGAGGAAATTGTGGTCTTCTGCTGGCCGACCTTGGCATCGAAGTAGCCGCGCCCCTGCATGTAGTTGAGCAGATTACGGCGCCCTTCGTTGAGCAAGTCATCGTCGAGCGCGTTTTCTTCGTACACGGGAACGCTCTTCTTGAGCTGGGAACGGCTGATCTTGAAGCCCTCCGTGGCAATATCAACTTTCGGTCCGGGTTGGATTTCGAAGGAATAATCGACGGTATTGGTTTCCGAACGATAGGTTCGGCTTGAGATCGCCACCTGGGACAAAAGGCGATTTTGCTTTTGATATTTTTTCCGCAGGCGGTCGAGTGCGCGACTGAGGCGCTGTACGGTGACGTAGTCGCCAGGGTGCATCTTCGCGATGTCCTGAATCTGTCCCTGCGAAAATCCCGCCGGACCAGTCACGGTCACATGGCCAACCTTCGCATGAGCTCCAGGTGTGATTCGGAAAGTAATGTTCATCTGCTGCGTCTCGGGATGCGGTTGCTCCTCGTCGCTGGAACTGGACAGGTAGTAGCCGTTCTGCTCCATCAATTGCTTGATGTTGGCCAGGGCGCGCTCAAGTTTTTCCCGGGTAAACAGCTCTCCCAACTGAAGCTTGGATGCGTTCACCACTTGGTTGGCTGCCGGGGGATTGGGCGCTCCTTCGACGAAGATTTCACCCACGAAGAAATTCGGCCGGATGCGAAATGCCAGGATCACCTGATGCTCCGAAGTGTGCTCGGCCTCAACTTGAATATCGGCAAAGCGACCCGTGGCGTGGAGAGCCTGAATGCTCTGCCGCACATTCTCGCGTTGCAACGGGACGCCGGTTTTTTGGGCGATCAGATCGAGCAGGCGCTTTGCACTCGCGGCCGGGAGATCGGGAAAATCAATCTTCTGCACGATCAGACCCTCGTACGCGGTCATTCCACCGGTCGCAGGCGCAGCTTGAGGCTGGGCTGGTGGCGAACTGGTTTGGGTTGATGGGGCTGCGGGAGATTCCTGCAGCACAGGCGATTGTGCCTCTACACCGGAACAGAGAGCGGCAGCGAGAGCCAATGCCGATAGGGTTGTGCGAATCGCCCCCTTTAAGCGCAAACTGGCTCCTCGCGAGTGCAGGTCATGGTGGTTCGATGAACGGGTATCCAGCCGTGTTGCATTTGGCCCGGGAAACCGGGCGGCACCTATAATAATGGTTCGGACCCCCGGAACTGGTGATCTGTTTGAAACTGGAAGAAAGATATTCGCGGCAGGTGCTTTTCCCCGGAATCGGCCGGGACGGGCAGCGCAAGCTGGCCGCCGCCCGTGTGGCCCTGGTAGGATGCGGTGCCACCGGCTCCGCACTCGCTTCCCTGCTGGCCCGTGCCGGCGTGGGCAGCATCCGGATTGTCGATCGCGATTACGTTGAGCCCAGCAATCTGCAACGGCAGTCGCTATTCGATGAATCCGACGCGGCGCAATCGCTGCCCAAGGCCATCGCGGCGGCACGCAAGATTGCCGCCTTCAACTCCCAGATTATAGTTGAACCGCAGGTTGCGGACCTGGTTCCGGCGAACGTCGAGTCCCTTTTGGAGGGAATGCAATTAATTCTCGATGGAACCGATAACTTCGAAACGCGTTATCTGCTCAACGATTTTGCTGTGAAGGCTTCCCTCCCATGGATCTACACCGCGGCCGTGGGCAGCTACGGCGTTACTTTGAACGTGCTGCCGGGGAAGACAGCGTGCTTGGCTTGTCTGTTTCCCGATCTTCCACACGGAACCCTTGAGACCTGCGAGACGGCTGGAATTCTGAACTCCGCCGTGAACCTGGCCGCTTCAATCGCGGCCACCGAGGCCTTCAAGGTGCTGGTGGGCGCGGACGCGTGGGTGCGCCGCACCCTGCTTTCGTTCGACGTATGGAGCAACCAACACGCCGAAGTCAGGGCAGAAGATCCGCGGCCCGGGTGTCGCGCGTGCGGCGATCGGGAGTTTCTGCATCTGGCGGGCGCAGGCAGAGCGCACATCACGCTATGCGGACGAAACTCCGTGCAGATCCACGAGCGTCATCGGCCCATCGATTTCTCCGAAGTGAGCCAGCGGCTGAAACCACACGGGGCGGTGCGGCATAACGATTTCGTGCTGAAGTTCTGGCCGGAACCCTACGAGATGACGTTGTTTCCCGACGGCCGGGCAATCATCAAGGGTACGACCGATACCGCAGTGGCGCGGAGCTTGTACGCCCGGTACGTGGGCAGTTAGGGCAGCGGGTGTAGCCCGCTCTAGGCGGCGCTGAACCAGCTTATCCTTGGACGCGCATAGTCTTCCCACTCCAGAAACTCTCGCGAAGCTGGCGCTTCAACATTTTTCCAGTCCCGGTTTTTGGGAGCGGCCCTTCCACGAAATTTACCCGGCGGGGCATTTTAAATTTGGCGATACGTTGCCTCAAGAATGACATCAATTGTTCCTGGTTAAGTTGTTGACCCGCTTTAAGAACAATGATGGCCACTGGGATCTCTCCCCATTGCTCATCGGGGGCCGAGACTACGGCGCATTCTAAGACGGCGGGATGAGCGAAGATGGCTTTCTCCACTTCGATTGACGAAATGTTTTCACCGCCGCTGATAATGATGTCCTTCTTGCGATCGACGATGTAGATGTAGTTCTCGTCGTCCCAAACCGCCATGTCTCCGGTGTGCAGCCAGCCGCCGGTGATGGCGGCTTTGGTGGCGTCGGGCTCTTCGTAGTAGCCGTCCATTACATTGTCGCCGCGGACGACGACCTCGCCCACGGTTTCGCGGTCGCGCGGCACATCCCGCATTTCTGAATCGACGACGTGAACTTCGCAGCCGACGAGCGGCCAGCCCGCGGCCGCAAGGCGAGTGAGCCGATCGGATTCGTCGGCGCAAGCCACAGTACCTTTGGTCTGAGCCGTCGTGATCACGGGACAGGTTTCAGTGAGACCGTAACCGGAACATACCTCGCAGCCGAAGGCCTGCTCAAGGCGGGCAATCAGTTCGGGGGATGAGGCGGCCCCGCCCGTGGTGATCACTCTCATGCTCGACGTATCGAACGTCCCCAGGTCGGGACAATTGAGCAGGGCGTTCGCCATGGTGGGAACCAAGGTCATACCGGTGGCCTTCTCGTCCTGAATGAGACGCAACACATGCGATGGCTCAAAGCGGCGGACCATGACATGCCGAGCTCCGCTCATAGTGATACTTTGCGGACGCCCCCAGCCATTGGCATGAAACAAGGGGATGGTGTGCAGCTCCACGTCGGTGTCTTTACAGGACAAGGACGCGAGCAAGCCCAAGGCGTGCAGGTAAAGCGTGCGGTGCGACAGCATGACTCCCTTGGCAGTGCCGGTGCTACCGCTGGTGTAGAAGAGTTCGGCGATTTCATTTTCGTCGAAGGAGAAAATGTCGGGACGCGAGATACGGTCGCGCGCCAGCAAGTCTTCCAGGAGCAAGTCCGCTTGCGGGACGCACTGGTCAATCGCGACATAGCGCTTGATGCTGGGGCAGGCCTCTCGCAGCTCCTGGATCAAAGGAGCAAACTCACTTTCAAACACCAGCATGCTGGCGTCCGCGTGATTGAGAATGGTTGTGAGTTCAGCAGGCTGCAGGCGCACGTTGAGCAGCATCGCGATGGCTCGAACCAGAGGTGGACCGTAGTAGCCTTCCAGAAGCTGATGATTATTGAAGCTGAGATAAGCGATGCGGTCACCGGGACGGATACCTTCCGAAAGGAGGCCGGCCGCCAGACGTTCGCAGCGCTCTCCGAACTGGGCGTATGTGAAAGAGCTGGGGCCCGAGACCACGCCTATTTTCTTGCCGTAAAGATCCACGGCCCGGTACAGACATCGAATGGGTGTAAGCGGCACGTTCATGATCTAACCTGAAAAACTCTCCTGAGAATTTCTCTTGATCCCCGCTGCGCATGATACACGACATGAAATGACGCATCGGGATAGTCTTAGAGAACTGCCCCAGGGGGCACTATTTGCGGAGCACACCATGGCAAGCCTTACCGGCAAGACGTTATTCATCACTGGCGCCAGTCGTGGCATTGGCTTGGCCATTGGCTTGCGCGCCGCTCGCGATGGAGCCAACATCGTCATTGCTGCCAAAACCGCGACCCCTCATCCCAAGCTGGCCGGCACCATCCATACCGCCGCCGCGGAAATCGAAGCAGCGGGCGGGAACGCCCTGGCGTTGGTGGTTGACGTTCGGTCTGATGAGCAGGTTTACCACGCCGCAGAGCAAGCTGTCAGCCATTTCGGCGGCATCGACATCCTGGTGAACAATGCCAGTGCGATAAGCCTTACCGGCACGCTGGAGACGCCGATGAAGCGTTATGACCTGATGATGGCAGTAAATGTCCGTGGAACCTTTCTGTGTTCCCAGGCCTGCCTGCCACATCTGAAGAAGGCGACGAACCCGCACATTCTGACGCTTTCGCCGCCTCTCGACATGCGAGCCAAATGGTTTGCCCCGCATCTCGCCTACACCATGGCGAAGTACGGAATGAGCATGTGCGTACTGGGCATGGCGGAAGAATTTCGCGAGACCCGGATTGCAGTAAACGCGCTATGGCCGCGCACCATTGTCGCGACGGCGGCGCTGCAAGTCATTCCGGGCGCTGAGGCCGAGCGTGGCCGGACGCCTGAGATCGTGGCCGACGCGGCATGGCACATTCTGACTCGCGATTGTCGCATCACAACCGGCAATTTCTTTATCGACGACGAGGTTCTGGCCGCTGCGGGGATTACTGATTTGAGTGGATACGCGGTGGCAAAGGACAAGCCGCTCAAACCGGATCTCTTTGTTGACGCAATCTCATGAGCCGGCCTTGCACGGGCGGGGAGGCCCGGGTTACTCCAGCAAATCGGGTTGCTCGCGGACGATGCGTGCCCAGAGCGGCTGGAACTGAAACCAGCCGGCCAGGTGTGATCCGACCTGCTGTCTCGTTATCGCGGCATCGGCGGGGTCAATCTTCACAGGTGTGCCGACGGCTTCGGCCATCAGTTGAGCCTGGCAGCTTCGTTCCATGGTGATCAGCCACCACGCGGCTTCGTCGACCGTATGGCCCACCGTCAACAGGCCATGATTGCGCAGAATCACGGCCTTCATATTTCCCAGGGCTTCTGCAATTCGCTCCCCTTCCGCAGTCTCATAAACTACGCCGGTGAAGTCCGCGAACAAAGAGTGGTCTTCATAAAACGCACAGACATCCTGGGTAATGGGATCGAGCAAACGGCCGAGCGACGACCAGGTCTTTCCATATAACGAGTGGGCATGGGCGGCAGCCACGATATCGGGGCGCGCGGCGTGAACCTGGGAGTGAATTGCGAAAGCCGCTCCATTCACCGGGTACTTCCCTTCCACGACCTGACCCTGGTCATTTACCAGAATCAGGTCAGAGACACCAATCTGGCCGAAGTGCATGCCAAAAGGATTTACCCAAAAGTGATCGCGGCGTTCCGGATCACGGGCGGTAATATGGCCGGCGACTCCTTCATCGAATCCGAATCGTGAGAACAGCCGAAAAGCGCCTGCCAGCCGCTGCTTGCGATATTGGCGTTCCTCCGCCAAGGTGGCAAACGTTGGAGGTCCAGGCAGGTTAAGAGGGTTTTGCGTGGCTACTGCCATGGACGCCTCCCGCCAATCAGGCAATCACGCGCTGCACGCACAACTATAGCACCGTACCAGGCCCGCAATGAGTGGTGGGGATTGGCAGGCCGAAAGGAGACAGGGATCTTGATGCAACGCTGAATGCTGCTCCACCCAAAATCGCTCCTTCTCGGGCGGCAAGCTTAAGGATAGTAACGGACAACCCACTCCGCCACGCAGCACGGCTTCCCCTGGCCTTGATCTTCCATGACTACTGAAAAAACAGCTTCACGAGCGTCGCTCACGTCTTTCAGGGATTGCAGTGTGAAGCGTCCGCGAATCTTTGACTCCGCCCGAACCGGCGAGGGAAAGCGAACTCGATTCAAGCCGTAGTTCACGGCCAGCCTAACGCCACCTCGAATTTGCAGCGCCTGCTGCAACAGATGGCTGAGCAAGGAAAGGGTCAGGAAACCATGGGCGATGGTTGTGGCGTAGGGCGATTCCTGCTGTGCGCGATCGCGTTCCAGATGAATCCACTGGCGATCTTCGGTGGCCTCGGCAAATTGCTGGATGCGATCCTGGGTCACCGCGAACCAATCGGTGGTCGCGATCTCACGACCCACGAAATCTTTCAGGGCCCCCAGGCTTTCGATTACCAGCGGCGGCATGGTAAACACCTCTTTCGCTCTCTGCTTACCCAGTGACCTGGCTAAGCCGGCGCATTCTTTTCCCGCGCATCCAGGAACATGTAAGTCACGATGGCAGCGCCAATTACATTGCCTTTTATGTCAGTCAGATCGACACTCCCAACGCTCAGGGTAGAACCAATGCGAAGCAGGCGGGAACGGGCAAAGATGCGGCCCTCGCTGAAGGGCCGGAAATAGTTAATCTTCATTTCAACCGTAGTGATCTTGCGCTTGCCCCCGAAGTGACGGTTGATGGCCATTCCGACCGCCACATCGGCCATGGCAGCCGCGACTCCTCCGTGAGCCACGCCGGCGCTGTTGGTCAATTCGTGGCGCAGAGCGCACTCGATGACGACGCCATCGCGATGAACCCCTGTGAGTTTCACCCCGAGTAGCATGTTGAACGGGATCTTCGGCAAGAAATCACGAATCTGGCGAGCAGTAAGTTTGGGATGTTTCATCGCGAGGAGGTTGCCATGTTTTCACAATGATGACAAGTTAGGTGGCGCGTTCGAACAGGCCCGCAGCCCCCTGGCCGCCACCCACGCACATGGTCACGACACCGTAGCGTGCCTGGCGGCGTTCCATCTCGTTGGCCAAAGTGCCGACCATGCGTGAACCAGTCATGCCGAAGGGATGGCCGATGGAGATTGAACCGCCATTCAGGTTGAGCTTGTCCATCGGTATGCCCAGACGATCGCGACAGTAGATTACTTGCACCGCGAAAGCTTCGTTAAGTTCCCACAAATCGATGTCTTCTACTTTCAGACCCTGACGCTTGAGCAACCTGGGCACGGCGACCGCCGGACCGATGCCCATTTCGTCCGGTTCGCAACCAGCAACCTGGAAGCCGCGGAAAATTAGCTTGAAGGGAATGCCGAGCTCATTGGCTCGCTGGCGCGACATGAGCAGCGTTGCAGAAGCGCCATCGGAAAGCTGCGATGAGTTCCCCGCGGTTACGGTGCCTTGTCCGCTGCTGGGGTCGAAGTGAGGCTTCAGGGCGAGCAGCCCTTCCAGGGTAGTGCCGGGACGGTTGCACTCGTCGCGATCGCAGCAGACTTCCTCGGTGCCGACTATTTCGCCGGTCTTCTTGTCGAGCACTGCCTTGGTGACCTTCATGGGAGCGATTTCGCCCTCAAAAGAGCCTTCCTGCTGAGCCCGGGCAGTGCGTTGCTGGCTGATCAGCGAATACTCATCCTGAGCCTGCCGTCCGATCTTGTAGCGCTTGGCCACGATCTCGGCCGTTTCTCCCATAACCATGTAAATGCCGGGGTATTTCTGTTTGACAATCGGGCTGGGATCGTTATCGCGAACGATCAGGCTGACGCTCTCCACACCGCCGCCGATCGCGGCGTCCGCGTCTTCGTTCACAATCTGATGAGCCATCATCGCAATCGCTTGCAGGCCGGACGAACAGAAACGGTTCACGGTGATTGCCGCAACCGAAGCCGGCAAGCCCGCCAGCAGGGAGGAGACGCGTGCTATGTTGTGGCCTTGCACTCCATGCGGCTGGCCGCAGCCGAGAACTACGTCTTCGATCTCTTGCCCGTCCAGTTGTGGCGTTTTCCGTAAGACATCCTTGATGCAATGAGCGGCTAGCTCTTCGGGCCGGGTCATGTTGAAGGAACCGCGAAACGATTTCGCAAGCCCGGTTCGCGAACTGGCAACCACTACCGCTTCTCTCATGTTTCTCCGAGCTCAAATTCTAGTCGTTGGTCGATCGGCGTTGGTCGTTGGTCAAAATCATGCCTTAGCTGGCCGCTACTCCTTCTTTGTCGAAATCGGCGAATGTTTTTCCTTCGGCAGCCAATTGCTGGAGCAGCGGGGCTGGCTTCCAAAGTTCGCCATGAACTCCATGAAATTCGCTGATGCGCTGGTAAACCTTCTGCAACCCAACGCTATCGGCGTACCACATCGGGCCTCCGCGATAGGCGGGGAATCCGTAGCCGTTGAGATAGATGATGTCGATATCGCCTGCACGTAACGCATAGCCTTCCTCCAGAATGCGCGCTCCCTCATTGACCAAGGCGTAAATGCAGCGATCAACAATCTCGTCGGCCTGGATTTGCCGCTGTGGAATGCTGGCCTCCGCGGCCCATTGTTTTGTCCATACCGCCAGCTCTGGATCCGGGATCGCGATCCGCGAGTCGTCGTACTTGTACCAGCCCGCTCCGGTCTTCTGGCCAAAGCGCCCCATTTCGCAGAGGCGGTCTCCGGCGAATGGCTGCCGTATGCCGGGCTTTTCCAGGTGGCGATATTCTTTCCGGATGCGCCAGCCTACGTCGAGTCCAGCCAGGTCGAGTGTGGCCAGCGGGCCCATGGCCATCCCAAAATCGTAGAGGGCCTTATCCACTGCCTCTGCGCTCGCGCCTTCTTCCACCATAAAAGTCGCCTCCCTTACGTAGGGATGGAACATCCGATTGCCCACAAAGCTGCGGCAGTTGCCCACCAGTACGCCAACCTTCCCCAGCTTTTTCGAGAGCTGCATGCAGGTTGCGATCACCTCTTTGCTGGTCGCCTTGCCGCGCACGATTTCAAGCAGCCGCATTACGTTGGCCGGACTGAAAAAGTGGGTGCCAATGACGGATGAAGCACGCGAGGTTACGGCCGCGATCTCGTCGATATTCAGCGTAGAAGTGTTGCTGGCCAGGATGACCCCTGGCTTGCATATTCGGTCGAGTTCGCCAAAGACTTCCTTCTTCAGTGCCATGCCTTCAAAAACTGCCTCGATCACCATATCCGCTTTGCCGAAATCATCGTAACTCAAGGTTGGTCGAATCAGTTCTAGCCGCTCATCAACGAACTGCTGGGTGAAGCGTCCACGTTTCACCGAAGTGGCATAATTTTTGTAAATGTTGGCGAGCCCACGATCGAGAGCAGCCTGGTCGGCTTCCTTGAGCAAGACGGGAATGCCGGCGTTGGCGAATACCATGGCGATACCGCCCCCCATCGTTCCCGCCCCAACCACTGCGGCAAAATTAATCGGAATGACAGGAGTTTCTTTGGGGACATCTGGAATCTTGGCGACTTCGCGTTCCCCGAAAAACACGTGGATGAGGGCCTTGGACTGGTCCGAATAAAGGCAATCGAGAAATAGCTTAGCCTCAGCCTGACAGCCCTCCTCGAAACGCAAACGGGTAGCAGCTTCGATGGCCTCGAGCGCTGCGAGCGGGGCGACCAGATTGCGCTGCTTCTTGCCTACGGCATCGCGGGCAGCGGCAAATATCGCCGAGTTTTCCTGCGCCGCGCCCAGCTTCTGATTGCGCTCGCGGGTCTTGGGAGCTGGCCTTCCCGCGATCTCACGCGCGAAGGCCAGCGCACCATTCAAGAAATCGCCTTCGATCAGCCGGTCTACAATTCCAACATTTAGCGCCTCTTGCGCCTTGATCGAGTTCCCTCCAGTACACATCTCAACTGCTTTCGCAACCCCGGCAAGTCGGGGCAGACGCTGTGTGCCAGCCGCCCCTGGAATCAGACCCAGCTTCACTTCTGGCTGGCCGACCTGGGCAGTAGGCGCCACCACTCGGTAATGGCCGGACATGGCCAACTCGAGCCCGCCGCCAAATGCGGTCCCATGAATCGCCATGACCACTGGCTTGGAACAGTTCTCGATCTTCAGCAGTAGGGGAAGTAATCCAGGACCCGGACTTCCCTTGGCGTGGGTCATCTTGGTGAATTCTTTGATGTCCGCTCCAGCAACAAAAGTGCGCCCGCCTCCGATGACCACAGCGGCGATCACACAGTCGTCTTTCTCGGTTTGATCAATGGCCTCGGAAATCCCTTCGGGCACACCTGGACTCAGGGCGTTCACCGGTGGGTTGTTGATGGTGATGACCGCCACATCGTCATGTTTTGTAAATTGCACCAGATCGTTCATTTCGATGGCTTCTCTCCGGCAACGTTCTGAACAGTTTTTCGCGGCTGAAAATCGTAGCCTATCTCACGCATCCTACAGGTACAAAGGCAACCCTGGATCATATGATCAGAGCGGAAAAACCGTCAATGATCGCGTGCCCGCCTCGATTCGATCATCTGCGTCTCACAGGTTGTTATTTCTGTGCGCTCTTTGCTGTTAAAAACTTAAGCTGTTAAAAGCTTAAGATCGAGTGCGGAATCTTGGAGCACCAGACCGCGTTAGCTGGGTGCCCCTGGAGAATTCCGCACCCGTGGGGAGCGGAATCGGCCCTTACAGAAATGGCCACCTGCGGGTCTGCCGCATCGTGGATGAGAACCGTCAGTTGCTGAGCCGAGCTTCGGTTCGCCGCATTCCCAGACTGCATGCTTCGATCCTGCGGTTACAATAGTCGGTCTAGCAATCTGGTTCTAATAATCTGAGGATCGCTCATGTCATCTTCCCGCCCGGTTGCGCCGCACACCGTTTCTGACGAGATTCCTCCCGTTCCGCTGACGATCGAGGGGTACTGCGTGTTGCATCAAATGATGCGAATTCGCTGGGCGGCCTGGCGGCAACTGCCCTCTGCTGAAAAAATTGCGGTTGTCGATGAAGCCTCGGATGTCCTGGCCAAGCTGGAAACAAATGCCGAGGGACAGTCCGCTCTGTTTTCTTTGCTAGGGCACAAGGGCGATCTGATGCTGGTCCATTTTCGGCGGTCGTTTGACGAACTGAATCGGGCGGAACTGCAACTGGCGCAACTGGCACTGAACGATTATCTGGAACCAACCACGTCATACCTGTCGGTCATCGAACTGGGCCTGTATGAGTCCACCATCAAGACCTACAAGGAGCTGAAAGATCGCGGCGTCGAGGCACATTCGGAAGAATGGAAACGCGAGATTAGCGATGTTCTGGCACGGCAGAAGGAAGCCATGCATCCGCGGCTGTTTCCTGAACTGCCCAAGCACCGTTACGTCTCTTTCTATCCGATGGATCGACGCCGTGGTGAGGCGAAGAACTGGTATACCCTGACGATCGAAGAGCGCGCGCGTCAGATGAACGAGCATGGACTAGTGGGGCGGCGGTATGCCGGTGAAGTTAGGCAGATCATCACCGGTTCGATCGGCTTCGACGACTGGGAGTGGGGCGTCGATCTTTTCGCGGATGATCCTTTGGTGTTCAAGAAACTGATCTACGAAATGCGCTTTGACCAAGTGAGTGCAGTGTACGCTCTGTTCGGGCATTTTTATTTGGGAGTGCGGTGTCCGGCGGCGGGTTTGAGTAAGCTGCTGGGCGGGGAGTTGCCGGCCGGCTAGTAAAAGCCTTTAGCCGCAAAGGACGCGGAGGTTTCCGCGAAGGAAGCAAAGAACTCTTCTGTAATCTCAAGAGCTTTGCTTCGCGTCCTTGACCGTTTTCTTAGGGGCCTTTGCGATAATTTTTTTGACGTTCTTCGGCAGCATCTCGGAGCAAACATGGCGACCTTTGGCCTTATTGAATACAAAGACGCGAGCCCGGAAGTGCGCGCGGTTTATGACGACATCATGCTCACCCGCAAGACCGATTGGATTAATAATTTCTGGAAGGCTATCGCGCATGACCCGGTTACCTTGAAGCGCACTTGGGAAGACATCAAACAGATCATGGCACCGGGCTCGCTCGATCCGCTAACCAAGGAGCTGATTTACCTGGCGGTGAGCGTTAGCAATCAGTGCGGCTATTGCATTGCCTCCCATACCGTAGGGGCGAAGAACAAGGGCATGACGGATTGGATGTTCAAGGAACTGATGGCCGTAGTGGGAATGGCCAACGAGACCAATCGCCTGGTTGCGGGATACCAGGTCGAGATCGATGAGCCGTTCAAGGTTTAGGAGAGCATATGGCGCATGAATTGACCACCTCCTACGTGCGGGACTCGCTCGCCGTATTCCGTTACTACAAGAAGCTGGCGGAGCGCGCCATGGAGCAGCTCACCGAGGACCAACTTGTCGCCGTTCTAGACAGCGAGATGAACTCCATCGCAATCATCGTCAAACATCTCGCGGGCAATATGCGATCACGCTGGACAGACTTCCTGATCAGCGACGGCGAAAAGCCGGGCCGCAAGCGCGACACAGAATTTGAGAACCCCCCGGCAACGAGGGTGGCGTTAATGAAACTGTGGGAGGAAGGGTGGAATTTCGTCTTCACCGCCCTCGAGCCGTTGTCGGATGCTGATCTTGACAGCACGGTCGTGATCCGCGGGGAGCCGCACTCGGTAATGCAAGCGATCAACCGTCAGATCGCTCATTACGCCTATCACTGCGGACAGATCGTATTCCTGGCGAAGCACCTGCAAGCAAAGCAATGGAAGTCGCTCAGCGTGCCGCGAGGTAGGTCAGAAGAGGTCAATCAGAAAGTCGCCACCAGGGAGATCAGCCAGCGTTGATGGGCACGCCGGCTTTCGGGCTTCGATCAAACAGGAAACTGCACCGGGTTCAACGCCGTTTTTTCCTAGCCTTGGGGAATTTGTGCTCATGCACTTTCATGTCCACCTTGCGGCCTCGGAAGGTAACTCCTTCCGCTTCCAGCCGGAATCGCTGTTCGAAAGCGTAATCTCCGCGCAGCTTTATGGCGCCTCCGGCGCCCAGCACGCGTTGCCAGGGCAGCCCGACCGCTCCACGTAGCGCCGCCACCACCTGGCGGGCAGCGCCGGGAAATCCGGCAGCTTTTGCGACAGCACCGTAAGTGGAGACCTTGCCGCGCGGAATGCTGCGGATCGCGGCAACAATTTGTTCGCGCATTCTATCTTTCAATTGGCTGGCCTCCGTAGGGTCTCACAAAGCGATCCATCCCACCCGGATCAGCCACAGCGAGCCTGCCGAAATCAGCAGCCACAGGATTACTCCCAGCAGCAGAGGCCGAGGTCCAACCTTTTTCAGTGTGGCTAGGGAGATACCGGTACCGATCAGATACAAAGTCGCAGTGAGGCCGATTCTGGCAATTCTTGAAAGAAGACTGTAGGTCGCTGCCCCAGCTGGTAGATACGTGTTGCATACCGCGGCCAGGCAGAACAGCGCGATAAACCAGGGCCACTGGATCTTTGCTCTCGCGTGTTTGACCAAGGCAGCAGTAATCGACATGGGCACGATCCACAAGGCTCGGGCCAGCTTCACCGTCGTGCCCACGGCCAATGCCACCGCACCATATTTGGCGGCGGCGCCCACCACGGAGCTGGTGTCATGAATCGCGAGTGCCGCCCACAGTCCGAACTGCGTCTGGGTCAACTTTAACGCCGCCCCGATGGGAGGAAAGATCAGCAGTGCGACGGAATTGAGTACGAAAATTGTGCCCAACGAAACTGCCATCTGCTCGTCGCTGGCCCCGGTAATGGGACCGACCGCAGCAATGGCGCTCCCACCGCAGATCGCGGTGCCGGTGGAGATTAAAAAAGCTGGTGTTCGTTTCATCCCGAGCAAGGCGCCTAGGCCCATGCCTACCACCATGGCAAAGCCTATGCCGAGCACGGTGTAGACGAAGCCGCTGCGGCCCGCGCGGACAACGTCGTGCAGGTTCATGCCGAAACCGAGTCCGACCACCGAAGCCTGCAGAAGATAGCGCGAAAGCTTTTTCGCGCTCTGGTCAAAGGGATGGGGAAAGGAAAAACCAAAAACCAGTCCCAGAGAAAGCGCCAAAGGCGGTGAGACGAATCCACTGGCGGCGAGAGCGAGGCCGAGGAGAAAAACGGCTTTCGACATCATGCAGCCGGGAGCCGATCTGCAGGACAAGAAAAACCAAAATCCCTCGACTTGCAGCCTGCGCACGGCCCCTGCCGCGTTCCGGATAACCGCCCCACCACGAAGGAATTATGCAGCCGCGCCCTTCCCGAATGACTGGATCGCTTTTTCCTCGCTGTCGTAAACCTCAAACACGGTCAGCAGCTTGGTGACCTGCAGCAAATCGCCGACCCGCTGCGTCAGGTTGGCCAACTTCACCGCGCCCCCCGCGTTTTGCGCCGTGGTATAGAGCGCTACCAGCGTTCCCAACCCCCCGCTATCGATGTAGCTGATACCACCCAGATTGAGCACAATCTGGCTATTTTCGCTGATCAATTTCTTCAGCGAGTCGCGAAGAAGGGCCGACTCTTCGCCAAACACAATGCGGCCGTTGCAATCCACAATGGTCACGCCGTTCGCAACCCGCGTGTTCAGTTTCAGTTGCATGGAGATCTCCGAGGTTTGGCATGAGCCAACCCAGCCCAAAAGCCTATTCCTCGGGCGAATTCTTCGCAAGAGGACATTTAGCCGGGGTACGACAAGCGGGGGGATGCGACGCTGCCGAGGCGTCGAAATTAACGGCTGTCCGCAGGCGCTGCACCCGAATTCATCACGTATAATTAAGTATTCTCCTCCACAATGAGCTACCAGGTCTTAGCGCGTAAGTACCGTCCCCAGAAGTTCTCCGAAGTCATCGGGCAGGAACACGTTACCCGCACCCTGAAGAACGCCATCGAACAGGGGCGGACAGCGCACGGATACATCTTCAGCGGGCATCGCGGGATTGGCAAAACCACCGTCGCCCGCATTCTGGCCATGGCGCTCAATTGCCGGTCTTCGGACCAGCCAGTGCTCGAACCGTGCGGGGTGTGCGAGTCATGCACCGAGGTTCGAGCAGGAAATTCCGTGGACGTGATTGAGATTGACGCCGCCACCAACCGCGGCATCGATGAGATCCGGGAGCTGCGCGAGGCCACACGCTACCGTCCGGCCCGTGACCGCTTCAAAATCTACATCCTCGATGAAGCGCACCAGATCACCGATGCGGCCTTCAATGCCCTCCTGAAAACCCTAGAGGAGCCGCCCAGCCATGTCGTGTTCATGCTGGCGACAACCCAGCCGGAAGATATTCCGCAGACCATCCGGTCGCGCTGCCAGCATTTCAGCTTTCGCGCTGTGCGGTTTCAGGAAATCCTCAACCAGCTCAAGGATCTTTCCACGCGAGAAAAGATCGAGGCCGATGAAGATGCGCTGGCTTTGCTGGCCGAAGCCGGCGACGGTTCGATGCGCGACGCGCTTTCCATCCTGGATCAGGCCATCGCTTCATCGACAGGACGTCTGACGGCAGAGCAGGTGAGGAATCTGGTGGGCGCGGCGCCTTCGGGAGTACTGGAAGAAATGATGCAAGGCGTGGCTCGGGGAGCGAGTGAAGACGTGTTGCGCCTGGTGGACCGTTTGATCGGCGAAGGACACAGCCCAACCCATTTTGCCCGGCAGCTGGTGCGATTTCTCCGCAACGCAGTTGTGGCCAAAGTGGCCGGCGGTGAGTCTTCCTTGTTGCAGATTTCGGGCGACGAGCGTCAGCGGGTGGTCAGAGTGGCGCAACTGTTCGCCGAGGAGGACCTGGCACGGCATTTGCAAATCATGCTGCGCACGCACGGCGAGCTCGGCTACCGGCAGGAGCAGCGTTTTCATCTAGAATTGGGCCTGCTGAAAATGGCGCATGCTCAGCGCTTGCTGCCGATCGAGCAGTGGCTGAGCGAAGCTGATGGGGCCGTGAACACGCCCCGGCCGGCGGGAAAGCCGTCGGTCGTGCCGGAAATCAAGAGGTCTGAATCGCCAGCGCTTGCACGCCCCACCAATGTTTCTCCATTCGCGGCGGATTCGGCTCGCAAGAGCGGCTCCAAGCCGGAGCTGTCAACCGCGAGCAGCCCGCTCTCGGGATCGCACCCGGTTGCTGGAGGAACGGCGAACGTGGTAATGGGGTCGGCGGCCCCGGCTGTTATCGCTCAGTCGACTCCGCCAATACCCACTCCACCCCTGTCCGCTCCACAGATGTCCGCTGCAACAATACCCCAGGCACCGCAGAGCGCTCCGACAGCGCATCCAGGTGATGTTCGCGGCTCCGTACTGAGCGCGCTGGCCGACGCCGGGCAGCGCATGTTGAGCGCCATGCTCGAATCTGGCGAGTGGCAGGTCGACGGCAATGAGCTCGTCATCAAGGTCGCGTCCTCCGCCACGGTCATTGAAATGTCGCTGGGCGCTGATGCGAAGCGGCTGATCGTCGCCACCGCCAGCGGAGTGCTGGGACGGCCCCTCAGGCTGAGAGTAGTTTCAGGTGGCGTTCCGCAAAGTGTGCCGCGGAATTCTGGATCAACCAACGGCGGTGGCCGGGGCCGTGCCGAGCAGGACCCGGTGGTCCACCGCATGAAAGAAAAATTCGGCGCCGAGATTCGTACGATCATCGATTACAAGCAAAAGCGCTGACTCTTTGAACGGCGCTGAACGCGGAGATTTCGAGCCGGCGAAGAAAGAATCAAGACCGAGGAGATAGTCAAGGACATACCGAATGGGCGGATTCAACCTGCAGGAATTAATGTCGCAGGCCAAGCGGCAATACGAGACCCTCCAAAAGAAAATGGAGGAAACCGTGGTCGAGGGCTCCTCCGGCGGCGGCACCGTGACCGTCAAGATGGATGGCCGCAAGCAGGTATTGAGTATCAAGATTGATCCCGAGGCGGTGAAGTCGGGCGATCTGGAGATGCTGCAGGATTTGATCACGGCCGCGATCAACGGCGCGGTTCGCAAGGTGGACGAGGCCATGCAATCAACCATGGGCGGCATGTTGGGCGGGATGGGCCTTCCGGGTTTGTGATGCTGAGTGATTTGGCAATTGGGCAATCTGAAAAACAGTTGCTAAATCACTCAATTCCTCAATCACACAATTGTCAAGTGTCCCGATTACACTTAACTAATGTCTAAATTTGCAGAACCGATGGCGCGTCTGATTGATGAACTGAAGAAGCTGCCGGGCATCGGCAGCAAGACGGCGCAGCGGCTTGCCTTCCATATCCTGCGCTCGACCGACGACGATGCTGAGGCCCTGGCAGTAGCGGTTCGTGACGTCAAAGCCAATCTTCGGCTGTGCTCCATCTGCAACAACATCACCGATGTCGATCCTTGCGTCTACTGCAGCAGCGCCACCCGCAACCTGCGATTGGTCTGCGTGGTGGAAGAACCCACCAACATCGCCTCCATCGAAAAAACCAAACACTTCAACGGCGTCTATCATGTGCTGCATGGATTGATTTCTCCCTTGCACGGGGTGGGGCCAGACCAGTTGCGCATTTCCAACCTGATGCGGCGGGTGGATGACGGGCAGGTAGATGAAGTGATCCTGGCCACCAATCCCACGGTCGAGGGCGAGGCCACCGCGACCTATCTTTCCGGGCAACTGCGGCGCGCGGGACTCAAAGTTACCCGCATTGCGATGGGAATTCCCGTCGGCAGCGACATCGAATACGCCGACGAAATCACCATGCTCAAGGCTATGGAAGGTCGCCGCGAATTGTGATCCTGTGCCCCTTTTGCTTCCCCCGGTTGAGAAAATCTTTTCCATCCCGCTGCCCGGACCCGATTCGAGGCCAACCACCCCGCCCTGCCAATAGCTATCAATACATTGCAAATCAATCACTTACAAAATTTTCCGGAGGCCGCAGATGAGGTTCAGATTGGCACGGGGCTTGCAATAGCTAAGAGTACATGTTCTTCCCGTCTCCGATGATGATTTCTAACTGGCACGAGGAACGCAGTGACATTTCCGGTCAAACTGGCCGGAGAACTTTGTCGCCAGTTCGCGCCGCGTCGTGATGTGACCGCATCTCACTCGGCGCCACTAGAGACCGGGCCAACCAGCCCGGTTTTCTTTTTGGACCCCCTACTTCAGACCGGGACTCCAGTTGGACTTTAAACCTCGGGGTTTTCCAATTCGCCGGCGGGTGGCTGCGATTCGGGAATTCCGCTCTCCAGAAAATAATTGCGCTCTTCCTGGGTTGCTTCCACGCCTTCGGGGAAGACACCTCCGTTGTACTGCTGCATACGGTTTTTCCACTTCAGAAAGTCGGTGATGGTTTGGGGCGCAATGCGGATTTCTACGCGGCGCAGGCTGGCCAGCAGCAGGTTCATCTCATAAGCCAGCCCGGCGGTGGTGCGGAGGTCGCGCGCCGAACGGCGAACCATTTCGATCTTGCGCTTGCTGACTTCAAGCAATCCCCAGCCGGGTGGCAATTCCTTCGCGTGCAGCAATCGCGGGGGCGTGAGATAGAATCGTTCGCAGCCCAGTCCGAGGTCGGATTTTTGCCGGAATGGCTTGTCCCGGTCGGCCAGAAAATCGGCACGGGAGATCTTGCATTCGACCAGAACGGAATGGGAAGCACGCTTCCACCCAATGGCGTCGGGCATCTCTCCGCTGACGCAGGCCTGCTCGGAGAGGATCACTCCACAGCGATAGCCACGCAGCCAGGCGACGGCTTGCTCTACCAGTCTCGCGTGAGTCATGGTGTATCTGTACTTGGTGATGACGGAAGATGGAAGTGACTGAGTAGCTTCTAGCTTCTGGCTGATGGCCTGGGGATCCTCTGCGCTCTTTGCGAGTCCTTTGTGCCTTTGCAGTTAAAAGTCTTTGGCTCCAGCTTTGGCCCTGGCCACCCTCATTGGCCTGACCATCACCGGACGTCGATAGACCGTTTCCAGCAAGTGGCGGGCGGCGGCGATCGTTTCTGCGTTGCGGTCGCGGGGAGAGTAGCCTTGGGCGGCAATCAGCAGAAATCCGTTTTGGCTTTTTACCTCCAGGCGCTCGATGCGGCCGTCCCGAGACGCGTCAAAGGCGTTTGCCAGGCGGAGAATACCCGCCAACCGCGATATGTCTTTCCGTTGGCTGAGGGACAGGCCCTGGACCACCTTCTGCCCGGCGCCAGGTAGAGCTCCGCGGTGATATCGGGCGACCACCCCGGCCGTGAGCAAGTCTTGCCCGCTCCAGCCCAGGGGGGGCGACAGCCGTCGAATCATGCGGTAAGACGTCTTGTGATGGCCCTTTTCATCTTTCGACCGGCCTACGTCGTGCAACAGCGCGGCTATGCCTAAGATGGCGCGATCACGAGGCCGGCTTTCTGAAGGCTTTTCGTTTGTCGCCAACCCGTCATACAGCTGAAGCGCGAGCCGCGAAACGTGCATGGAATGCTTGAAGTCGGGGTCGAGGAGTGAGGCCCACAGTTTCAGCCGAAGCAGCGCCGCGGATTTGATCTCCTTTGGGTTCGGCAGGCCAGCCCGCCAGACCTGCCATAGCGAATCTTTGCCCATCATCTTTTTTCTGTACGCCTCAATTCTTTGGGCCCGCTCTTCATGGATTCTTTGCTGCCAGCGTGAGCGCGCCTCGGCATCTGGGAAAACGCTTGCCCGTGCCGCTACGGACCAAAGGACATCGAGGTCGTGAACCTCGCCGAGCAGATCCTGCACCTGCTTGAGATCGTCGCTCCAGGCGGCGTGCTGGAGTGGCAGGAAATTTTCGACAATGTAGCGGAAGCGCTTGAGACCGATGCGCAGGCGGTGAAACCCCACCTGGGAGGCGCTACGCAAGGTCTGGCGATGCAGCCTGTAGGCTTCCGTCCAACGTTCGAGAGCGAGGTGCCGGAAGACGAGGCTTCCTTGCCGAAATCTCGCCATCCTGCGAGGTAAGGACCGGCTCCAGCGTTCCCACTGCTTGCGGTCGAATTCATGCAGCGCTTGCAACGCTTCCTGTTGCTGTTGGGTCTCGCGGGCGGCGACGAATTGCAGCAGAGTTCCCGTGACTGGATCACCCTGACGGTCGAGGTGGTGGATCCAATCCTGCATCACATGCACATCACGCAACTCTCCCAGCTTGCGGAAGAGGCCCTTCCCCAGTTTCTTCATTGCCCGCCAGGTGGGATCGGGATCAATGGTACGGACGCCATCCGCGATGGAGCAGCACCGACGCAAGGCCACACGCAGATCGTGTACCGCGTCGGGTGCGAAGGCCACGCTGACCCGGTCGCACTCCTCGATGACGCGTTGCATCCAGAAAGCCAGGCTGGATTTCTTCTTAACCAGTTTTGTCGCCATGGTTGGGAAGGGCAAAAAGACCTCCAGACTAGCATGTCACCGCGCATTTCTGGCGCCCACGTTTGCCAGCTGTCCGGCTGGGCTTTGGGTCGGCAGTCAATGGATCAAAACCATGCGCCCTTGAGAGGTTGCGCCGATACCCCTAAGCATGGGCGGGACGTCCCACCCCGGATCGACCGGGAGAGATGGGCGGGAGATCGCGTCCCCGCCCACGTCCACACGGGTTTATTACCTCCGTAATGTGCATCTTCTCATGGTTTCGCATTACCCTTGGCGGGTAACGGGAATTTCCAGGAGCCGCGTTATCATCACGGTAGACACAAACAAAGGTAGCCGGATCGCGTCCGCCCGGGCATTCGTCCACAGCTTGAACATACTCGTGAAGTACGTTCGCCTGTACGGTCTGGAGCACAAGCGAACCGAAGGACAGTTCACAGTCGCCTGGAATGAGCTCCAAGAAGGCTTGCCCAAAGGGCCCGATGGTTCTTTCCTGCTGGGCGTCTCGGAAAACAAGCTGCTCCTGGACGGCACGCCGCTCGAGACCGGGCAGGCCGAGCGCAGCTTCGCCCAACTACTGACGACCGCTGGTCTGGCCAGCATTCATTTTTGCAATCAGGTCACGAAAGAAGAGTTTGTCCAACTGGTGCGGGCCTTCGCCCTCGGCGGATCCAGAGCCCAGGATGTGGTCAAAGAAATCAAGAACACCTTTGGAGACAGTAAGACCGCTTCGATTCGCATCAACGAAGTCAGGTTTGTTGCCGCTGATCCGTCCACCGGCGAAATCAGCATTGCTGCCCAGATCGCAGCCCAGACCCTGGGCCCGGAATTCAAGCAGTGGCTTAACGATCCGCAGAAGTTGCTGCAACTGATTGCCGCCGCGGAAGGCGCAAAAAGCGGCGCTCCAGGTGACGCCCCAGGCAGTGTGCCCGTGGGCAGTGTTCCCAATGTCCGCGGCACTGCCAGCGAGGCCAGTGCGGCAGCCCCGGGCGGCGCTTGGGCGGGCGGAATTGTGCCCTTGCAGGAAGAAGAAGTCATCCAGACCATTCGCCTGTTGACCCGATTTGGAGAAGTCGGCGGCGATACCAACGCCGATACCACGCAGTTGCAAAAGGAACTCAGCACGGTTGACTCCAATACTAAGCTAAATCTGCAGCAACTGTTGGGCAGTCTCGCGGCTCAAGCCTCTACGGCCCAGACGGACAATACGCCCCTGCTGATGAAGGCAGCCGAGCACATGGCCATTCGATTCGCCCTAGAGCGCTTCCAGAAGGGTGAAGTGAAGGTCAACGCAGTGCACCAGATGATGGAGCACATGAGCCGGCAGATGGACACGCTGCGCCAGATTCTGAAGATTCAAGAAGACAAGATGGGGAAGGCCGGGATTCTGGTGGAATCCCACGCCGACATCCTGGACCGCATGTTCTGGGCGGAAGTGCCCGAAGCCGGCAAGAAGAGCGTGTTGCTCTCGCATGAAGCGCCCTGCGTACCACCGCGCAACGTGCGTCAATTTGTAGAAGTATTGCTCGATCGCGGCGACAAGGAAACCTCCGCCGCCATTCTGCAAAACTACCTGAACTGTCTGGATGCCAAAGAGAGCGACACCAGGCGCAAGATCGCGACCGGCATCAGCCAGCTGGCGGACCTGTTCGCCGCCACCGGCGGAGACTTGATGACGCTGTCGGTCCGGAAACTCGGAGAGACCATCGGACAGGAGTCAGACCCCGAACTGCAAAGCCTCTTGGGTGCGGCTTTCGTACGGCTGAGCACAGAAGCCAGCGAGCACAAGCAATTTGGCGCCTTGAACGAACTCTGCATCGCCATGGAAAGCATCGCCCGGCAGCGGCCCGTGCTGGTGACCGACTTACGCCCCCGAATCGGTGTGGAAAACCGCCTCCCCGAGTTCATCGAAGAAGCCATGCACCTGCCACAACTGCCCGCGGACCTGCTTCAGGTTCTGCGCAGGACCTCGCAAGCTGCGGTGGAGCACCTTTCCGACAGGTTCTTCCGCTGTATGCGGCGCGAAGAGTGCGACCGAATTGTGGACATCGTAAAAGAACTCGGAGCCCCGGCTCAGGAACAGATTCGGGAAATGATTCGCACCGGGCAGCCGCGTCAGGCGGCTTCGGTAGTGGGGCTGCTAAGCCGCTTGGATGTGCCTACCCTGCTGGAGCTCTTGCCCACGCGCCTGCCAGAGTGGAATCGGTTCTATCATGACGTGGTGGTGCGTCAGGTAGCGTACGGCGCTGCCCACGATCGTGGACGCTCGTTGCTGGAACTGTTGGAAATCCTGGATCCTCTGGTTTTGCCCCAGGCCATCGACGAGATCGGCATGAGCGGCGATCGCACCGCGGTTCCTCCGCTGGTTGTCATGGCCGAAGCCGGCGAAGCCCAGGGACGTTCTCCGCTGCTGCAGCTGAAAGCGGTAGAGTCGCTAGGACGGCTACGCGAGAACGACGCGGTGCCGGTACTGCGCGGCCTTCTGGAAGCGAAAAGGATGTGGCGATACACCAACCACCGCGAGCTGCGCATCGCCGCTGCGCAAGCCCTGGTCAAGATCGATCCGCGCTATGGCAGCCAGATCATGGCCGAAAGTGGACTGGAACCCGGCGAACTAGCCATCGCCGCGCTGGACGCAGCGCCTGCCTGCCCCTGGGTAAGGCAGCGGCGCTATGAACGCATCGTGTTACGGAGAACGCTGTCGGCGACCATCAGCAGTTCCTGGGGCAAATCCAGCATTGTAATCCGTGAACTGAGCCTGGGCGGAGGCATGGGAACGAAGGAAGATAATCTGCGGGTGGGCTCGGAAGCCAACATTGAAATTGCCTCCGGTGTCCGTCGCGTCCGCGGGCAAGTGCTGCTGCGGCGCGCCCGAGTGAATGAGGTCGGCTTCGAGATCGTCAATACCGACCTGGAGAGCCGGTACCGGCTACGACGTATCTTGATGGACTCCCTGGAGGACTCATCCGGAACTACAGAAGGCGAGTGGGACGGACAACGCAAGCTGTAGGCAGCCTAATCAAAAGCATGCGGAAAAAGCCTCTGCCCGCGCAGAGGCTTTTCCGTCTGGTCGAAGCTTACTACTTCACTTTCACGATGATAATTGCCAGGGTGTAGAGCGCGAGTGACTCGATCAAAGCCAGCCCAAGTATTAGCGCCAGCTGAATGCCGGGACGGGCGGCGGGATTGCGTCCCAAGGCTTCGGCGGCCGATGCGGTCGCCTTAGCCTGGCCTAACGCGCACAAGCCAGAAGCGATCGCCATGGAAAAGCCGGCGGTGATGGCTACCCAGTTGGTGCCGGCGGCTTCGGCGCCCTGGGCAAACGCTGGCACCGCGAAACAGAGCAATGAGACTGCCAAGAACAGGTAACTCAGTCTACGCATTTGGTTTCTCCTCGTGCTATGAATTACCGCCAGTGGGTGGTTGACGTCATCCTCGTAGGGACGACGCCCTCACGCTGAACGGCGGTTTCCAGTTTCCAGTTTCCAGTTTCTGGCTTCCAGCTGAAGTTACTAGAAACCAGAAACTCGAAACTAGAAAACTAAGTTTAGTGCTCCTCCGCCACCGCGCCGGACAGGTACACCATAGTCAGCAGGATAAAAATGTAAGTCTGCAAGAACGACACAGCAAGATGCAGCCCGAGAAAAATTACCGGCAGGCCAATTGAAATCATGGAAAAGAAAGCCATTGTGACCAGATCACCGGCAAACATATTTGCCCACAGTCGGACGGTCAGTGAAAGCAACCGGGCTAAATGGCTCACGATCTCGATTGGCAGCATCAAAATAGACAGCGGAACCCGAATGAACAAGGGCATGCTGGAATCAGACGGCCCCAGGAAATGCGCAGCGTAGGTTCCGATTCCCTTTTTGCGGATTCCCTGGACGTGGTAGTAAATGAAAGCGCAGACGGCGCATCCCAGAGGTACCACTTTGTCTGCGGTCGGCGATTCAAAACCTGGAATTAACCCGAGCAGATTGGAAAGCAGAATGAAAAAGGCCAGGGTCATCAGAAACGGCGTGTATGGCTCGCTGTGATGTCCAATTATTTCCTGACTCTGTCCCTCGACGAAGCCGTGGGCGCCTTCAAAGATGTGTTGCAGCGCGCCGGGCTTGTCCACCGAGAGCCGCGCGCGTACCAGCAAGAACAGTGTCACCAGAAACAGAAACACCAGAAGTTCCATGGCCACGGCGTTGGTGATGGGCGCCTGCGGGTACTTGGGTTCAATGCGGAGCGCGCGCAGGAGTCCCGTGACCGGGCCGGCGAAGAGATGGTTCAGTATTTCAGTAAACCACAGTTGTTCAGGCATAACCCAAGCGTCTTTCAAGCGCTAAACGCGCTGCCCCGTTAACCTAGTGCGTTTGCAACAGTTTTCTGCTACATGGCTGGGAAATCTACAGTTTACTGCGGTACTGATTTTATCTGCTGTTCCCTAAGCGTCCCCGCTAGATACCTCTGCGCAGCCCAAAAACCGTATCACTGTATCACTGCTCTTTTGTTCCCGACTTCTTGGTGTGAAGGAGTATATCAGGGCATCCTCTATATATCAGGTGATCGAGTAGGGCGCTGTTTACTTTCAAGCACACCGCATCCGATGCTCTGCCCATAATTGCGTCGGCTAATTACTTAGTGCCTTCCGACTCGGCGTGCGTCTGTCGCAGCCGTGTTTCTTTTTCATCCAGCAGGCGGGTGATCTCTCTAACCCAGTTCCATGAGCTTCTTGGGATCTTGCTCGACCGATGTTTGCTGGCAGAGTTCCATCCAATGCGGTTCTTGCATGGCGCGTTTTTATCACATTGGCGGTAATCGCGGACACCACACCATCCGGCTACGGAAACTACTGTATGGCTCTCCGCCAACCTGATGTGGCACCTTGAGCGACAGCCATGTCGTCTAGCCTAGAATACCGCATACATCTACTCACTGATCAGGCCATCGCCGCCAAGACTCAGAGTGAACTGGACGCCATTCTGCCGGAACTGAAAGCCGCTATCAGAGATCACATACGCTATCTGCGGACCATCGCGGTTGAGAAGATTCCCGAGGCGTTCGGGACGCAGAGCAGTTCGGCAGCCTAACTACCGAGTCGGCCAGCGCCTAGGTGATCACGGCGATTTTTGAGATTGACTGTCGTCACCGCCTTGGTAATAATTTTTTAAGAAAGAATCGTGCCTTGGAGGTGGCAGGAGGTCACATGGACGCTAAATGTAGTCGGCAAGAACTCTACAAGACATGCTCTAAGCGGACTGAACGTTCTGCGAAACGATGTTGCTGCGTGGCAGCAATCGAAACAGGCAGGCTAGGCTCGTTACAAGCGGATCTGCTTGTCAAGCAGCGTTTTGATGAAGAAGGGTCCGCGCTTTTTGTGTGAGCAGAGAAATATCAGACTTTGAAACCATCTTCGCCACACCCGCGGAGCGCAATTCTTCCTTCAAGAATGAATCAGCGTGCGACGTGAACATGATGATCGGTACCGTAGGCATCCTAGCTCTGAGTGCTCGCGCCGCGTCAACGCCATTCATCACAGGCATAGAGAGATCGAGAATTATCAGATTAGGATGCAGTTGCTGAGCCTTTTCAATTGCGTCTAGCCCGTGGTGAGCCTCTCCGCAAACCTCACACTCCGTTTCCCGTAACAATCTCTGGCAGATTTCCCGTAGAATGATTTCGTTGTCATCGGCGACTAGGACCGTTTTCGCCATATGCCTCCTATGATGCGGGTAGTTTTCGTTGGTTGCGTCAAATCGAGATTTTTTGCCCTTCCAACCTTCGGATATACCGAGGCCCGGACCCTAGAGTGAAACGGTAGCTATGACATGATGGCAAAGTGGAAGAATTGAAAACTGGTCAATTTTGACCCCTCAACGCACTAAGGGATCACGCAACAATAAATATACATTAACGAGCATAACTCGCACATTTAAGCATGTCACCATAAACTAGGCCAACCCACGCGCAAACCCTCTAATGGCCGGTATTAACAAGGGTCCGCAGATGCCATACGTGGATCGGTCCAGCCCCTGCTTCAATTATGTTATGGTTATCACTATTCCATGCAAGGAGTGAGAACTCTAACATTATGCGACCCACTTCCTTCGAGCCCTCTGTCCTTCGCCAGCACCTTCGCCGTCACAAGATCGCTGATCTGCCCGAGCTGAAACGCGCTCTCGGCACAAAGACCGATCTGACGGTGTTTCGCAAACTGAAGCAGCTCGACTATCTCGCCAGCTACACCCATCGTGGGCGCTTCTACACCCTGCCCGAAATCGCTCACTTCGACGATCGCGGACGGTGGTCACATCAAGGCGTCTGGTTCTCCCGTCACCGGACTCTGCTGGCCACCGTGGAAATGTTCGTGAACCAGTCGCCTCAGGGCTACTATGCTCAGGAGTTAGCCGATGACCTGCACGCCGAAGTGCAGCAGCCTCTCCGCCATCTGATCGAGCAACAGCGCCTGGCACGAATCGAAGTCGAGGGCCAGTTTCTCTATACCGCCATCGAGTCCATCCTACGCCGCCAACAGATATTAGCCCGCCGCAGCGCTCAAGCCGTTCCTGTGGCCGTCCATTCTGCCGCCCTCCAAGCCTCTCCCGATGAAGTCAAGGCGGCCATCCTTTTGTTTTATGGCTTGCTCGACGAACAACAGCGGCGGTTGTTTGCCGGGCTGGAGTCCCTTCGCCTGGGCCATGGCGGTGACACTCTGCTGGGCGATTTCCTTGGTTTGGAGGTGCATACCGCGGCCCGAGGTCGACAGCAACTGCTGGATCAGAATGTGGTCCGCGGCCGAACCCGCCGCACCGGCGGTGGTCGTACTCCGACGGAAAAAAAACGCCTGACATAATCGCCGTTCTCCATTGCCTGCTCGAACACGATACCGCGGGCGATCCTATGACCGGCTTGCGCTCGGTCTCGTCGCACCACTACCACCATTGCCGAGGAGTTAGCCAAACTCGGCATTGCCGTCTCGCCCAACACCGTTGCCCGTCTGCTCCATGACATGGGCTATTCCTTGCAGGTCAATCAAAAGCAGATCTCGACCAGCTGCAGTCCCCACCGTAACCTACAGTTCGAATATCTCGCCGAGTTGCGCTACCGCTTCCCGCGCCGTCATCTGCCCATCCTCAGTGGGGACAGTAAAAAACGCGAACTCGTCGGCAATTTTAAAAATCCCGGTCGGCGATGGGAACTGGCCCCGCGTTGCGTCTATGATCACGACTTCCGCACCGATTCCATCGGGGTAGCGATTCCCTATGGGATTTACGATGTTACGCAAAATCGCGGGGCTCTGGTGGTCGGCGTTTCCCACGACACTCCCGCCTTTGCCGCTCCTGCCATCGCTCATTGGTGGCACCAGGAAGGTTCCACCCGCTACTTCGGTTCCCGCCAACTGCTCATTCTGGCCGATACCGGCGGCTCCAACAGTTGCCGCTGTTACGCCTGGAAAACCGAGCTCCAGGCTCAACTGGCCAACTCCTTTGGCCTGGCTGTAACCGTGGCCCACTATCCCACCGGTGCTTCCAAATGGAATCCCATCGAGCATCGCCTCTTCTCCGAAGTCTCACGAAACTGGGCAGGCGAACCGCTGGATTCCTACCAGAAGATCCTCCACTATGCGCGCAGCACTCAAACCCAAACTGGACTTCAGGTCACGGCTTATCTCGACCGCCGACAGTATCCTTGCGGTCTCAAACCCACACCGGATCAAATTGCTTCTCTTCGATTGCAGCCCCACGAAACTCTGCCCGGGTGGAACTACACCATCAAGCCCCAACTGTAGAGTTGTTCTTGCGCGACCCCTAAGAACCGAGAGCACGCCTACAGTGGCCGCATCTGGGACTTCGTGCCCTGCGCAAGAGACGACCTGCTTCGTTTTCGGTGGTTGGATTCTATTGCAGCAAACAATACTGAGCGAACAAGAACTGGGCTTTCAAGACTGGCGGCATTGCTGCCATATCCTATGCGATGTCGAAGCGGGCGGGCCGTCGTACTCTACGTCAACCAATCGCCCTCGACGGCTGGTTGAGTGGTAACGACCTTGCCTGTCAGTCGCAGTTCTTTGGCTTCGAGGATGAAGTTGATCTCTAAGATCAGCGCAGCTAGTTTCTTGGGGTCTCGTTCATCGGCAGCTTGCTCGCAGAGTTCCATCCACTTCTTTTTATTTTCTTGCATGACCCCTCCCTTCTCGAATCGGGCAGCCCGTTTGACCGATTTCTGTCGGGCCTATTGCTTAAGCACGAACCGTGCCATCTGTGTATTTTGTGTACCATGGGGCCACTGGATCGGGGCCGATAGGACGGAATTACCGCCGGAACGAGCATATTTGCGATACAGGAAAGCCCTTACGGTTGCAGGACAATCATTCTGTGAGCAATGCTATGACTACCACGTAGCCAACTTCGAGCGTAAGGAAGCCAGCACAGAACCACCCTTTTGGGAATCCCATCGGTACTGAGTCTGGCAAAGCGTGTAATCGATTACAGATAAAGTGCGCTAGCGTACTGAATCAAAAGGAGTTGACGCTGGCTCCGCATTCGCTCTATAAGGAGTACATGAGCGATATCGATAACGCCGCTCATCCTCAGTGGCGACAACTTTGCCAAGCTGCTTTGTTCGAACTCAACCCCGTGAAATTGCTCGAACGGATCGCCCGCGCTCGCAATGCCGTTCTTGATCGCATCGAAGACGGTCATTCGAAATCGCCGAATGGCGAACAAGCCGCGCTGCGGGAAGCATTGGCTACGCTAGACAGTTTGGGCAGAATTACGGAGCGTCAAAATGGCTATCAGTCAAAAGCTAGTTGATCCTTACCGAGAGATCAAAGTGCCGACCAGCTATAGCTGGCAAGAGTCATATCAAGCGGCCCTGCTCGAAACCGATTGGACGAAGATGCAGGACCGCATTCAGACGGCGGAATCTGAAATACACAAGAGACGGCTGGTGCTTTCTCAAGACCACGGCGGGACACCGGAAGAAAGGGAAGCTCTCGTCAATGCTATGAGCGGCCTCAGGGTTCTGCGGATGGATGCAACTTCGTGGTTGGAGCGGCAGAATCTAGGTGGCACCCTGCCAACGAAGCTTCGTTCTCAGATTTCAGAAAACAAGTAAGACTCGCTGTGGAGTATGCGGTGACTACCCAACGAAGCCTGCCCAAAGCGTTCGACCACTTCAACTCACTTGAGAGCGAATTAGCTGACCCGCGATAGCCCGAACATCTTTGGTACGCTGCTCGAAACAGTGCTCCGGTAATAGCTGATTTCAGCTTTTTTTTCAGATGGACTCATAGTTCGCAGGTACTTTTCAACCAACGCTTCCGTTTCGCGCAGCCCTTCGACCTCGGCGACCATCTGCTCCTGATTTCGTTTGTGGTCAACTCTGTAAATCTGATAGTAATTCCGGAGAGGGCGGTGCATTGTTCTACTCCTCGATCTGGAACTGTGACACTACAGCCCTGTAGGCCGAAGCCAAGCCGATGAAATGGTGCGACCTTAGTGTGAGTTCAGGCCTCCGAGGCAAACGATCAGCTCACGCCTAAGGTCGCGGACGCTTAGAATGGCATTCGCTCTTTTCTGGTTGCCTCAGACACCGTGCACGCTCCCGCATTCTGTCCGCAAGGGATAGTGCAAAACGACGCCTCTGTGATATACCTTCCGCGTGTACGAAAGCCGCGCCAGACACCCCGTTTGTACGTTCCTTACAGCACACACTGTATTTTCTTTCGTAGGTTTCGATGGTAATGTCCGCAACTGTGGTGGGGTCTAGGCAAAGTAGCGCAGAAAATAAGGTGCTTGAACACCGTCGCTGCGCCGTTCCTTTGAACGATTCCATGAGCGATATTCTTTCAAATGATGCCGCGTGGCGAAAACTCTGCCATGCGGCGTTGTGCGAAAGTGACCCGCAAAGATTAGTCCAACGGATCGCGGCGGCATCTTCGGCGGTGATCGATCATATCGACAGCGGCTTTCCAACTTTATCCAGTGCCGAACGACTCGCTTTGCATGACGCGTTGGACATGCCGTGGCTAAGTGCGGTGATAACCCAAGCTTCTTGCTGCTGGCTTTTAGCTAGTAGCTCGTAACCCTCAGAATCCGGGCTCCAACGGAAATATCAGATACCGCGCGCCAAAGCGACCCAGCCTTCATAGGCGGCTTCGCACGCGATGGCCGCTACGGGCAGGAACAGGCCGGCAAAAAGCCCGTAGAGACTCGCAGGAGAAACTGTGAATATAACATAGGCTCCGAGAGCCATCAAAACATAGCGAAGCAGGAAGCGCAACACCATTCCACTGCTCGATGGCGACGGGCCGGACTGGGTGGCGCGATCGGCAAGCGCTGTAACCACCCGCTTTAGCCAATGAAAATTCAAGTACGCAACCGCGCATCCGCAGCCAAATCCCAGCGCGACGCGCCAACCGTAGCGCCACCAGCCAGCAACGCTAAAAATGACCGCCAGCGGGAGCATCAGGCGTGAAATACGCCCGAGCGCGCCGGAGTAGAACGCCTCGCTCTTGGCATCAGTGGTCAAGGCCTCGCCCGCAGTCATTTTGAGTCCGCCGAAAGCGCTGCCCGGATCAGCTCGACGAACCCGGCTACAATGCCCAGGATGAGCCCGGCGAGGTAGAGCCAGGTGGTGTGCAGCCAGCGGTCCAGGGCCTCGCCAACGAACCATCCCGCGACAGTTGCCGCCGGGAACACAAATGCCAACTGGCCATACTTCGCTAGCTGAACCCATCCATTTTTCTTTTCGGAATTGCCGTCCTGGATTGACATGGCAACCAGATATGGCGACGAAGTGGGGCCCTTCCCGGCTGCTCCTTACCGTATCAGACCGGCGACCGGTGTGGCCTGCACTATGCCCAAGGACCAGTTCACGATCCGGATGAATTGCTCGGGGAAAATGCCGATATAGACAGTGGCGAAGGCTGTGACCCCAAGCGCCACTCTCATCCCGGCGCTGATCGGGAGCGGAGTCTTATCCAACGCTTCTCGCATGAACATCTGGTTGGCGATGCGCATGTAGTAATAGAGACCGAACACGGCGTAGAGCACAGCCAGCGACGCCAGCACGTAATGACGGCTCTCGATCAGGCTCAGAAAAATAAAATACTTTCCGTAGAAGCCCGCCAGGGGCGGGATTCCGGCCAGCGAGAGCAGGAAAATAAGCATCAGCACAGCTTCGGTGGGGGCGCGGAAATAGAGGCCGGCGATGTCGTCAAGTTCGTCGCCGATCACGTTGCGCTGCCGCAGCGAAGCAATCACTGCGAAAGCTCCCAAATTCATGAATGTATACACCAGGAGGTAAAGCAGAATGCCCTTCAAGCCATCAAAGAACGCTGGTGCCGGGTAAGTCACCGAAGCCAATGCGATCAGGCCCAGCAGCATGTAGCCGACGTGGGCGATAGAGGAATAAGCAAGCAGCCGCTTCACGTTGGTCTGGGTGAGTGCGGCCAGATTGGCGCCGGTCATGGTGGCGATCGAAACAAAGATCAGCAACGGCACGTAAACGGTTCGGAGCGGATAGAGACCCCAGAGGAAGATACGCAGCAGCATCGCCCAGGCCGCCGCCTTCACAGCCACCGACATGAATCCAGTAACCGTGGTCGGAGCGCCTTCGTAGGCATCAGGCAACCACTGGTGAAAGGGGATAGCTGCAATCTTGAAGAACAGGCCGGTTGCAGTGGTCAGCAGGGCGATCACAGCGATGGGGTCGATGTGATCCTGATGAGTTGCCGCCAGGCGAACTAGGCCGCTTCTAATCCCCAGCAGGCTGGTGCTCCCCGTCAGCCCGTAAAACAAGGACAAGCCATAGGCAAATATGCCGGAGGAAAATGCGCCCAGCAACAAATATTTCAGTGCGGCTTCATTCGATCTGCGGTCGCCGCGCAAAAACCCTACCAGCACGTAAGTAGAGATCGCCATTAGCTCGAGGCCCATGAAAATCAAGACCACATCAAAACCGGCGGCCATGCTCATCATGCCCACCACGGAAAATAGTATCAACGAGTAGAATTCGCCGTGGTTCTCGTGCTCGATCTCCAGGTAGCGCACTGACATCAGAATGGAAATCGCAGCGCTGGCGAGGAACAGATACCAGAAGTAGATGGTGAAATGATCCACCACCAGCGAGTTCAAAAATGCCGATTCTCCCGGAAGTCCGACGGCCTTGAATGCCAGTTGAATCTTTACCACCCCGGCAGCGGAAAAGAAAATACCGACCAAAGCGGTCAGCGCGTTGGTCCATTTCCATTCGGCGGGCAACATCAGATCCACCAGCAGAATGCCCAACGCGAACAGCGTGAGCAAGATGATGGGGAGCGACATCAGATAATCGACCCGGCCGAAATTTTGCGCCAGATTGCCGAACACTATTTCTTCCCCTTCGGGTGTATCGCAGCGACCTGCACTGCCGCATCAGAGGGAACACTCCGAATTGCAGGCCGGTTCGAAGCATTCACCGCCTGCACGCCGGGATAGTCTTTCCCCCGCACGGTGGAAACGATCTGGTTCACCGGTTGCTCCAGAATTTCGAAGAAAGGCTTGGGGTAGAGCCCAATCCAGAACGCCACAATCACAAGCGGCACGAAGGTCAACAGCTCACGCGGGGTAAGGTCGTTCAGCTTTTCATTCTTGGGGTTCGTGACCGTCCCGAAAAACACTCGTTGGTAAAGCCACAGCAAGTACGCCGCCGCCAGGATGACCCCAGGCACGGCCCACGCCGCCCACTTCCAATTCTCCATGAAGGTGCCCTGCAGGATGGTAAATTCGCCGACGAATCCGTTCAGCAGCGGAAGCCCCATCGAGGAGAGGAACATGATCATCGTGATAGCGGCGTAGACCGGCATGACGTTGGAAATGCCGCCGTACTCGGAAATCTCACGCGTGTGCCGCCGCTCGTAAAGAATGCCGACAATCAAGAACAGCGCTCCCGTCGATATCCCATGATTGATCTGCTGCAACACCGATCCGCTCAGGCCTGCCGGATTCAATGCGAAGATGCCCAAAGTGCAGAAACCGAGATGGCTCACCGACGAGTACGCCACCAGCTTCTTCATGTCCTTCTGCATGAGCGAAACCAGCGCGCCGTAGATGATCCCGACAATGGAAAGGAAAATCATCCAGCCCCGGACCTTGGGATGCATGACCACATCCGGAAAGAAAGGCAGGGCGAAGCGGACGAAACCGTACGTTCCCATTTTCAGCAAAACCCCAGCCAGAATGACGGACCCAGCCGTCGGGGCCTCCACGTGGGCATCCGGCAGCCAGGTATGGAACGGAAACATCGGCACCTTGATGGCAAACGCCAGAAAGAAGGCCAGAAAGAGGAAGATGGCAAAGGTCGAGCCATAGGCTGGATCGTGGAAGACGAGCGGCGCTGTCTTGTACAAAGCCTGGATGCTGAACGTGTACTGCCCGGTCTGATGAAAGTTGTAGAAATAGAGAAACAGCACAGAAAGAAGCATCAGCACCGAACCGAACAATGTGTAGAGGAAAAACTTGATGGCGGCGTAGAGTTTTCGCGGGCCGCCCCAGATGCCGATCAGTAGGTACATGGGAACCAGCATGGCTTCCCAGAACACAAAGAAGAGGAAGAAATCCAGCGCCATGAAGACGCCCAACATGCCGGTCTGCAGCACCAGAAACCAGATGTAATATTCCTTCACCCGGGTTTCGATCGCGGTCCACGAGGACAGGATCGAGATCCAGCCTAGCAGAGTGGTCAGCATGATGAGTAGGAACGAAATGCCGTCAATGCCCAGCACATAGCCGGCGCCGATCGAGGGAATCCAGTTGTTGGGCGTGCCCTCCATGAACTTGAAGCCAGGCTCGAATCGTTGTGCCCAGAACCACGGCACCAGCGGGATGGAGACCAGCAGGCCGGCCAGAGCAAAGATATTTCCGATCCAACGGATGGCGTCTTTCTGCTCTTTGGGAACAAAGATAAGCAGAAGCGCGCCTGCCAGCGGCGTGAATAGAATGATCGAGAGAATGTGATTATGCATAAAAGCAGTCGTCGGTCGTCAGTCGTCAGCAAACTGCTTGCTACCGCACTGCGTAATAGAAAACGAATCCCACCAGCCCAATTACCATCACCAGTGCATACCATTGCACCAGACCCCACTGCAGCAAGCGCGTGGGATATGAAATCAGCCGCGAAACAATGGCCGGCCCATTCACCAGCACTCCGTCAATAGCCCACTTATCCCACCAACTGGAAAGCGTTCCGCTGAGTCGCGTCATCCAGCCTGCGGCGTTGACCGTGCCGTCAATCACGTGCGAATCGAACCATGATGCGGCTTCGCCCAATCCCATCACGCCAAGGCGCGCGTTTCCCACCTTGCGGCGGCCCGTTAAGGCGTAGTCGTAGCCTTCGTCCACGTAGTACTTGTTGAGCAAGACGGAATAAACAGGCGGAGCTTTCACTGCGATCGGCTCCGCATAGCCCTTGCCGGCATAGCGATAGGCTTTCCACGCCACTCCGAAGCCAGCCACTGCCGCGCCAATGGAAAAGACCATAAGAAAATATTCCACCGGACTTGTGTGTTCTTCTTCCTTCTGTCCGGCGGCAAGCTGGGCTGCTTTCCCTTCCGCCTGAAATACCCGGGTTTCGCGGGCAAACACCGGCTCCAGGAATCTTTCCAAGCGATTCGAACCGCCCAAACTGTGCGGCCATCCCAGCCATCCGGCACTGACTGCGCAGATGGCAAGAATAATTAAAGGCACAGTCATCGATTTGGGAGATTCGTGGATGTGGTGTTCCACCTCGTGGCTCATCCGCGGCTTGCCACGGAACGTCAGGAGCATCAGGCGGAACATGTAGAAAGCAGTCATCAGCGCGGTGGCATAGCCGACAAACCACAACCAACGGTAAGCGCCACCTTCCGACGCCCAGGTTTGCCAAAGGATTTCGTCTTTCGAAAAAAAACCGGCAAACGGCGGGATCCCCGCGATGGCGAAAGTCGCCATGAACATGGTCCAGTGGGTTATCGGGATGCGCTTGTGCAGGTCGCCCATGTTGCGCATGTCCTGCTCTCCGCTCATGGCGTGGATCACCGATCCCGAGCCAAGGAACAGCAGAGCTTTAAAGAAGGCGTGGGTGAATACGTGAAACACCCCGGCGGCAAACGCGCCGACACCCAACGCCAGAAACATATACCCAAGTTGGGAAACCGTCGAATACGCCAGCACGCGCTTGATATCGTTCTGCACCAGTCCGATGGAAGCAGCGAAAATCGCCGTTAGTGCGCCGACAATCGCCACCGTCTTCATCGAAGTGGGCGCTAGCACAAACAACGCATTCGACCGCGCCACCATATACACGCCTGCGGTGACCATAGTTGCGGCGTGGATCAGGGCGGAAACGGGCGTCGGTCCTTCCATGGCGTCCGGGAGCCATACGTAGAGTGGAAGCTGCGCAGATTTCCCGCACGCGCCGACGAATAAGAGCAGAGTGGCTGCCGTGATCACCGGATCGCCAATCGCGAAATGCCCGCTGCGCGCCAGATGCGTGACCTCGGTGAAACGCACCGAGCCAAAGTACCAGGCGATGGTGAACATCCCGAGCAGGAAGCCGGCATCGCCGATGCGGTTCACGATAAATGCCTTATTGGCGGCCGTGCTCGCCGACTCGCGGTGGAAATAGAATCCGATCAACAGATACGAACACAACCCCACGCCCTCCCATCCCACGAACATCAATGCATAGTTATTCCCCAAGATTAGCGTCAGCATGGAGAACATGAACAGATTCAGGTATCCGAAGAAGCGGTAATACCCGCCTTCGTGCGCCATGTAGCCGGTGGAATAGATATGGATCAGCATGCCGACGCCGGTCACAAACAGCAGCCAGATGCTGGAGAGGGGGTCAAGCAGGAAGCCAGTATCGGCCTGAAACGGGGCTGGAGTGCCGTCGCGCTTGACGTAGTTCATGTGCCCGGTATCAGTACCCAGCCAAGTGTAAACAATTTTCTCGTAGGGCTTGCCGGGATTATCGTGGGCGTATTCGGTGTATTGCCAAACCGCGATGCAGGAAAATAGAAATGCCACAACCACCGCGCCCACGCAGACCGCGTTGACCGTCGCCTTTTGCAGCTTGCGGCCGAAAAAGAACATGATGGCCGCGCCGAAGGCGGGAAATAGCGGGACCAGCCAGATGTGGTTGAGGAACATTTTAGTCGTCGGGTGTCAGTCTTCAGTTGTCAGCTTTTAGCACTCAGCACTCAGCCAGCCAATGTTGCTTTCACGCCCTGTAGAGCTCCCTAAGGGCTGAGTGCTGCGTGCTGCTTTCCTACCATTTCAATAAATCTATTTCGTCTACGTTCACAGTTTCTTTATTGCGGAAAAAGGCGATCAGGATCCCGAGCCCGACTGCCGCTTCTGCCGCTGCATCGGTGATTACAAAGATCGCGAAGACTTGTCCGTGCAGGCCCCATATCCGCGAAAACGCCACTAGGTTGAGGTTCACCGCATTCAGGATCAGCTCGATGGACATGAGCACGATGACCACATTGCGGCGAGTCAATACGCCGACCACGCCCAAAACAAAAAGAGCGGAAGCGACCACGAGATAGTGCAGCGTAGTGATTGGAGCCATTTTTTGAAGCGTCTAGCCTCTAGCTTCTCGCTGGCTAGCAGCCAGGAGCCAGAAGCTGCGTTTAAATCCTCTTCTTTGCCATTACCACCGCCCCAATAACCGCCACCAGCAACAATAATGAGGCGATCTCAAAGGCCAGCATGTAATTGCCATACAGCAGGACGGCGACCTGCTGCGTATTGGACTGCTCGGGCATCTGAATTGCCCGATCCGGAAACAGGCCCCTGCCCTTGATGTAGACGAATACGAACAGCGCGCCGAGAGCGACCGCTGCTGCCAGCCCAACCAGCCATTGCTGGTTAAACTGCTCTTCCTTCTGCGCTCTTTCGATATTCACCAGCATGATTACGAACAGAAACAGCACCATGATGCCGCCCGCGTAGAGAATTATCTGCACGCCGGCGACAAATGGCGCGTACAGCATCAGATAAAGCGCCGCCTGCCCGAGCAAAGACACGATCAATGCCAGAGCCGAATGCACCGGATTCTTGCGCATGATTACCAGCACGCCGCTGAGCACGGTCAGCGCCGACAGGAAATAGAAGAAAAATGTTGTGGCTACTGGAGCCATGTCAGAACAACACCCCCGCAATCGCCGTCAGGATGAGCACGCCAATCCCCAGCGGCAGCAGCACCTTCCATCCCACTTTCATTAACTGATCGAATCGGTAGCGCGGGAAGGTGCCGCGATACCAGATGTACATATACATCGAAACTGCCACCTTTGCATTGAACCAGAAAATGTCCTGCACACGCGCGCGCACCGGAGGGATAAACAAGACCACTCCAATCAGGGCCAGCACCGCGCCGAATCCGCCTAGCCCGATGGTTTGCAGCTTGAAGTACGGATGTTTGGGCATGCGTGCCGTGCTGTAAAAAGTGATGGCAGCGAGAAACAGAAAGGTCAGCCCGGGAATGAGCGAGAACAACAGGTCCCAGGTTTCTCCGCTTAGCGCGTTAGGAAACGGCCGCATCCATCCGCCCAGCCACAAGGTGACCGCGATCGACGAAACCGCAATCATTGCGGAGTATTCCGCGAGGAAGAACAGCGACCAGCGAAAGCCGCTGTACTCAGTGTGAAAACCGGCGGTCAACTCGGATTCAGCTTCCGGCAAATCAAAGGGAGCGCGATTGGTCTCCGCCACCATCGCCACTGCGAAGATAAAGAATGCGATCAATCCCAGCGGGAAGAACTTGAATGCAAACCAGACATGCTGCGCCTGCTGGGCCTGCACGATTCCGATCATGCTCAGGGTGCCGGTGCCTTCCGCATTAAGGCTGGTCATCAGGACCGCCGAAACCACGGCCAGGCCCATGGCAATCTCGTAGGAAACCATTTGTGCGCTGGAGCGAAGAGCTCCCATCAGCGGGTAATGTGAGTTTGACGCCCAACCCGCCATGACCACGCCGAGAACACTTAAGGACGAGACACCCAACATGAATAGCACTCCGATATTCATGTCGGTGACGGCATGGGTCGGCCCGAACGGAACAACAATAAAGACGGTAAAGGCCGTGATCACGACGATGAGCGGCGCCACCCAGAAAACGAACGGGTCGGCCTCGGCCGGCATGATGTCCTCCTTGATCAGAAGCTTGAGGGCATCGGCGATGGGCTGCAGCAGGCCATGGGGACCGACTCTCATGGGGCCAAGGCGAACCTGCATGTGGGCCAGAATCTTGCGTTCCAACCAGTTCATGGCGATCACGGCGACGGAAAGGCCCAAAAAGATCAGGACGATATAAACAAATGCCCAGAACAAATTACCGGCTGAACCCGGCGTCGTGTCGCTCTTGAGATACGAGGTGATGTAGTCGAGCATTAACGATCCACCTCGCCCAGCACGATGTCCAAGGTTCCAATGACCGCAATCACATCAGCCACCAGGGCCCCCCGGACCATCATGTCCAGCGCCTGCAGGTTTACGAACGACGGTGGCCGCACACGCACCCGGTAGGGCTGGGTGGAGCCGTCGCTCACGATGAAATATCCCAGCTCGCCTTTGGGCGCCTCGATCGAGTGGTAGATTTCACCCACGGGAGGCTTCATGACTTTCGCGACTTTGGCCATGATGGGGCCATCGGGAATCTTGCCGATCGCCTGCTCGATAATTCGCAGCGATTGCCGCATCTCCTGCATGCGCACCATATACCGGTCGTAGGTGTCGCCGTTCTCTCCCACGGGAATATCGAAATCGAAGTCGGCGTAGGCCGCGTACGGCTGAGCTTTGCGCAGATCCCATTTCACACCGCTCGCTCGCAACACCGGCCCGGTCACACCCAGTGCGATGCACTCCCTGGCGGAAATCTTGCCCACATCTTTGGTACGCTCGACCCAGATCCGGTTGGTGGTGAGGAGTTCTTCGTACTCGCCAAGCTTGGGAGCGACGAAATCGAGGAACTTCTTTACCTCGCGCTCAAAGCCCTCGTAGGTTTCATACACGCAGCCGCCGATGCGGAACGCATGGGTGGTCAGGCGAGCCCCGCAGTATTTCTCGAAAATCTTTAGAATTTCTTCCCGGTCGCGAAAGGTGTAGAACAGCGGCGTGATGGCTCCGATATCGAGCGCGTGGGTGCCCAGCCAAAGCATGTGACTGGCCAACCGGTTCAGTTCGGTGAGGATTACTCGAATGTATCGGGCACGGGGCGGAGCTTCCACGTTGAGAAGTTTTTCCACCGCTTCGCAGTAACCCAACCCGTTCGACACCGCCGCCACATAGTCCATGCGATCCACGTAGGGATTGAACATGGTGTAAGTGCGGTGCTCGGCAATCTTCTCCACTCCGCGATGGAGGTAACCGATCACGCACTCGGTGCCCAAAACTTTTTCGCCGTCGAGCTTGAGAATCACGCGCAGTACGCCGTGGGTGGCCGGGTGCTGCGGGCCCATGTTGATGATCAGCTCATTGGAATCAAGAAAAGGTCTCTCGTGCTGCTCCAGTTCCAGGTGGGAAGTCCGGTCGATCATTGCCCACTCTCGATCCCCAGGTTGATCTGCACCCACTCCTGATCTTGCTGAATGATGCCGTAATCTTTACGCAGCGGGTGACCCTTCCAACCGTCCGGCAGCAGAATGCGCTTCAGATCGGGATGTCCCTCAAAGCGGATTCCGAACATGTCGTAGACTTCCCGCTCCAGCCAGTTGGCGGCCGGCCAGATGGGGACGGCGCTCGGCACCGTTTGCCCGTCGGCATAGGCGGCTTTGACGCGAATGCGTTCGTTATGTGAGAACGAATAGAGAATCCAGACCACTTCAAACTGCTTCTCGCGATCTGGGTAATGTACGGCCGTGATATCCACGCAATAGTCGAATTGCTCCTGATCGCGGAGAACTTGCAGCACCTCGGGAACGAGCGAGGAATCCGCGACGATATATTTCTGGCCGAGATAGGTAACGGTCTCACGAAGACCCGAGCCGTGCTGGGCCCTGAGCCTGGAAATCATGGGCGAATCCCAAGGCATGGGCGTAGGACCCGTCGGCTTGGGGGCCGCAGCGTGTTCGGTGGCTTTTGGAGGCGCGGGAGAAGCGGCAGGTTTGTTCGGGGTCGACTGCACGCTACCGGGAATGGGTTCTCCTGCCGAGGGCATCGGCTCACCAGTCGGCGGCGGTGTAGGGGATTTAGTGTCCTCGGGCATAGCTACGGAAGGTACAAACCTCCGGCGCCGTGGGCGTTTAGAAGAACGTTAACTTTTAACAGCTTGCAAACTAAGTGTCAATCGGGGAGGTGAGAGGCGCCGCGTCACTTTCTTTGCTCGGCCTGATAGCTTTCGATCAACTCGCGAATGCGCAGCGCGTCTGCCTTGCGGTGGCCATGGCTGGTGATCGGGGCGGTGCCACCCGAGGAATCGATACGAATCTCGGACCAGATCACTCCCGTCGAAATCTGTACCGAGGCGACCTTCCCGAGGGCGATGCTCTCCTCGCTGCTGCCGAACAGGCGGGACTTGGCCCGGCTCACGTGCTGCGGTGTGACAATGAGGCGCACCGGAAAAAACAGATTGCCTTTAGTCCAGCGGCTGGCGATAAAAGTCTCAGAGTTCCGTAGATTCGTCATTCCGGAATCGCCTAGACAACGCACGTGCACGGACAAATACAGTGGAACGGCGCTCCGCTGGGCAGATGAGAAACATCCGCCCCTAGGTTGTCATATCCATTCCAGCGCGCCTTTTCCCCAGATCCATATGAAGCCCACGATCAGGATGAGCAGGAAAATCAGCATCTCGATCAGTCCGAACCAGCCCAGTGCCTTGAATTGAACCGCCCAAGGAAACAGGAAGATGGTCTCCACGTCGAAGACCACGAACAGGATGGCGACAATGTAATAGCGAACCGTGTAGCGTCCCCTGGAGCTGTCTATTGGATCGATGCCGCACTCGTAGGGCATCAATTTGGTCTTGCTGGGATTGTCGGGCCGCACCAGCTTGGCCGCCAACAGCGTCACCGGGATCAGGACGCCGACGAACGCGATAAAGATAAATATGGGAACGTAATTTTGCGGCATCGAACCCCCATGGCGTGTCCGCGGAAAGCTCCGAACCAGTCATAGTAACGCCGGGTGGGGCTGGCTTCAAGGATTGTTGACAGGTTTGTTGGAGGGTGGCGGTCGGTCAATTTCGTATCCGGCTACCTGAGGTCAAACGCAGTCGGATGCGTCGGCTGGTAGAGACCGATCTCCCCCCGCTGGGCAACTGAATGGTTGTCTTGATTCCCCAGTCTTCCTGTTCCACGGGCGAGCAGCTCACCCCCTTGGCCTGCAGAGATTTCATAAGCGCCGGCAGGGCGTCGCACATAAGGTATAGGACCGAGCCCAGAAGCTGGCGCCCGCCGTGGAGCTGTCGTCTCGCGCCATCGGAGGGGTGAATCCCAACTTCAGCGGGAGGTAAGGCGAATATCAGCCAGCCTCCGCCCGCGTCTACGGCGCGAAAATCGAGAATATCGCGGAAGAAGGCTCGATCCGCCTCGGGGTTGTCGCTATACAGGAGGACGTGCGCTCCGTTAATTCCGGAAATCATGGTGGAAGTCTAGCAAGTGGCATGATTCCCGGTAAAGAATGTTTTTGACAGGGCCCGGCAGCATCAGCTATCTTCTTAGCGATGAGTTTCTTAGCCCATCTCCACCATCACCATCATGTGCACAACGTGTTGGCGGGGTGTCCTGAGATAAGTTAGAGCTCACGCACAGAGATTCGGCCCGCTGACGCGATTCGCGACAGCGGGCTTTTTGTTTCTGGCCACAAATTTGGAGAGCACATGAGCGAAGAGATTGAGTTCGATAAGATGCAGGGACTGCTGCCCGCCATCGTCCAGGATGCGGCCAGCGGCGAGGTGCTGATGCTGGGCTTTATGAATCGGGAAGCGTTGGAGCGGACACTACGGGCCGGGTGCGTGACCTTTTTCAGCCGCACCCGCAACCAGCTTTGGACCAAGGGCGAAACTTCGGGCAACCGGCTTGAGGTGGTCTCCGCTGCAACCGATTGCGATCGCGACACCGTGCTGCTGCAAGTGCGGGTACTGGGCGAAGGCATGGTCTGCCATCGAGGGACACGCTCCTGCTTCACCCAAAATTTGGCCCTCCGTACGGAGGCAGCTCGGGCAGAGAGGCCGAAGCCATGAAGCTGCGTATCGGTATCCCGAAAGGCAGCTTGCAGGAGGCCACCCTGCAATTGTTCGCGCGCGCCGGGCTCACCGTATATATGAACGGCCGCTCGTACTCCGCGAGCACGGCGGACCCCGACGTCGAGTGCATGTTGATTCGCGCACAGGAGATGGCGCGGTACGTCGAACACGGCGTTCTGGATGCCGGTCTGACTGGTCTGGACTGGGTCATGGAAAGTGGGCTGGAGGTCGTGACGGTGGCTGATCTCATTTACGCCAAGCAGAGCCGTGGCAAGGTGCGCTGGGTTCTGGCTGTGCCCGAAGCATCGGGTTACCAGTGCGCGGAAGACCTCGCGGACTGCATAGTGGCCACCGAACTTGTGAATGTGACGCGGAATTATTTCGCCGAGAAGGGCGTGACGGTCCGGGTGGAATTCTCCTGGGGAGCGACCGAGGTGAAACCTCCGACGCTGGCGGACGCGATCGTCGAAGTCACCGAAACCGGCAGTTCCCTGCGAGCCAACCATCTCCGCATCATCGATACGCTGCTCGAATCGAATACTCAGATCATCGCCAACCCCGCGGCCTGGAGGGAAAACGACAAGCGCCGCAAGATTGAAAACCTGGCCGTGATGCTGCGGGGCGCGATGGAGGCCCAGGGCCGGGTCGGATTGATGCTGAACGTGCGCAAGCAGGACTTGGTCAAAGTGCTCGGGGTGCTACCGGCCTTGCAGAAGCCCACCATTGCCACGCTGAGCGACGAGGCTTGGGTGGCGGTGAACACAATCATCGAAGAGTCGGCGGCCTGGGAAATTATTCCCCGCCTGAAGGCTGCGAATGCCGAGGGCATTGTTGAGTATCCCCTGAACAAGGTGGTGATCTGATGCGGATTCTCGAAGGCCCCGCCGCCGCGCGGTACGTGCGGAAACTCGAGCAGCGCGGTCAAAAGCTGGACGCGCTCGAGCCGCGAGTGCGCCGCATTGTTCAAGATGTGAAGCGAAACGGTGATCGCGCTTTGCGCCGGTACGCCGAGCGCTGGGACGGTTTAAATTCCACAGATTCTTTGCGCGTTTCGGAACGCGAGACGCAATCCGCGCTGGAGGCATCCCCGCGCGAACTACGCGCCGCGCTGGAAGAAGCGGCGGCCAGGATTCGCAGCTTCTGCCAGTGGCAAAGACCCACCGAATGGGAACATGCCAAGCAGGGCCGGACGCTCGGTCAGTTGGTGCGCCCGCTCGGTTCGGCGGGATGCTACGTTCCTGGCGGCCGCTACCCCCTGCCATCAACCCTGCTGATGACGGTGATTCCAGCGCAAGTCGCCGGCGTGAAGGACGTCCGCGTGGTGTCTCCGCGTCCAGCGTCAGCGACACTGGCCGCTGCAGCGCTCCTGGGCGTGCGCGAGTTTTATCGCGTCGGCGGTGCCCAGGCGATCGCGGCCTTGGCCTACGGTACGAGAACGATTGGTCGGGTGGACAAGATCGTTGGGCCTGGAAATCTCTACGTAACCACCGCCAAGAAACTTGTCGCTTTAGACTGCGCCATCGACTTCCTGGCGGGGCCCACCGAGGGACTGATTCTTTGCGATGACGGCCGGCCATCTTTCCTCGCGTCCGATCTGGTTGCACAAGCCGAGCACGACCCCGACGCGCTGGTTTTGCTGATCACGCAATCGCGAAAATTGGCGCATGCGGTTTCACACTCGGCGACTTCCCTGGCTAGTGGAAACTCAATCGCACAGCAGTCATTGCGAAAGCACGGAGCCGTGTTGCTGGCCGGTTCGGGCGAACAGGCGATTGATTGGACCAACCGGATCGCGCCCGAACACTTGACCACCAACCGCAAGAATCTGCCCAACATTGTCAGTGCAGGTTCCATTTTCCTCGGTGACTACTCCGCGCAGGCGGCCGGGGACTACGGTTCCGGACCCAATCATGTGCTTCCGACGGCCGGCGCTGCCCGCTTCCGGGGCGGGCTCAGCGTCGCTGATTTCCTCAAGGTCATTACGGTGCAGGAACTCTCGCGCGCAGGTCTGCGCAAGATTGCACCGTCTATTGTCGCCTTGGCCGGGGCTGAAGGTCTTCGGGCACATGCTCAGTCCATACAGACGAGGTGCGGCCATGCTTGAGGCTCGGCAGGCGGTACTCAAGTTGAAGCAGTACCAGCCTCCGCTGGGGGGTCGCGCCGGACTGCGCCTGGATTTCAACGAGAACACCGGTGGGTGTTCGCCCCGAGTAATGGAGTGTTTACGGCAACTACAGCCAGAGCAGCTTGCTTGCTATCCGGAGCGCGCGCATGTCGAGCGGGAAGTCGCGTCGGTTCTCGGACTGCAGCCGGATCAGGTCTTGTTGACCAACGGTGTGGACGAAGCCATCCATTTGGTTTGCGAGGCCTACTTGGAACCGGAAGATGAAGCTGTCATCGTAGTTCCCACATTCGCGATGTACGAAATTTGTGCGGCCGCGACCGGAGCACAGGTCATTTCGATTCCCGCGGACGAAGATTTTCGTTTTCCGACAACCAAACTGATGGCTCATACGACCAACCCAAAGACTCGGCTCATTGCCATCGCGAACCCGAATAATCCCACCGGTGCGGCAGCGTCAGCGGACGACCTGCTGCTGATCGCTCGCAGCGCGCCCCAGGCTGCCGTTCTGGTGGATGAGGCCTACTTCGAATTTCATGGCGAGTCGCTTCTAGAAAACGCAGGCCAAGTGCCAAACCTGTTTATCGCTCGAACGTTCTCCAAAGCATACGGAATGGCCGGCTTCAGGGTAGGAATGCTGGCGGGCGCAGTCAGGCAGGTGCAAAACCTTCGCCGTGCCTGTTCCCCGTATAACGTGAACGGAGTGGCGCTGGCATGCCTGCCCGCGGCACTCGCCGACCAGCAATATGTCCGGCAATACGTGGCCGAAGTACAGTCGAGTCGCAAGCGCCTGCAGGAAGAATTCAGCGCGCTTGAAATTCCCTTCTGGCCGAGCCAGGCAAATTTTGTGCTGGCGCGCATCGGACCTCTACATGCCGATTTTGTTCGGAACATGAAAGCGCGCGGCATCCTGGTTCGCGATCGATCCGCGGATTGGGGTTGTGAGGGGTGCGTTCGCATTACCGCGGGCTGGCAGGAGCATACCGACCGCCTTCTGGCCGCACTACACGAAACTCTAAAAGAGATTGGCTGGACAGAGAGAAAGAGGACGCCGGCATGAGACGAGCCCGCATCGAGCGAAAGACGAAAGAGACTACGATCCGAGCTCTCCTATACATCGACGGACGAGGCAGGTACAAAGTGTCCACCGGGATCCGCTTCTTTGACCACATGCTGGAGTTATTCGCGCGACACGGCGGCTTCGACCTCGAATTGCGCGCCCAGGGCGATCTTGATGTAGACCAGCACCACACCGTGGAAGATGTAGGCATCGTTCTGGGTGAGGCTTTCCACAAAGCGCTGGGATCGAAGCGGGGGATTTTACGAGCAGGCTATTTCGTCATGCCCATGGACGAAACGCTGGGACTGGCCGCGGTGGACTTTGGCGGTCGCGCGGCAGCCGTGGTAGACACCAGGGTCCGGCAGCGTCTGGTTGGCGATTTGCAGGCCGAACTCGTTCATGACTTCTTCGACGGCTTTGCCCGCGGCGCGCACGCCAATGTTCACGCGCGCGTGCTCTATGGCCGCTCCAACCATCACAAGATTGAGGCTTTGTTCAAAGCATTCTCGCGGGCGCTGCGCGCCGCCTGCTGGCGCGACCGACGCATGGCTCGGTTGCTGCCTAGCACAAAGGGACTTCTATGATTGCCATCGTGGACTATCAGGCCGGAAATCTCGCTTCGGTACGAAAAGCATTTGACCATCTGGGGTATGAGTCGGCGATTACGGCCGATCCTGAAGCCATCGCTCGAGCCGACAAGATTGTCTTGCCGGGTGTGGGGAATTTCCAAGCCACAACCGCGCTGGCCGGGCCTTTGCAGAAAGCCGTCACGAAAGCGATTTCCCGGGAAGTTCCTGTTCTCGGCATCTGCCTGGGAATGCAGTGGATGTTTGAGTCGAGCCAGGAAGCTCCACAGCTTCGCGGGCTGGGCCTGTTCGCGGGCCAGTGTGCGAAGTTTCCAGCGGAAGTGAAGTCTCCTCATGTGGGATGGAACCAGTTGCAACTTCGTGGCGCCTCGCGTCTATTGCACGGACTTCCAGAGAATTCCTTCGTGTATTTCACTCACTCCTACCGGGCACCGTTGGTCGAATCCACGGTTGCGGGCTGCGCGTACGGGGGTACATTTTCCGCGGCCGTCGAGCGCGGACAGCTTTTCGGTGTGCAGTTTCACCCCGAAAAATCAGGGACAGCGGGACTGCGGCTTCTAGGCAATTTTTGTCAACTTTGAGATCTGGACTGGAAGTGTCGACCTTTTGCAAGGCTGAACAAGTAAATGTTAACCAAGCGCATCATCGCCTGCCTGGACGTGGACGCCGGACGAGTAGTGAAAGGTGTGCAATTTTCCAGCCTTCGTGATGCCGGCGATCCCGCAGAACTGGCTCTCCGACACAGCTTGGCCGGAGCCGACGAAGTGGTACTGCTGGATATTTCCGCGACGTATGAGCATCGTTCTACGCTGCTCGATGTGGTCCGCCGAACAGCTTGTCAGTTGTTCATTCCGTTCACCGTGGGCGGCGGTATCCGGTCTTTGGACGATGCCGCCGCGGTGTTCGACGCTGGAGCGGACAAAGTCACGGTCAATTCCGCGGCGCTCGCGGATCCAGCCCTGATTCCCCGGATTGCACATCGCTACGGCTCCCAGGCGGTCGTGGTCGCTATTGACGCCCTCCGCATCAGCAAGGGCAAAACCAGTCCGTTCGGGGTAAAGGCTACGGGGGGCCGGCACTCCACCGGACGCGATGCCGTGGAATGGGCCACCGAGGTCGAAAAGCACGGAGCCGGTGAAATAATGCTCACCTCGATTGACCGGGACGGAACGCGCGGCGGCTTCGATTGCGAACTGACCCTGGCGATCGTCAATGCGGTTAGTATTCCCGTGATTGCGTCCGGAGGAGCTGGAGCGGCGGAACACTTCGTTGAAGTATTTCGCGATGGGCGTGCCGATGCCGCCCTGGCCGCGTCCATTTTCCATCTTGGTGTGACGCCCATCGGCGCGCTAAAGCGCGAGTTGCAGGCCGCCGGCATTCCCATGCGGTGGCCATGCTGATTCCTTCCATCGATCTCATGGGCGGCAAGATCGTCCAGCTGGTGCAAGGCGAAAAGAAAGCCCTGGAGTTCGACGATTTCGAGCCTTGGGTGGAACGCTTTTCCAAGTATCCGCTGGTTCAACTTGTTGATCTGGACGCCGCCATCGGCCCAGGAAACAATCGCGATCTGGTGCGGACTCTGGTGCAGCGGCTCCCTTGCCAGGTCGGTGGCGGAATTCGCACCTTGGAAGTAGCGCAGGAGATTTTGGCAGACGGGGCTCAGCGTGTTGTTATCGGGTCGTCGCTGATAAGAGAGGGGAGCATCAATACTTCATTCGCGGAGGATCTGGCGCGTCAGGTAGGCGAGGAAAAACTGGTCTTCGCCTTGGATTCGAAGGGCGGGAAAGTCGCGATCCGGGGCTGGCGGCAGCTTACCGGGCTTTCTGCTTTACAAATGATCCGTGCTCTCGAGCCCTGGTGCAGCGCCTTTCTGTACACCAATATCGATACCGAGGGATTGCTGCTGGGCATGCCTCTCGATGTGGTTTCTCAACTGCGCAGTGCCACGAATAAGCAGCTGATTGTGGCCGGTGGCATCAGGACGGAAGACGAAGTCGAACAGTTTCATACCATGGGCGTGGACGCGGTGGTAGGAATGGCCATCTATCTTGAACTACTGAAAATCTGACGCTGCGCGACTAGCCGCCTCTCTAGCTTGTTTATAATCGCTTTTCACCTTAGCGGCCTGGTGCGTTCATCCGTTAGCGACTAATACATAAGGAATCCTTTGGCACTCGACGATAAAATCTACAAACTGCGGCGGGAAAAGCTGCACCAGATCGAGGCTCTCGGTCAGCAGGCCTATCCGCGCACATACGCCTTTACTCATACAATCTCCCAAATTCTTGCAGAGTGCTCGGACAAAACTGCCGAGCAACTGGAGAATCCGCGAATTAATGTACGCATGGCCGGACGCATCATGGCCATCCGGCTCATGGGCAAGGCTGGATTTGCACACGTGCAACAAGGCGGGCAGCGGCTGCAGATTTATGTCAAGAAAGACGCGGTAGGAGAAAAGGGTTTCGAACTCTACAAACTGCTCGACCTGGGCGATCACATCGGGGTAAGCGGTTATTTATTTCGCACTCGCACCGGAGAACTCTCAATCCACGTTGAAGAGATTACTTTCCTCTCCAAAGACCTGCTGCCCCTGCCCGAAAAATGGCATGGGCTCACGGACGTCGAACTGCGTTACCGCCAACGTTACGTCGATCTGGTTATGAATCCGGAAGTGCGTGAGGTTTTTCTCAAGCGTAGCAAACTGGTGCAGTCGTTGCGGCGCTTCATGGACGCGCAGGGCTTCGTCGAAGTTGAAACGCCCATGATGCAGCCTATCGCAGGCGGAGCCGTGGCGCGCCCGTTTGTGACCCATCACAATACGCTTGACATGGATCTGTTTCTGCGCATCGCGCCCGAGCTGTACCTGAAGCGGCTGACGGTGGGCGGGTTCGACCGCGTCTACGAGTTGAACCGCAATTTTCGCAACGAGGGGCTGGGCTGGCGCTGGAATCCCGAGTTCACCATGCTTGAGTTTTACCAGGCGTATACCGATTATCGCGGCGTGATGGATCTGACCCAGCAACTTATCGAGCAGGCTGCGAAAGATGTAACCGGTGGGACCAAAACCAAGTGGGGCGAGGACGAGATCGATTGGGCGGGTGCAAACTGGCGACGCCTGACCATGCGCGAAGCCATCATCCAATACTGGCCGGAGGCAGCGGGCGCGAAACCGCAAATGTCGGACTTTGGATCGGCCGAGGGTGTCGAAAGTCTGGTGCGGCGGTTCAACTCTGCGCACGCTCACGTCGCCTACGACCCCAAGGAGCCAGCGGGGAAAACCATCGCCGCGCTGTTCGAGGCTACGGCGCAGGAGCATTTAGCTCAGCCGACGATCATCTATGAATTCCCCACCGCAGTTTCTCCACTGTCCAAGCAAAAACCTGACGAGGCGGAGTGGACCGAGCGCTGGGAGATCTTCGCCGGAAAGATGGAAATTGCCAACGGCTTCAGCGAACTGAACGATCCCGAAGACCAGCGCCGCCGGTTCGAAGGGCAATTGAAAGAACGTGAGCGAGGCGATGAAGAAGCTCATCAGATGGATGAGGACTACATTCGCGCCCTTGCCTACGGGATGCCTCCGGCCGGAGGCGTTGGAGTGGGAGTAGACCGGCTGGCCATGCTGCTGACCGATTCGCACACCATCCGTGACGTGATTCTGTTTCCGCTACTCAGGCCGGAAAAAGCTTTAACCACGGAGGACACGGAGAAGACGGAGGAGAACAATTAGCTTCATGCGATATCCGAAGCACCGCGTCTGAGACAACACTTGTCTCCTCCTGTGCCTTCTGGGGTCAAATTCCTCCGTCCCTCGCGGTCAATCTAAAATCGAATACTTATGCGCTTCGACTTCGATTCCGAAACTCGCCGGCGCCTCGGCCATCGTCTGATTGACCAAATCGACGCCTTCTTCTCGTCCCTGCCGGATCGCGCGGTGCAGCTTCCGCTCGAGCAACGAAGCTACGGACCGACCCACCATCCGCTTCCCGAATTCGGCGAAGATGCCACTAAGGTATTGGACGAAATCTGCCGCGAGATGGTGGACCAGGGCTTCCACGTCCCCAGCGCGAATTATTTCGGCCTGATGAACCCCACGCCCACTTACATCGGAGTGCTGGCGGAAGGCCTGGTGGCGGGGCTCAATCCACAGCTCGCCACTTTGGCCCGTTCACAACTGGCGTCGAAAATTGAACTGGAAACCGTCCGCTGGATTGGCGAGCGCGTGGGCTGGCCCGGCGAATTCAACGGAACATTTACCAGTGGCGGCAACGAAGCCAATTTCAGCGGCCTCGCTTTGGCGCTGGCGTCCAGCTTTCCTAACTCGGTAGAAGAAGGAGTGGCTTCGATCGGCGCGCCGGTGGTGTTCTATGCCTCCGCCGAGTCCCATCATTCGCTGGACAAGTCGGCCGGGCTGTTGGGAATCGGTCGCAGAGCGTTACGGCGCATCCCGGTGAATGAAACCGCGCAGCTCGATCCGCAGAAGCTGGATCAGGCGATCCAGGAGGATCGGGTGTCCCGCTGCAAGCCGTTCTGCGTCGTAGCTACCGCCGGGACCACGAACTCCGGCACTGTGGATGATCTGACGGCGATATCAGAGATTTGCAAGCGCCATCGTCTCTGGCTGCATGTGGACGGCGCTTACGGCGCAGCGGCGATCTTCTCCGACCAGCATCGCGGTCTGGTCCAGGGCATCGAGCTGGCCGATTCACTGACCATCGATCCGCATAAGTGGCTGGCGATGCCGTTTGCCGCGGGCCTCATTCTCACCAGCCATCCCGAGATTCTGGAGCGGGCGTTCTCGGTCGCTGCGCCGTACATGCCGAAGGCCGCGGGTGCTCACTTACTGGACAATTCCCGCATCAGCACGCAATGGACGCGGCGCATGAACTCACTCAAACTCTGGTTGACGCTTCGCGTGCACGGCCGCAAAGGGTACGAAGAACTGATCGATCACCAGCTTGGGCTGGCCAAAAGCTTCGTTAGCTGGGTAGAAACCTCGAACGATTTCGAGCTGGCGGTGCCGCAGACTCTTCCCATCGTGACTTTCCGACTCAAGTCAGCCGGACTCAGTCCCCAGCTGCTAGCCGCCGCTCACGGCAACATCGTGGACGAAGTCACACACGACGGCCGGCGCTGGATTTCGGAAACTGTCGTCAAAGGCCAGAGCGTGCTGCGCATGATGGTGATCAGCTATTTGACTGAGGAACGGCATTTACAAGGCTTGGAAACGGCTTTAAAGGCCGCCAACAAGGTGATTCCGCAGACTCAAACCAAGGCATGAACCACGAAGGATACTAGGGGATCACGAAGGAAACCTCAGACGGCCTCGCCAGTCGCCTAGCTCGAGGTATCAGACAATGCACTAGGAATTAGTGCACGCTCCGGCCTAAGCTCTTGCACAGTTCGGGCCAATCACAGGCAGCGCTATCGTAGCGTCCCCTCTGCCTCCTGGACGCTGGGTCGATAGCGCTTTGCCTTTTGTCATTTCGCGGTCGGCTGCGTACGTTCGGCCCACTTCCACGCGGTCGCCACGATTTCTTCAAGCGAGCGTTTTGCCTTCCAGTTCAGCAGTTTTTCCGCGCGCTCTGGATCGGCCACCAACTGCGGCGGATCTCCCGGCCGAGGCGGGGCCATGCGACTGGGCACCTCGTGGCCCGTGACTGACTTGATGGCTGAGAGAACTTCATGGACGGAATGGCCGGAGCCCGTCCCCAGATTGAGAGCCATTGAACCGCCGCCGCCTTTGAGATACTCCAATCCCTGCACGTGAGCCTCGGCCAGATCGTTCACGTGGATGTAATCGCGCACACAGGTACCGTCCGGCGTAGGGTACTGGTCTCCGAAGATCTCGAGTGCCGCACGCTCACCGCGGATGGCTTCGAAAGCAGAAGGGATGAGGTGGGTCTCAGGCTTGTGAATCTCGCCAATTCTACCTTCTTCGTCCGCTCCGGCGGCGTTGAAATAGCGAAGACTTACATAGCCCAAACCGTACGCTGGTCCATAGGACTCCAGCGCCTGTTCGAAAATCAATTTGGTAACGCCGTAGGGATTCACCGGGAAACGCGGCAGATCCTCCGTGATCGGCACCTTCGCCGGCACTCCGTAAACGGCGCAACTGGAGGAAAAGACAAACCTGCGCACGTTGGCGTCGAGCACCGCGTGCAACAAGGTAAGCCCGTCCAGCACATTGTTCTGGAAATATTTTCTGGGATTCACTACCGATTCGCCTACATAGGCGTGGGCGGCGAAGTGCATCACGGCATCAACGCGGCGCAGAACCTGGCTTAGTTTCGTTCCGTCCGACATGTCTCCGACGATTAGTTCGAAGCCCTGGGCGAGTTCTGCGTGACCGGCCACTAGGTTGTCGTAAATGATGACTTCGTAGCCGCGATGCTTCAGCGCATGCGCGGCATGGCTGCCAATATAGCCTGCTCCTCCTACCACGAGAACGGTCAATTACGCACTCCTTTGCTTAGGTTTTCCAAGCTATGCCGTTGGATTCTAGCAGAGACGGCATTCGATCCGAGGCTGGGCCGTGGCAGAAGCGGGTTGGGTAACAAAGGGCGCCGACTCTGGTCGGCGCCCGACTTTATTCAGAAGGAATAGATCAGATCGAACTGGTGACGCACGAGAAACGGCTCTGTCTTCCCGACAGTTACTCCGGGTGCCAATACGGCGTGCTGCAGGTTAGTGTTTAGCGTGCGCCCTAGCCATGCGTTGTATTGGGCCACAACATTCGATCGAAGCCGCCAGTAAGCGTAAATGCGGTGCTCGATGATGTTGGTAGCCGCGCGCTGTTCGCTTTCGGAAAACGTGGCCAGAATGGAGTCCTGCCCTGAACGCCAGAATCCGTAACCGAATTGCAGATCATTTTTGTTCTTGATCTGCCCGATGCTGATTTCTCCGAGGTATGACCGGCCTTGCGAACCAATGCTCGTAATGACATTCCCTTTAGAGTCCAGCGGGTGATCAGCCGCCTTGAGGTTGGTTTCATATTCCAGCATCAGGTTCAGTGGGAAGCGGGACAGTCCCGTCTTTAGTTGGCTGTTCAGGATCACGTCGGCGTATTCAAATCCGGAAAGGAAATGCCGTTGTCCTTTCGCGTCTACGAAGGTCGCGTTGGTCATGCCGTTGGAAGCGATGGCGCAAGGCGGAACGCTGGGCAAACCGGAACCCGTGGCGCAACCCGGACCCTCGCCGGGGATGGCAATGGGCGGGTTACCGCTGGTGGTGGCCTGAGTGGCGAATGCCGATGCGTTCAAGATGGCGTTCGGGAAGCCCCAGTCAATCAAGGTGAATGACGGGGTTGTAGTCAAGGGACCAAATTTGAATGTGGCTGAAGCGTTGCCGCCGAGGGCGAAGGAATCGTCACCCTTCGCGACTTCGTTGTACAGCAGTTGCATGGCTTGAACCGTAAAGTTCTTCAGAAAGGGCGTGTCCAGGTCCCAGGAGAGCTTCTGGTTGAAGCCTTCGGGGTTGATGTCGGGGTCGAGGGTAAGCGATGTGCGGGCCCAGGTATAGGCAAATTTGCCTCCGGTGATCGAGAGCCACTTGGCGGCGACAGGATTAAAGGTGACATATCCCCGGTCGAGACCAATGGTCTTTCGCTCGAAGAAGTTGGTCAAAGTTTCGTTGGCCGAGGTAGTGTCGCCCAGCGAGCCGGTGGCCAGGGCAAAGCCTCCGACAAAGTTGTCGTTCAGGCGGCCATCGAGACCGAAGCGGACACGAAGGCGGGCGCGATTGCGAGTGACGCAAGTTGGGCAATCCTGAAAAATGTCTTCCCCTCGCACTCGGATATCGCCGTTGAAGCGGAAGCGCCCCAGCACATCTTGCAGGGCGCTGATCCGCTTGTCCTCGTCCTTGGATTTGCTTTCGACAAGCGCCAGTGTCGTTTTCGCTTCTGCGGCGTTGGCGGAGGCCTGGTCTGCCAGACGCTGCGCCTCGGTGGCGGACTGCTGGGCCTGAGTTGCCGTCGTCTGGGCCTGTTCGGCACTGCCCTGCACCTTCCGAGCGGAGGCATTGGCTTGCTGGGTTACATCCAGCAATTGCTGCAACTGGGACTTCAACTGGTCCATCTGCCGGTTTTGCTCCTGCAATTGTTGCTGCTGCGCGGCCAAGGCCTCGCGAAGCTCCTGGACCTCTTTGGCGCTGACCCGCCTCTGATTGGATTTCTTTGAAGCGGCTTTGGGGGTTGCACCCGTTTGCGCCGCGGCTCCGCTAATCACCAGCATGAATAAACTGAACCACAAGAACGGTCTCATTTCTCGTTTTCCTCTTTCTTTGGAGATCCTCATGTATTTCTGGTCACTTACCGCTAGCGTCCCGCTACCGGACCACCCGGAACAAAAAAACCGTAACTTCGCAACAGCTCCTGCACGCCCGGAGCTTTCAGGAAGGTCAAAAACTGGCGGGCGGTCTCCTTGTTTTGGGACGACTTCAGAACTACGGCCGCCTGCTCGATGGCGGGATATTCCTCGACAGGAATTTCCACATACCTCCCCTTCTCCTTCATGGAAGGAGCCAGCGCCAGAGAAAGGGCCACGATGCCCGCATCCGCGCTGCCAGACACAACAAACGAGGCTGTCTGCGAGATGTTCTCTCCCAACACGAATTTCGTGGCAACCTGGTCGTAAATCCTTTCGCGCCGCAGCGCAGCCACGGCCGCCCGTCCATAAGGCGCATGCTCGGGATTGGCAATGGCGATTTTGCGAATACCTGGGTTGAGCAGAACTTGCAAGCCCCGGCTCAGATCGAGTTTCGATTCATTGGGAGCCCAGAGCACGATTTTTCCCGTAGCGTAGGGATAAAGCGTCCCCGGTTCGGCTAGGCCGGCAGCTTCGAGTCGCTTGGGATAGTCGATGTCGGCGGAGAAAAACAGGTCGAATGGCGCCCCGTTTTGTATTTGCGCGAAAAAGTTTCCCGACGATCCGAAAATCAACTTGATGTGACCCCCGGTTTCCTTCTGGAAGCGCGCAGCTATATCCTGAAACGCAAATTGAAGATCCGCCGCAGCCGCCACCGTGATCTCCTGCGCTGGACACAGCCGGGCGAGAAGCAAAAGCACAAAAACAGCCATACCCAAATTTCGAGCTCTCATCTCACACTCCCCCTGTGGACATTTGTTGAGTTGAACCGCGAGCCAGCTAGTTGTGGAACCAACAACAGCCTCGGGAAGGCTCTGGCAGGGTTCGAGACCGGCAGGGGACTGTGTATGAACAGGCCCGCCGTGAGCCCTTATTTACTCTGTTTCGAGGATTCTGGTTTATCGTATCTCGAAAGCTGCTGTCAAGTGTGACGCGGAGAATGGGCAAAGCATTGGACCGCCGATGTTGCAGCCTGGCACGCCGGAACTCGAAATTCAGAAGCAAGTTTAGGTCCGCTCCCCTTGCAGGTTTGTCGCGCTCTCTTTTTTGCAGCCTTCTGAAACTTCAGTGCCAGACATCAAAAACCGGGTCAACTCGGGAGCATTCCCGGCTTGGCTACTAAAACCTATTTATCCTCGCCTTCGCGTACGTTTCCGTGAACCACCATGGGCAAAATGCTGGCACCTTCAGCCTTCTTTTTACCCTTGCGCTTTCCCGCTTTCGCAAAATTCGGCCTGACGATGTCGGCCAATGTAGTGTGCTCCAAGATCTTGGCCGCGGCGTTGCGCACCTCAAGAAATACCTGATATAGGGCACGATGCTCGAGGTCACGATCAATCAGACTGCGTAATTGCTCGGCATCGCCGAAAGGCGCCAGCGGCCCATCAATCAAACGAATGATTTCGCTGAGGTGAATTTCAGAAGGCGCCCGGCGTAGCTGGTATCCGCCTTTGGCGCCTCGCACGCTTTCCACGATGCGGGCGTTCTTCAATTCGAGCAGAATCAGTTCGAGGAATTTTTCGGGTAGAACTTCTTCGTAAGCGATGTCGCGAATGCGAATGGCTCCCTGGTTGTAGTGGCGGGCCAGCATCATCATGGCCTGCAGCGCATACAGCCCTTTCTGGGAGATTTTCATAACTAGCCCATAATGCCATAAAAGCCGATAGCTTTAATAGGGTTTATTTCGATGAACCCCATTTGCATTTACGCATTCAGCGAAACTGGACATAACAACTGTAGAGAGCCGCGCGCAGCCGGGAGGAAACCGGAACGGTTGCAGCTCAGATAAGCCGCAGGACCTGCACCGTGATGTTATCCGGGCCGCCGCGATTTTTTGCTGTTTCCACCAGCGACTGGGAGATGTCGTCGACGCTCTTCCCCGCAACCATCTCTAGAATCTCATGGTCTGTCAGCTGGCCCCACATACCGTCAGTGCAGAGCACCAGCACCTCCCCGGACTTGAGCGAAACCGGTTCTATGGGAGAATCGGGAGCAACGCTGCTGCCTGCTCCCAGCGCCGCAGTCAGGATATGCCTTTGGGGGTGGGATTCGGCCTCCTCAGCCCGGATGATGCCGTTGTCGACCAAACGGGTCACGTAAGAGTGATCGTGGGTAAGGCGGGAAATAGAGGAGCCGCGGACCAGATACAGCCTACTGTCTCCGACGTGCGCATAATAAAGCCTGTGGTCGAGCAGAGCAATCGCAGTGCAGGTAGTCCCCATCCCATGGAGGTCGGGGTATTTACCGGCGTAGTCCTGAATGCGGCTATGCGCCATCTGGAAGCCCGCAAGCAACCAGGAGCGCGGATCGCCGGTGACCGCGTTGCCATACACCTCTTCGATAACCTCAACCGCGATGCGGCTGGCTTCCTGGCCGCCCTCGTACCCGCCCATGCCATCGGCCACGATCGCCAACCGGCCCTTCAGCAGGAATTGCTGATCGTCCGCGGGCTCCCAATAGGAATAGCGGTCTTCATTGTTTGCGCGCTGGCAGCCGACGTCGCTGAGGCCTGCCAGCTCAATTCCAGGCCGAACTCTCATTCCACCCCTTTGCCAAAAGAACCCCAAGCGGAATTGTGGATTATACCGGACAAAGCATCGCTGGAGGACGAAGCTTGGCCCGCCGTTCTTTTTCCGGAACGCTCCGGAACGCGCCGGAACACGAATGATCCGTGACATCCCGCAATCCCCACCAGAAATCAGGTGCCAATCAGGACAACAGGAACACCCAGTTCGTCCCAGATTATGATTATGAACTTGCCGTGTCCTACAATGTCGTTCAGCATATAGGTCGTTTTTTCCTTGTTGCGAATCCAGCAGGCGAAGGCCACATGGCAACCGCAGCGTCCGTGAACTGGCAAGAGAAGCACGAACAAATCGGCAGGGCCGCCGGGTCATGCGTGCTGGTGCTTTTCGGGGCGTCGGGTGATCTGACCAAGCGTAAGCTGGTTCCCTCGCTCTTCAACCTCGCTAAGGCGAAACTGCTTCCTAAGAATTTTGCGGTTGTGGGCGTGTCCTTTGACGATTTGAGCCTGGAAAAGTTTCGCGACCAGGTGACCGGCTTTCTGCAAGCCGAAGACCGGGGCACGGAAGCCTGGGAGTGGTTCACCCAGCGCCTCTACTATCAGCGCGGCGATTTTGCCGATCCGGCTACTTATTCAACCCTGACAGCCGGGCTCACCGAAGTGGACCGGCAGCACAGTACGGAAGCCAATTATCTGTTTTACCTCGCGACCGCGCCCAAGTACTTCGCACCGATTGTTCAGCAACTGGGCAAGGCGGGTCTCTCAAACCAGGACAATGGGCAATGGCGGCGGGTGGTAATCGAAAAGCCTTTCGGGCATGATCTCGAGTCCGCCAGGGCCTTGAATCGAGACGTCAAGGCGGTGTTGGCGGAGAACCAGATTTATCGCATCGATCATTACCTGGGCAAAGAGACGGTGCAGAACATCATGGTGTTCCGATTTGACAACGCCATTTTTGAGCCCATCTGGAACCGGCGCTATATCGATCATGTTCAGATCACCAACGCCGAGACCGTGGGAGTCGAACAACGTGGTGGATATTTCGACAATGCCGGCACGCTCCGCGATATGGTTCCCAACCACATCATGCAACTGCTTAGCCTGACCGCCATGGAGCCGCCTGTCTCGTTTCAAGCAGACGCCGTCCGCAACGAACAAGCTAAGATCTTGCGGGCCGTTCAGCCGTTGGATTCAGAAGACGTGCTCCATTCCAGCGTACGCGGCCAATACGGCGAAGGGGTGATCGGAGGAGAAAGAGTAGCCGCCTACCGCTCCGAACCCGGAGTCGCTCCCGAATCCAAGACCGAGACGTTCCTGGCGTTAAAGCTCAACATTGACAATTGGCGATGGGCGGGCGTTCCGTTTTATGTTCGTACCGGCAAACGGCTGGCGCGGCGCCACACCGAGATCACCATTCAGTTCAAGCGTACCCCGTTCGAGATTTTCCGCAACGCTCCGGTTCACAATCACACCAACCAGCTGGTCATACAGATACAACCGGTGGAAGCCATTTCTCTGAGCTTTGGCGCCAAGGTTCCCGGTCCGGTGCTGCGCGTGGGATCGGTGGACATGAGTTTTGAATACACAAAATATTTCGGTGCGGACGCCTACACCGGCTATGAAGTTCTGCTTTATGAGTGCATGATCGGAGACGCAACCCTATTCCAGCGCGCGGACATGGTGGAAGCCGGCTGGAGCATCGTGGACCCGGTTCTGGATGTGTGGCAAGCTTTGCCCCCGCGCAGATTTCCCAACTACCCGTCAGGCGCATGGGGGCCGGTGGAATCTGACGAATTGCTGGCCCGCGACGGCAGGCAATGGAGGAAAATCGAACCATGATTCTCGCAGGCGATATCGGCGGAACTCGCACCCGACTAGCGGCCTTCGAAACCGAAGGCAGCAAACTGAAATGCGTAATCGAAAGGACCTACCCCAGCCAGGACCACGGCGGCTTGGCGGAAATCGTCGCGGATTTCGTCAAGAGCGAGGGCATTCCGGTACATAGCGCGTGTTTTGGTGTGGCCGGACCGGTGCGCAGCGGCCGCAGCAAGATTTCAAATCTTCCCTGGACCATTGATTCGCGCGAGCTGGCCCAACAACTCAAGCTCGACTCGGTGGGACTGATCAACGATCTCGAGGCCTACGCTTATGGGGTCGATGCGCTCGAATCCAAAGACCTGGTCACGCTGAGCGAAGGATCGGAACACGCGGAAGGAAATCGCGCGGTAGTCTCAGCCAGAACCGGCCTTGGAGTAGCCGGTCTTTATTGGGATGGATTCAGGCACCATCCTTTCGCCTGCGAAGGCGGACACATGGATTTCGCGCCCCGAAACGAGCTAGAAGTTGAATTGTTCCGCTATGTCCTGAAAAAGTACGGCCACGTAAGCAGCGAGCGGATTGTTTCCGGACCGGGAATCAAGACCATCTACGACTTTCTTCGCGACACCAACACGGCTGAGGAACCTGGGTGGCTGAAAGAGCAGATGGATAAAACGCACGACGCTCCAGCGCTGATATCGAAGGCAGCTCAAGAAAACAAGGCTCCGATCTGCGATCAAGCTATGACCATTTTTGTCAGTGTATATGGCGCCAAGACAGGAGACTACGCGCTGAATTTCATGTCGACCGGCGGTATTTTCGTTTGCGGCCTTATTGCCGCCAGAAACCTGCCCAAGATGAAGGAACCTGTCTTTATGGAGTCGTTCCTGAGCAAGGGACGCATGCGGGGATTGCTCGAAGACATGCCGGTCAAGATCGTGCTGAACGACGATTGTGGGCTTATGGGTGCGGCGCGTTACACGCTGGTCCAGAAGGCGTTCGGCAAAACGACGCGGGCTGCTAGCTGAATGGGACTTCTTATCCGACCCACGGCCACGTCCGGCAAGATTTGAGAGTTGACCTGGTAGCTGCATGGCGAAAGTTCCCTCCAGAACTCAATCTATCGGTTCACCCCGCCCCCGAGATATTGCGAGCTTCCGGCTGCAGCGCCATCACTTGCGGGCTGATGCAACCGCAGATTTGGTTACGATCTGCCGCGATGTATGCGGCGTGCAGGCCCAGCTCATGTCGGCTGCTTCTCTCCAACTCTGGGCGCGCAATCATGCCCTTACCCGGGTGGAGATTGAAAGCGCGCTATGGAAGACGCGCACGTTAGTCAAGACTTCACTCGTGGGGCAGACGCTCCATCTCATCCCGGCTGATCAGTTGACGCTCTATATTACTGCCCTGAAACGCAGCCGCGTGACCAGTGCCCTGCGTGTCATGGCCAAGTTCGGCATTACCCACGAAGAAGCCGACGCTGTAACTGCCCTGATCGTGGACGCTCTGGCCACCGGGCCTCTAGGGCGGGCTGCGATTAGCGCTGCCGTTCGCCCCAAAGTCAGCAAGCGAGTGCGCGAGTGGATGGCAGCGGTCTGGAGTATCGTACGCAATCCCGTCAGCGAGGGGCTGGTCTGCTACGGGCCGGGTGTGGGCCATGAAGTGAAGTTCATCCGCGTGGATCAGTGGCTACCCAAGATGAAGCCGATCTCGGAAACTGAGGAGCAGTGCCCTCTGTTGAGCAAGTACCTGCGAAGCTACGGGCCGGCTACTGTGCGCGATTTTTCCAAATGGTCCGGCCTTCCCGTGCCGCAGATAAAGCCGCTGCCTGAAATGCTCAAAGATGAACTTACGGAAATCGAAATTGAGGGGCACAAATGCCTGCTGATCGCGGAGGACTGGAGAGTACTCAGAAATCGCCCGACGGGCGAAACCAGTGTGAGGCTACTGCCCGGCTTTGACCCATTTCTGTCGGCCCATGCCGACAAAGCCCATTTGGTCGCCCCTGCGTACTTCAAACGTGTGTATCGAAATCAAGGCTGGATCTCGCCGGTGGTCCTGCGAGACGGGAAGATCACCGGGATCTGGTCCTACAAATTCCGCGGGGGCAAGGTCAGGATAGAGATTCAGTCCTTCGACGAGGTTTCCCGGGCAGTCCACAGCCGGGTTGAAAAGGAAGCGGCTGGCTTGGCTCGGTTTTTCCACAAGGTACATGAAATCGTGGCCGCCGTTCAGTCGGTTAACAGCCAGGCACGAAGGAATCAAAACTAGACGGGATCCTGCAGCAGCTGAGAAATGCCTTGCAACGGAATCCGGACCCAGGACGGCCGGTTGTTGAGTTCATACCCTAGCTCGTAAACAGCCTTATCCAGAAGATACGCATCCAGCAGAAGCGACAGTTCTTCCCTGCTCTCAGGAATAAATTGCGAACCGCGTGAGACGTCGAGATACGTTTTCAGAAACGCGGCTGACACCCACCTTTGCCAGTAATGAGCCCAGGGGCCCAAAGCCCGCAGCCTCTCATCCGGGCCTTGGCCAATCGCCTGCTGCAGAAGCGGCGCATACGCGGCGTAGTGAAATGAGCGCAGCATTCCCGCAACGTCCTGCAGCGGTGAGCGTTTCTTGCGCCGCTGTTCCAGAGGGCGGGCAGGCTCGCCTTCGAAATCAATAATGACAAAATCGTTGCCGGTGAAGAGAACCTGGCCGAGATGATAGTCGCCATGGACGCGAGTGAGTAGGGCCGACAGCCTCTGCCTACTGAAGAGTTGGAAGCGCTGGCGGGCTTTGTATTCAAGGCTAAGAATTTTGCCGGCTTCCTGCCGCATGGGGTCAGGCATTTCATCTTTGAGCCGGCGAAGCAAGCCGAAGTTCGCGGTCAGCAGGTGCATGGCCGAGATCACAAACGCCTGCTGCTCGGCTTCGGAATAACGCTGGGGTGTGAAATCGGGATCTTCCTGCGCCGACGCTAGGGCCATGTGAAGCTCCGCCGTGCGCCTGCCCAGCAGCGCCGCTGACTCCAGATAATGCCCGATTCGTCGCCTGGCCTCGTCCGGAGTCGCCGCGTCAGATAGTCTAAGAATTGGCCCTGGTGGAATTTCGCCCACCCCAACAGGGATTCCTTGCTGTGCCTTCTCGTGATACTCGGAGAGAGCTCTTAACGTGAACTGCCACGCGTCTCCCTGGTTGGGGACATAACCCTGAAGCACGCCCAGTGAGGTTCGGGTTCCCTCCTTGCTCAGATATTCGAGATGACCTGCAACCGGGGGAACATTTCGGAACGAAGATTGTTCGGTCAGGAATAAGCCGATTTCCAAATCCGGATTGAGCCCCGTTTCCACCCGACGAAATACTTTGAGCACCAGACGCTGGCCGTAGACCACCGAAGTGTTGCTCTGTTCCGCCTTCATCAGGGATGGCGTGAGCATGCCTTGTGCCGGCTGCCAGAAGGCAGCAAGCGTGTTCGTGGAAACGGCCCGGACCTCTCCTTTGGCCCCGCGAAAAGAAGCGCCCTGAGCTATCGCGTCGAGAAGACATTCAAGAAATCTCTCATCCGACAGGGCATCAGCGAGCACAATGTCTTCAGAAAAATCCTCGAGTCGAAACATCAGAACAGATTGTGGATCGAGGATGGTCTGTGGCCTCCCGCCTGGTACGCGGGCTAGGGGAATGTCGTAGGTTTCGTCGGTGCCGCTGTCATAACTGACTTGGACAAGAACCAGATACCAGCGCAGAGTCTGCCCACAAACCGGTACGACGTCGGAAACTTTGACAGCACGGATCCTGCGCGCTTTGCCGCCAAACCAGCGACGATGCATGAGGAATTCCGGCAGAATTTGAGGAAGACCGCTGTGCAGGGCGGCGAGAAAGGAGTCTTCCGGAATTGAACTACGTGCCATTGGCAGCTACCGTGTAGAAGCTGTTCTTCTAACCCATGCCCGGTCAAATTCCGAGCTGGGCAGTTTCCCCGGAACACATCGTCGAATTCCCGCAGAGTTTGCCCTGAGCGTATCCAAGGGAGCCGCGCAATCACATTCGCGCATCACTGCACTCGCAGAATTAATTGCGTTCCACTGTCGAGGTGTACGTTGTCTGTCTTCGAACTCACTACGGAAGCCGGCCCCGACGAGTCCAGAGAGAGAGATTTGATTCCTATTACTCCTTTGCTGGTCGGGCCCAGCGGACTGACCGTTGAGCCGGTCGCCCCCGCGGGATCCGATGGCGATCCGGAGCCGCCGCCTGGTGGGTATCCGCTGGGATTTGGGTACGGGGTTCCGGTCCCAACCGGTCCTGCCATCGAGCCTCGCTGGCTCTGCGAGGCTGATGGCATGCCGGGGGCAGTCGCGGCCATGGGGTCCTCTGCCGGGAAAGCGGGCGCGGTCTGCAACGGCCGTGCGATGGCCTGCACGGCAGCTTGCAGCGGCAGTTCGCGGCCATCCTTCATCAGCACTCGGTCAAAAACGATACCCACGATCGAGTCTGGAGACTGCTTGCTGTGGGCTTTGGCTTCGGTCACGTGGCCAATGATTTTTGTGTTTCTGGGGATTACGATCTGGCCGTGGGACAGCAAATCCATGACGCTTCGGGCCTCAAATTTGTCATTCGCCTTGAGCTTCTTCGCATCGAGCGATTTCGACAACTCCACCGAAAGGATGGTCCCGGGTGCCAGTTCATTGGCCAGAGCCTGCGCAGTGGAACTGGGCCCGGTGGCGGGCTGGGGAGAGACTTGGCCGCAAAGAATTGTAGTAAAGAGAAATATTGCCAGCACAGACAAAATGTGTCGATTCATGTTCACCTCCTGGTCCGCTCCTGCTGCGACTGCCGAGGTGGCCAGCACCACCACACAAGACGCAGGGCAAAAAGCGGCGTAATTCTTTCATTACTCGGCATGGAGCTATTCTACAAATCCCCGGCGCACGCTGTAGATGAAATCGGTGGAGGCTGGGATCAATTCCGCGCTTCGCATATCCGCCGCGATCTGCCCGCGATGATAAGCCGAATGCGTGACCACATGGGTCAGGATGTCGTCCTTGCGGCTGCTCCAGTTTTCACCTTTACTGTTGCGATAGCTGACCGATTTCGCCAGATCAGCTTCCCGGCCCGGCGCCAGGTAGTTCTTCCACAGTTGAGATAACTCGGCTGCCTGGCTTTCGCACCCTTCAATTGTGAACTCCGGCCAAACTGGAAGCGTCTGTTGTTTCTGTTCGAGCCGTTCCAGCCACACTCGCTCGGACGCCAGAATGTGAGAGACGAATCTTAAACAACGTGCCGGAGGCGCAGGCGCGGCCCGCAGACCGGCCAGCACTTCGTGATTCGCCCAGGCGTCGTAAGTGAAAAGGCGGGTGAAATATTCTACTGTGTCCATGATTCTCTATATTCAAACACAGGTGGCTTGCGGTGTCGCTGTGGCGGCGGGTGGGCGGGTGGGACATCGCCTCTGCGCGGGACATGGAAAGCTTCCAGCAGGCAAGAGTACCCGTTGCCTCAAGATACATGCACGGAAATACAAACAGAAGTAAAAAAGCCCCACCGAGGCGGGGCTTGGGGACAAAGTGGCGATGCCAAAAGTACCTTGGCCTATTTCTTTTCGTCTTGCATCTGTTCCTTGGCTTCGTGCGTGGCTGCCTTGTGCCCCGCCATCTTAACTGCTGACATGAATGGCGCCGCTGCAGCTGGCGGAGTGACATCCCCGGTCAATACCTTGCGAAACGCGATGTCCTTGCCGTAGATGGCGATGGTCGAATCCGCGTCCTGCTCCACTACTGCTCCCTCCAGCGTTAAGCCTGCAAACGCGCCTTTGGAGCGAGAGTAAGTCAGCAGCTCAGCATTCATTTTCCAGTCGGTGCCGGCAGAAGCATGCCGTCCCACTGGACCCGCGGCAGCTGAGCCTTCGCCGCTGAGCTGAAATTTACTGGAAAGCAGGTGTTGCAAGCCTTTGTCGTTCATCACCAGCATCACCAGGTCCACACCCTCGGCACCGATCTGAAGTCCCCAGCTTCCGCCGCCCACGGAAATGAAAGCGGGAGCGCTCCATCCGGTAGCGGTGCGGCAACTCGCCACCCCGCGGCCATGCTTGCCGCCGACGATGAAGCCAGCTTTAATCAGGTGGGGGACCACCACGATGCATTTCGCATCGTCCAACACTTCTTCCGGTATACCCTTGTCGGGCGTGGCCATGATTTCTTTAAGAACGTCCGCGGATTTCTGCAGACGTTCCACAGAATCATCCTTGGCCGTGGCCCAGGCCATGCTGCCAAGCAATGTGACCAAACTTAGCAAGACCGCAAATAGAGATTTTTTCAATTTTCCCTCCTGGAACTTCGATTTTCGCTTCGCGGGGCCGATACTTCTCTTCGCCAGAGCTCCCCTTGGGGAATTCCGGGCTTAGAGCGCTGGCCTGCGTCCGGTGATCAGATTGATCAAGAGCACTACGACCGCGATCACCAACAGAATGTGGATGAATCCGCCTAGCGTGTACGAACTCACTACTCCGAGCAGCCACAGCACCAGCAAAATCACAAAAATTGTCCAAAGCATGTAAATCACCTCGTGAATGGAGTGCGAGTACCTGCCACGGCTACTCTGATCCAGGTTGGCGCCAAAGAGTTGTGTCCGTGCCGGTAAAGGAAAGACTGTAGAAATGCTAGGGAGACCACACTACGAATCCAGCTATCCCCGATTCAGGCAAGGGAACGCCGGGGCTTGAATTCATCGATCCATGAGGGTAGCGTTGTCTGAACTGGGTTGTTTCGACCTGCTTGATATCCAAAACCAGGATGGCTTCGTCCTATTGGATATGCCATCCACCGGAGAAGCGTTCGAGGAGGCACCATGAAGCGCAGAGAATTCATCATCGGAGCAACCTTTGGAATGGGGGCGGCCTGGATCGGGTCGCGAGGATGGACCGCCTCCGCGAGGGCGCTACCCGCCTTGCCGCGCAAGTTCAGTGCAGCCGATACGGTGACGCTAGGTAAAACCGGCATCACCACCAGTCGCCTGGCGATGGGAACTGGCACGGTTGGTAGCGGACATCATTCCCACCAGACCGCCCTCGGCGTGAAGGGTTTGTCCGACCTTCTGCTCAACGGCCACGATAACGGACTGCGATTTTTTGACGCCGCAGATGCCTACGGGAGCCATCCTCACGTGGCGGAGGCGCTAAAGCACATGCCCCGCGACAAAGTCACCGTGCTCACTAAGACCTGGGCGCGCGATCCAGCGGAAGCTCGCGCCGATCTAGACCGTTTCCGCAAGGAACTGGGAACCGACTATCTGGATGTTTGCCTCATGCACTGTCTCACCGAAGGTGACTGGACCGAGCGCTACAAGGGAGTCATGGATGTCTTCTCCGAAGCGAAAGCTAAAGGGATCATCCGTGCGCACGGCTGCTCCTGCCACAGCATCGAGGCCCTGCGCGCTGCGGCCAAGTCTCCCTGGGTGGAAGTCGACCTGGTGCGTATCAATCCCATCGGTTCGCACATGGACGCTGACCCTGACACGGTAGTGAGCGTGCTCCGCGAGATGAAGGCTGCCGGAAAAGGAATTGTCGGTATGAAGATTCTCGGCCAGGGGGACATGCGCGGGCGGCAAGACGAAGCCTTGAATTTTGCGTTGTCGCTGGGCGTGCTCGACGCTTTTACCATCGGCGCCGAGAGCAAAGCCGAGCAGGAAGACCTGATCCGGAGGATCGCCTCTGCCTGAGACATAGGCCGCATGGATCATCGCAGCATTGTCATCAATTTCCCACTGGGGGCGCTGGCCCACCTCGTTCTGGCTCGCAGCTACGCGCTCGCCGGCGACACCGCCAAGGCCCGCGCCGAGTACAGAACTTTCTTGCACTGTGGAAAAACGCCGATCCGGACACTCCCATCCTGCATGAGGCCAAGACTGAGTACGAAAAATTCAAATAGGTGGAGCCGGCCGCAAATCACTCTTCGCGGGGCTTGGCGAACGCCGCGTGGTTAGGCTTGACGCTGTCAGGTTAGGCTTTCGGCGATTCACTCTGGCGTGAGGCGATCTGTTTGGGCAGTTCTTTGATGGCGTATCCGGTCAGTGCGGAAATGATCGAACCGGCAACAGTCAGCAGCAGCGATCCGCCGTAGCGGCTGAACCAGCCGGGACCGGATGGGTCCGGACTAGACGATGAAGTCTCGGACACCGCGGTTTCAGGATGACGCCAATCCAGGGAGAGATCGTCGTGACGTGCAACCACGGATAAGGTCTGCTGTGCATTGCGGGCGAAGTCTACGTTGGCGGTGTTTTCCTGTACCGAGTCGTCGTCGGAGACAACCCGCACACGCACCTGCTTCATACCGGAAGATACGGGAATGGTTTCTGACATACTGCCTTGCACGTCGGGGATGAGGCCGAACTTCTTCCGCGGCGAGCCGACCAGCTTACCGGAATAGGCGAGGTCGCCGTCTACCCAGACCGAGAGCTCTGCGCTGCGCAAGTTATGCTGGACTTTTAGGCGGAGGCTCGCGTCCCGGCCGCCGAATGTGCTGTGCATGGCCATCAAGAACGCTGCAAGCAGGAAAATCCCAAAAACGATCCGAGCAGAAACCGGAATACGAAGAGCCCACGCACTGGCCTGCTGCCAGTGCATCGCCGCTTGGGCACGGTTATGGGAACCGCCGGCGTTGCCCTGCTGGCTGTTCCCCTGACGATCTGTCGACTGATCCATGGAAAGACTATTCTCACGCCTTGTCCGACAGAGGTTCCAGTTACCAAGGTGTAAGGGTAGTCGCGAGTCGACAGTCATCAGTGCTCAATCGCGAAGACTTAACCACAAAGGGCGCCCAAAAGATGGCAGGGAAACCGCTGAGTCCTCCCCGTGTCCTTTGTGGTTAAGCTTTCTTCAGCGGCACGCGCAGGTCATGCCCAGTCATCTCCCTCGGCTGCGGAATACCCAACATGCCGAGTATGGTAGGCGAGATATCGCGCAGCGAACCGCCAGGCTTCAGAGTGAACCGCTTGCTATCCTCTGCGATCACAATTAGTGGCACCGGGTTCGTTGTGTGCGCGGTGTGCGGACCACCGGTGGCGGGATCGATCATCATTTCGGCGTTGCCGTGATCGGCCGTGATCAACAGCGCTCCTCCCTTGGCGCGGACGGCAGACTCGATGCGCGCCAGGCAAGCGTCAACGGTTTCGACGGCCTTGATGGTAGGCTCGAGCTTTCCGGAATGTCCGACCATATCGGCGTTGGCGAAGTTCACGATGACAACGTCAAAAGGTCGGTCCTCCACCGCCTTGACCACCGCATCGGCGATGCCGCCGGCGCTCATTTCGGGCTTCAGATCATAGGTAGCGACTTTCGGCGATGGCACCAGCACCCGGTCTTCGCCCGGGAAGGGCTGCTCAATTCCACCATTAAAGAAATAAGTTACGTGCGCGTACTTCTCAGTCTCCGCTACGCGCAGGTTGCGGAGATTCGCCTGCCCCATCACGTTGGCAAGAATATTATCGAGTGACTCCGGCGGAATCACCACCGGCAGCAAGAATTTCTTGTCGTACTGGGTCATACAAACGTAATGCAGGTTCTTGGGCACGCGATCGCGCCGGATGGCCGCATCAAGATCTGCGGCGCCCGGCAGATCGCTTCCGCCTTGCGGGTTCAGTCCGCTGTTGCGGGCCAGGGCGCGGGTTATCTGGCGCACACGATCGGCGCGGAAGTTGAAGCCGATACAGGAGTCTTCATCGCGTATGCGGCCCAGCGGTTCGCCGCGATTGTCTACGCAGACGAACGGTACGATGAACTCGTCGGTCACGCCCTGGTTGTAAGAATCTTTCACCCCCTGCACCGGGTCGACGTATTTGCCGCCTTCGCCATCGCCAAAGACCATCGCGTTGAACGCTTTCGCAATGCGCTCCCAGCGGCGGTCACGATCCATGGCATAGTAGCGTCCACTCACGGATGCGATCTTTCCGGTGTTGTACTCCCGCATCTTCTGCTGAAGTTGCTCCAGGTATCCCGCGCCGTTGGTGGGCAGCGTGTCGCGTCCGTCCATAAAGGCGTGCACAAACACTCGGTCAACGCCGTTTTGCTTCGCCATCTTCAGCAGCGCGTAGAGGTGTGTCTGGTAGGAATGCACGCCGCCATCTGAGACCAGGCCAAAGAGATGCAACTGGCGTTCGCCCAGGCGCGCGTTTTTCATGGCGTCGAGCAATGTTGGATGGGAGAAGAAGTCTCCGTTCTGTATCATCAGCTCGATGCGGCTGCTGTCCATATGCACGACGCGACCGGCGCCGATGTTAAGATGGCCGACTTCGCTGTTGCCCATTTGCCCGTCAGGCAGGCCCACAGAGTGTCCGCTCGTTTGAATCAAGGTGTTGGGATATTCCTCCACCAAGCGGTCGTAAGTGGGCTTGCGGGCAAGAGCGACGGCATTGGCCTTGGTTTCGCCACGATAGCCCCATCCGTCAAGAATAATGAGGACAAGAGGTTTGGGACGGTTCATTAGACTCCTGATATCTTTTCTGCCCTTCGAACAGCAACGGCGGCACAGAGGAACAAGTACAAGTGGAAACAATAGAATTTATAGGAGAGTGGAATAGGTTTTCAAATCCGCAAGTCCATAATATAGTCGTTTGGGCTAAGCTGACCGCTGGCCCTGCTTAAGCTCGGGCGGGTATGCGGGCGAGTAACCGGAAATGATGGAGAATCTATGACCATAAACAAGCTTTTGCTGGCTGAATTCAACGAAGAAATGAAAAAGACCCGCACTACCCTGGAGCGTGTTCCTGTGGACAAGAAGGACTTCGCGCCACATCCCAAATCAATGCCGCTCGGCAAACTTGCACCTCACGTTGCCCAGCTCGCCGGCTTTGGACTCACGGTTTTGACAACTCCGGAACTCGACTTTTCCAAGGGCAGCTACAAACCCCTGCCATTCGAGTCGTCAGAGCAACTCCTGAGCGCTTTTGACGAAGGTGTAGCGAAGGTTCGCACCGCCCTCCAGAACACGCCTGACGACGCGTGGGAGCAGAATTGGAAGCTAAGTTTTCAAGGCAAGCCCCTTTTCAACGGACCACGCTTTCTCGCTTACCGGCAGATGTTCCTGAACCACCTGGTGCATCACCGCGCCCAACTGGGCGTATATCTGCGTTTGAACGAGAAGGCCGTGCCCGCAACATACGGGCCATCGGCCGACGACACTATGGGATTTTGATCGGCGACATTGTTGTTGTTGGGGGCCCTGGAATCAAAGCGCTCCGGTTTTGAGGGTTACAGTTCCCCGCTTCAGCCGTGATAGTTTAACGCCGTGAGGCCCAGAAATCTGGCCCCTCCTCCCAACTCTTCTTCAATTCTCAGCAACTGGTTGTACTTTGCGATGCGATCGGTACGCGAGGCGGAACCGGTTTTAATCTGGCCTGCTCCCGTCGCCACAGCCAAATCGGCAATAAAGGTGTCCTCGGTCTCGCCTGAGCGGTGCGAGATGATTGACGTATAACCGTGGCGCCGTGCCAGGTCGATGGCATCCAGGGTTTCGCTGACCGTCCCAATCTGGTTGACCTTGATCAGGATCGAATTGGCCACGTTCTTATCAATCCCCTCTTGCAGGAAGGTGACATTGGTCACAAACAAATCGTCGCCCACAAGTTGAATCTCGTCGCCGAGTTCTTTCGTGAGATTCCGCCAGCCGTCCCAGTCACTCTCGGACAAACCATCCTCCAGTGAAACGATCGGGTAATCTTTCGCCCATTTCACCCAGAAGCGGACCATGTCGTCAGAACTCTTTGCTGATTTGTCGGATTTCTTGAAAACGTACTTGCCATCTTGATAAAACTCGCTGGCCGCAGGATCAAGGGCAATAGCGATTTCTTCACCCGGCTTGTAGCCCGCCTGCTGAATTGCTTCCAGAACTACTTCGATGGCTTCGACGTTCGATTTCACCGAGGGTGCGAAGCCACCTTCGTCGCCGACCGCAGTATTGTAGCCTCGCTTTTTAAGCACGCCTTTTAACGTGTGGAATACCTCGACTCCCCAGCGTAGCGCGTCGGAAAAAGACTTCGCACCTACTGGCATGACCATGAATTCCTGAAAGTCCACATTGTTGTCGGCGTGAGCGCCGCCGTTGAGGATGTTCATCATCGGTGTCGGCAGCGTGTTGGCGCCGGCTCCGCCGAGATACCGGTAAAGCGGCAGGCTGAAAGCGACGGCCGAGGCGCGGGCCGCCGCCATCGAAACGGCAAGAATGGCGTTAGCGCCCAGGCGGCCCTTGTTCTCGGTGCTATCAAGTTCGATCATTTTCTGATCGAGAGCCCGCTGGTCGGCGGCGTCCATATTGGCCAGGGCGTCGGCGATTTCGCCGTTAACATTTTCGACAGCCTGGAGCACACCTTTGCCCACATAGCGCCGCTGGTCGCCGTCGCGCAGTTCAACCGCCTCATGCTCGCCCGTGGATGCACCGCTCGGAACCGCGGCGCGGCCTTTGGCCCCGCCCGCCAGAGTGACTTCAGCTTCAACCGTGGGATTGCCGCGAGAATCAAGAATCTCGCGCGCCTGAATTTCCTGAATTTGGGTTATGACGTCCATCACTCCTCTTTCGCCTACCTCATGATCCAGACAAATGTGTCTGCTAGCCTTATCGACGGCAATCTTCCGGCTGGTCAGTTCGCCGATTCCTTTGAACATCACCGTGCAGGAGCACCAAAACTTGAAATTATAACGGATGCCCGACACCAAGCCGATTTACCGCACCTGTTCCTGGGTCGCGGCGAAGCACTCGATTCGACTCGCATAGACGGGGCAGCCCGTGCCTCCGATGGTTCCTCGAGTTTTTCACAGGCTGCTCGGAGCCGCTTGTGGCCTAGAGTCGGGGCAGGATGTTGGATCGCGCGGAAACTCTCACTGTCGGCACAAGTGCACCGGAGTTCTTGTTGTCGACCGCAAACCGCGAGGGGATTCTTTCGCTTTCGGGATTCCTGTCGCGTGGACCGCTGATTGTGGAGTGTCTGCGTGGCACCCTTGGTGACCGAACTGCGTGCCACGCATGGCTCAGTTAGAGCTCATGAAGAGTCAAATCGAAAGCGCGGGAGTGCAACTGGCGTACATCGCGGCGGAGAAGGCAACCGGCGTCGGGAAGCCGACGAAAGGTTTGGGCGTCACATCCCGTGTCCTTTCCTTTTCTCCTGGATGAGGAACGGGCGGTGACCAAAGCCTACGGGCTGTATCACCGAATTGGAATGGATGCGCTCAATATCGCGCATCCGGCAACCCTGGTGATCGATCGCACTGGAAGGTGGACTACATCTACCGCGGACACAGCCAGACCGATCGGCCCCGTTCGATCAGGTCGTGGAGGCAGTGAGGACTCTATCAGTTTCGAGCTGAATGGCGGCACATCAACAGGGTGTCACCTCGATAGTAATTGCGAAGTTGCGGAAAATTCAGGAGGCGGAATGAGAAAACTCGTTGTACTGCTTTGCGTGATATTACTGGCCGCCGCGGCCGGCGCACAAACCAATATGGCTCTTCCCGCGGGCACGGCATTCAAGGTCAAACTGGAAAATACTCTTTCCACTTTCTCCAGCAAGGAAGGCGATCCCTTCTCCGGACGGGTTACGGAGGCTGTAATGCTCGACGGGAAGACCGTAATTCCCATCGGCGCTACGGTGCAGGGGCGGGTCACGAAGGTCAATGAACCGCGCCGCGTCGCGGGCAAGCCGACTATCGGAATATTTCCCGAGGCAGTCGTCCTGCCCAATGGGGAACGTTACATGCTCAACGCGGCCGTGGTGGACACCAGTCTGCACAACCGAACTGACGTGAACACCGAAGGCCAGTTCAAGGGCGACGGAGTCGACGGGAAAGACCTGACCGAGATCGGCATGGGCACCGGCGGCGGCATGTTGGTGGGAGGACTGGCCGGCGGAGGCAAGGGGCTACTGATCGGTGGAGCGGTGGGCGCAACCCTTACTCTAGCGCACTGGCTAGGAAAGAAACGTTCCGCAGTGCTGCCGTCGGGCACCGAGTTGATGATGGAGTTGAGCCGCCCGCTGGCGATGACGGCTGAGAGCGGGGGACAGTAAACCGGTTCGCGGTTTCCAGATATATCAGTTCGCAGTTTTCCTCGGGCAACCGGCGGTTCAATGCCGCCGGTTTTCTTTGCTACCAGTGCGTGATCAGATCTTCCTGCCTTAGTAATGGCAGTTCCATCCATCCTTCTACCGGAAGTGAGTCTGCGGGAAGGCCGTTTTGCCAAAGGCTGAAACGCAGTCGGAGCTTTGTCGTCACCGAGTTGCTCTCATTGGTCGAAGCAACCGGGGTCGCTAATAACCACGCCAGTGGCAACTTGAATTCAAAGTTGCGGGCCACCGCCACCGCTACCTGCTCCGTTGGTCTTTCCATGAAGGCCATCGGCTGATTCTGGTCGGGGGCGCTTAATTTCCAGGTCCGAATTTTGCCTGATTCCATTCTGACATCGAGACGCAAGCTACGGCGCGGCCGCGGTTCTTCGATTGCCCAGGACTCGACGTTGACCACCAGTTCGAAATCCGCAGTCGGGACTGCGCTCTCTGCGAAATCGAGACGACCGTAGAGAGAGGCGTCATCGATTCCGGCGTGAACTGCGTCGAGCAGGAACTGTTTGCCGTGCATGGCGCCGGCGCGCCGGTCGGCAGTGTACACCGCGGCCCCCATCCACTCGAAATAACGCACCATGTCCCCAGTAATCCGGGGATGGATGTAGGCAGTTTGCGGAACAACCGACGGCCGCAACGCGCCCCCGACAATGGGCTGGGCAAGATAGTCGGGGGCGCGAACACCGAGCGCCTGGTAAACATTGGAGAGATGCTTGCGGTAGAGTTCGTCGAATTCCCGGTCGTTGGCCGAATGGTGCTCGGGACCGTACCACCAGTTCCAGTCACTGCCTTCGGCGATAAGGATTTCCTCGAACGCCAGGCGGCGTTGCGCCTCGCTGGCCGCTGGCGCTTCCTGAGCATAGACATTGCGGGCATTGTAGAGATAATCCCAGGCACGATTGTCTTCCGGAGCACCGATCCACACGTTGAAATTGGCGTGGATCCAGGAGCCGGGAACCAGCGACCTGAGCTTTCCAAAATGGCGGTGCCGGGCAATGGCCTCGGACACGGTTAGGGCCTCGACCCCAGGCTCACGCTGCAGCAAATCGTAGAAACGGCGCAGGAACTCGCGCCCAGACTGGGGATAATATTCCCAGGCGTTCTCGCCATCGAGAATGATGGGGACTACCGCATCATGGCCCGCATTGAGAAGCGGCTGCGCCGATTTCATAATGTTATGCATGAGGTGCTTGGCAGCCTCCTGAGGAGGCATGCCGGAATAAACAAAACCGATCAAATCCGAGATAGTGTGGTCGCGGAAGATCAGGTTCATCTCGGTCTGGTTGTTTTCAAAGCGATGGATGGTGTAGAGCCTGGCGGCGAGTTCAGAGGGGAGATGTCCGTTCCCATCGCGCGAAAAAGAAAGGCCGAGACTTCGGCCCAATACCTCTTCGTCGGTGGCCATCCACTTCACCCCCAGACTCTGCGCCAGGGTGAAAACTTCTTCCGAAACGCTGCCCTCCGACGGCCACACGCCCTGGGGGCGAATGCCGAATACCTGCTGGTGCAAATTGAGTCCACGCAGCAGTTGTTCGCGCGCATCTTCGGGATGGCGAAAGCGGTTCTGCGGCAGTGGCAAACCTGGCGTGGAAACCGCACCCATGTCGGTATCGCAGATCAAAGGCAGGATGGGGTGATAAAACGCTGAGGTCGAAATCTCGATTCGCCCGCGTTGGGCGGCTTCGGCGTGGGCCGGCAGAACCTTGGCCAACAATTCCCGCTCCCGCGCGATCACGAAACTTTGATCTTCCAAGGAATAGCCCCGCCCTTTTTGAATCAGCCCGGCGATATCGCGATCGCCTTTACCCCCATCATCCAGGAAGAATTCATCGAACCAGGCGATTTGCGAAAGCACTTGCAGGTCGGTGAAGTCCTGCGGCTGGAATCCTTTCTCAGCCGGCTCGGGTGAGCCGCCTGCATTGCGAAAGTGCTCCCAGAGTTCACGGTACCGGGGATAGCGCCCAATCATGTTTGCCGGGTTAGCCTGAAAGAGATATTGCAGCGCGAAGTGCCGTTCTGCGAGAGTGAGATCTTTGGCCGGCTTGGCGGCGACATCTAGAAACGGATCGCGCGCCGTCCCAGTCGCATAGTCCTGGATTTGCGTAATCAAGGATGGAACTAAGTTGAAGGTCTGATGGACGTTGGGAAACTCGTCCAGCAGTTTGACCATTCCGTAATAGTCTTTCAGCGCATGCAGACGCACCCAGGGCAGTCGATACTCTCCGGAGACCAGATCCTTGTAATACGGCTGGTGTTGATGCCAAAGAACAACCACGCGCAGTACGGGCATGAGGGTGAGCTTCCTAAGTCAAACGCAACGGAATCAGCAGTCTAGCATGTGCTGCTGGCGATGAACCTGGGCACAGGGGAACCCATGCCAGCCAGGCGTCGAGACTGGAAGCAACCGGTCGGCGGCTTTTCCCAGCTCTAGTTGCCTGACGTCAACCGGGTGTTTTCCTTGACAAATTCATCGCAAGAGCGCAAATTTTCAGCGCCTAAACTCGAGGGCAGTGTATCAGGACGAAGTTGCCAACTGTGGGTAGTGACCGCTTAGGCGGGACAAATCCTCTTGGGGGAGGTTCGCGTGGAAACTGCAATTGGAGTATTCGCGTCGCGTGATTGCGCCGAAGATGCAGTAAAAGATTTGTTGCGCCTGGGCGTGCCGGAGGCAGCGATCGTTTTTCTGACGCGGGCTGAAAGCGAAGCTAAGACAACCGGCAAGGAAGTTGGCGCGACTGTTGGCGGCTTTGTGGGGGGGGCCGCGGCCCTTTCCGCCGGTGTTGCTACCGCCACTTTGATGTTTGTTCCAGGAATTGGTCAAGTGTTCGCGCTCGGCTTCGGCGCTACCGCCCTTCTCGGACTGGTGGGAGCCGGTGCGGGGGTCGCAGTCGGAAGGGCAATTTCAGACACCGCGCCGGCGCAACCCACGCCCGATGAGAAATGTTCCGATGACGTGACCTTCTTTCACGAGGTTTTGAATCAGGGACGATCCCTGGTGGTGGTCCGCACCGAATCCGCCGAGATTGCAAAAAAAGCAAGCTACACACTGGATCGCCTGGGGCTCGGATTGCGACCGCTCTCGCCGGCAAAGATGCAGGCCGCCACTCGACACATTGGCGACGTTGCGGTTGTTGATATCAGCGGACGAATCACTCACGGTGAAGGCAATGTTATGCTGCGCGAGATTGTGTATGATTTGCTCGGCAAGGATAACAAGAAAATTCTGCTCAATCTTGGCGAGGTTCACTACATCGACAGCTCGGGCATGGGAGAATTGGTCAGGGTGTACACCACCGTTCGCAATCAAGGCGCTGAAATGAAGCTGGTGAATCTCAGCATTAGGGTTCAGGACCTGCTGCAAATGACCAGGTTGCACGTCGTCTTCCAGATTGAAGGCAATGAGGCCACCGCCATCAATTCGTTCGGCGGAGATTCGCAGCAGGTTGCTTAACCCGCGTACCACAAACCCGAAGCCGCTCACTCCAGATGGAAACCAAGCCGCCGATCGCCAGAGTCGACGGCCTCTCTTTTTTGCCCGCCACCGCATACCCTTCGCCAAGGGAAGTCCGGTACACTAAGACCAGCATTGCTTGACTGATGATTAAAGAAACTACACCGACTCTGCCGCAGCCTCTTCGCACCGAGGCCAGCCTGTTAACCGACCAGGATCTCCATCTATTTAACGAAGGCACTCACTATCGGATTTACAACAAGCTGGGCGCGCACCTCACCACGGTCCGCGGACAGGCGGGAACGTATTTTGCAGTTTGGGCGCCAAATGCGAGTAAAGTTTCTGTGGCCGGCAGCTTCAACAGCTGGGATCCGAAGTCCCATCCCTTGCAGGCGCGGGGAAGTTCCGGCATCTGGGAAGGGTTTGTGCCCGGAGCTGACAAAGGCACGCTGTACAAGTTCCACATCGTTTCCCACAACCAGGGCCACGTCGGCGACAAGGCCGATCCGTTTGGAATCCTTCACGAGGAGCCGCCACGCACGGCGTCGGTCGTCTGGGATCTTGAATACAAATGGGACGACCGGGAGTGGATGGAAACGCGCGCCAAGCGAGACTCGTTGCAGGCGCCGATTTCCGTCTACGAAGTTCACCTGGGTTCCTGGATGCGGGTTCCGGAGGAAGACGACCGGCCCCTGACCTATCGTGAAACCGCGTTACGCCTGGCGGACTATGTAAAACGGATGAATTTCACGCACGTGGAACTGATGCCAATCATGGAACATCCGTTCTACGGCTCATGGGGATACCAGACCACAGGATATTTTGCTCCCACCTCGCGCTATGGTACGCCGCAGGATTTCATGTATCTGGTGGACTATCTGCACCAGCAAGGCATCGGGGTGATTCTGGACTGGGTGCCATCGCACTTCCCTACTGACGCGCACGGGCTGGCCTACTTCGACGGCACGCACCTGTTTGAACACGCCGACACGCGCAAAGGTTTTCATCCCGACTGGAAAACCCTCATCTTCAACTACGGCCGCAACGAAGTGCGCAGCTTTCTCCTCGCCAGCGGCCTCTTCTGGCTGGACAAATATCACATCGACGGCTTGAGGGTAGACGCTGTCGCTTCCATGCTCTACCTCGATTATTCGCGAAAGCAAGGCGAGTGGATCCCAAACAAATACGGCGGACGCGAAAATCTGGAAGCCATTGATTTTCTGCGCCAATTCAACACTGAGGCTTTCAAAGAGTATCCCGGAATCCAGACCATCGCGGAAGAATCTACGGCCTGGCCGATGGTGTCCCGGCCAACGTATGTGGGCGGGCTGGGCTTCGGCATGAAGTGGGACATGGGTTGGATGCATGACACTCTGGCCTACTTCTCCCAGGATCCCATCCACCGCCGCTACCATCACAACCAATTGACCTTCCGCATGTTGTATGGCTTTACGGAGAATTTCGTCCTGCCGCTGTCTCATGATGAAGTCGTACACGGCAAGGGTTCTTTGATCGGTAAAATGCCGGGGGACGAGTGGCAGAAGTTCGCCAACCTGCGGCTGTTGTTCGGATACATGTACGCCCAGCCCGGCAAGAAAATGCTATTCATGGGGTGTGAGTTCGGCCAGGTGCGGGAGTGGGCGCATGATACCAGCCTGGAATGGCATGTGGTGCAGTATCCGGTACACCGCGGCGTGCAGAACTGGGTAGAGCAATTGAATCGAGTTTATCGCGAGCAGGCCGCCCTGCACCAACTCGACAGCGACCCCGCAGGATTTGAATGGATCGACTGTAATGACACTGCCGCCAGCGTTATTTCCCTGCTGCGCAAAGCTAGATCGCCGGCCGACGAAATCGTGATCGTGTGTAACTTCACACCTGTGCCCCGCCAGGGATATCGCGTAGGCGTGCCGTCCGGTGGATTCTGGCGGGAGCTTCTGAACAGCGACGCTCACGAATACGGCGGAAGCGGTATGGGGAATCTGGGAGGCGTCCACGCCGAGCCCCAGTCCGTCCACGGACGCCCCTATTCGATCAACCTGACCCTACCGCCGCTCTCCGCCCTCTTCCTGAAACCCGAATAAGATCGCCGAGCTTGGCACACGAGACCGCCAGCGCAGAGATGTAGCTTGCTACGTCTGGGTTCGCGAAGCCAGCTGCTTCTCTACTCACCTTGCGATAAGCGCGACCCCGATGGCTTCGGGAGAATTGGCACGGCCCCAACCAAGCGCTGGCGAGCATTCACCCGTGCTATTCTCCCTCTAGTTAAAGATGTACGTCACGCGATGCGCATCCTGACCCGCTACATTCTGGGCGAAGTGATCGCCCATGCCGCTATCGGCATTGCGGTGTTCACGTTTGTGCTTTTTACGCGTGACCTGGGCCATATTCTCGACCTGGTCGTTCGCAATAGTGCGCCTTTGCCCAGCGTGCTGGAAATTTTCGTCTTCACGCTCCCGGTAGCTTTCACTTACACAATTCCCATGGGCGTGCTGGTGGGGATTCTCATCGGCTTAAGCCGCCTCGCGGCTGACAGTGAAATCACCGCCATGCGGGCCAGCGGCATCGGAGCCTGGACGATTCTGCGCGTAGTTTCGATTTTTGCCGTGGCTGCGTGGGCACTGGCCCTGTTCAATGCCGTGTATTTGGCTCCTGCCTCCCAAGCTGCGCTGGGCAGGCTTGAGGATCGGCTGAAAGCTTCCCAGGCGTCTTTTGAAGTGCAGCCCCGAGTTTTCTACGAAGGCTTCCCTAGACTTGTGCTTTACGTTCAGGACGTAAAGACGGCGCAAGGTGCTGCCATCTGGAAGGGCGTTTTCATCGCAGACATCAGTACGCCGGCATCGCCTCGCATTACGCTGGCGCGGCAAGGCATCCTCATCAGCGAAGGTCCGCAGATGCTCCACCTTCACTTAACTGACGGTGCGACGCACGAGACCGATCCCGCCTCGGCGGACCACTATCAGATCTCGACTTTCGATCAGACCGACATACCCATCCCGATCCCGCAAACGGATAACAAGGACCTGGAACCGGTCCCGGTGGCGGAACTGCCTACGGCAGAATTGCGAGCGCAGGCTGGCAGAGTCAAGAAGTTTGTCGCTCCCTGGTATTTCATCGAGTTCCACCGCCGTTTTGCGTTACCAACTTCATGCCTGGTGCTGGCTCTGGTTGGAATTCCGCTGGGGCTATCGTCGAAAAAAGGAGGCAAGTCGGCGGGGTTTGTGCTCACCATTATGCTGGTGTTCGCCTATTACTCGGTGACCCTGATCGGAGTTTCGCTGGCCCGTCAGGGAAAAGTGCCGCCTTCGCTCGGCGCGTGGCTGGCCAATATCGTCTTCTTCCTCTGCGGCGCATTTCTGTTGTGGAGAGTGGAGCGACGGCCGTTTGAGATCGCTTCGTTTCGCGCCCGCTGGAATCCCCTGAAAACCAGGCTGGCTCAATGGGGAAAACAACTGATCCGCTTTAACCGGCCGGAAGACGCTTTCCAACGGGCGTTCAAACGCCGCCGCGTCTTTAGCGCCACCTTTCCCATGCTTCTCGACGACATTGTGATGCGGGATTTTTTTCTGTATCTCACTCTCATCCTGGCGTCTTTCCTCATGTTATTGCAAGTGTTCACGCTTTTTGAGCTGCTGGGAGACATTTTGCGCAACCGGATTTCACCGCTGGTAGTAGGAGAATATCTGGTGAACGTCGCGCCTTTCTTCCTGTACAACGTCCTGCACTTGAGCATTCTGCTGGCTGTGCTTATTACCCTTGGCTTGATGCAGCGGTCCAACGAAATTACCGCCATCAAAGCCACCGGTATCAGTATTTATCGAGTCATTGTGCCCATCCTTGTGGTCTCGACCTTGCTGGCGAGCGGCCTGTTCTTCTTCGACCAGTTTTATCTTCCGCACGCCAACAAACGCCAGGATGCGCTGCGCAACCTGATCAAGGGCAAGCCCGCACAGACGTATCTGAATCCTGACCGCAAATGGATTTTCGGCCAGCATTCGACCATTTACTACTACCAGCTATTCGATTCCGACCGCAATCAGTTCGGCAATCTTTCCGTATTTCAATTTGACCCCGCGACTTTCCAGTTGACCAACCGCGTTTACGCCGACCAGGCGCATTGGGAAGACCGGCTGCAACGGTGGGTTTGCACCCAGGGCTGGGAACGAAGTGTGCACGGCTCGGCCATCGGCGACTACCGCACTTTCGACGTGGCTACATTTGCCGCCATCAGCGAGCCACCCGGATACTTCAAGAAAGAGGTGCGGCAGTCTTCCGAAATGAACTATGACGAACTACGGCGCTACATTCGCGACCTGCAGCAGAGCGGTTTCGACGTAGTGCGGCTCAAGGTGCAGCTACAGGAAAAATTCGCCTTCCCGCTAAATACGCTCATAATGGCGGTGCTAGCCATTCCGTTCGCCCTGGCCGCCGGAAAACGCGGGGCTGTCGCGGGAATCGCGACGGCCGTTGGCATCGGTCTGCTTTACATCATGATCTCGCGCTTGTCAGAGTCCATGGGAAACGTCAGCCAGTTGCCGCCGGTGCTGGCAGCCTGGGCTCCGGATGTGATTTTTGGGCTGGCGGGTGGATATCTGATCCTGAAAGTGCCGACTTAGGACAGGAGCGGTGGGTGCCCTCAGGGGTGGGGCAGAAAGGCTCTTGCCTCCAAGATCAACTTCGCCGTCCCGGCGGCTGTCCGGGGGGCGGGGTCCCGCCCGCCGGGACGAAGGCGAGACGCCCTGGGGACCGCCGGCAAGATGCCAGGCGCTACAAAACCAGCACGGGGAACGATCAACCAGAAACTATTTCGTCGCCACCGCCGAGGGCTGGCCGCCGGTGGTGACGGGCGAGCCTACCAATCCGAGCACGCCCACAGTCGAATCAAAGCTGAACACGGTCATGGTGGACGCTCCGAGGTTGGCTACATATAAATAGTCCGTGGTGCCCTGCGTGGTCGACACGATTGTAGTTCCTGTACGTAGCGTCACCCCAGCCGGAGTGCCTCCGGTTGAGATCGAAGCCTGTGTGTTGGCGGTTAAAACGCCGGTTCCCGTGGCAAGCTTATATTCTGAAATTTGATTGGACTGCCGGTCGACTACAAAAAGGAATTTTCCCGAAGGCGCGGCCACGATGGAAGTCGGCCCCAAACCGGCTGAAAAAGGAGAGCCTGAGAGCGGGGTGAGCGTACCGTCGGGGCTGGTGGGATTGCTGCAACTAGTCACAACCTGGTTGCACACGGCAAACGCCGACACGTTGCTCGAGCCAGAGTTGGCAATGTAGAGAAATCCTCCGTCGGGAGTCACTCCCATGCCTGTGGGCGCGGTTCCGACCGTGACTGTCGTGCCGCGGGTAAGCACCCCCGACCCATCCACCGAAAACCCGGTCACAGTGCCGTCAAACTGGTTGGCTACGTACAAGAACTTTCCGTCCGGTGTTACTGCTATTCCAGCGGGGCCTGGATTACTGGGAGCGGAAGGGTCCGCCACTGGAACATCGGACCCGACCTTCGTGAGAGTCGTATCTTGAATCGAGAATACGGAGATGGTGCCGGAATCCGGTTTGCACTGCAGACCTTGATTGGCCACGAACAGGAAGTGGCCGCCCGAATCGATCGCCATAGCCAAGGGAATGAGACCAGCTGGCGCACTCCCGCTGGCCGGGCTCAGCGTGCCGTCGGATTTCACCGTATAAGCTGAGATACTTCCCGGGTTGTCCGGCAATGTGCATGGGGTGGGCGGAACCGTGGGTGTAATTGCCGGGTTGCTATTGACAATAAACAAGGCACTTCCGGAAGGAGCCAAAAGCATCGCCGAGGGTATCGTGCCGGTGGCCACCCCAGCGCCATTCGCAGTTAGGACGCCGGTCGCCAGGTTGATGGTGTACGCCGAGACCAGCGAATCTCCCTGTGTGCTGACAAACAGAGCTCCCGTGCCCGAAGAAGTCGTCGAACTACTGGTCTTGCACGCGTTCAAACCAAGCAGAAAAACTGGTACCAGCAACCCTGGCAGGAAACGAAACCTCGTCCCCATTCTTTATCCCTGTCCTCTCTCCAGTTCCCGAATCGCCCAACAGATATCATGCCGGCAGATCAAGATCCAAAAGTACCTTCATTTGTGTATCAGGAATGTCCGGGAAGAGCAAACAGCGCTGGATGGTTGGAACCAGCATGAAACAAGAAAGTTGCCCGCGGTTTGCTCACTTGGAACGGCTGACACCGGTCTCCACCGGGTTGGTCTGCGGACGAGCTTCCGCAGCGTCAGTGAGGTCGGACTCTGGTTCGGTACCCTCGCCCGGATTCTGACCGCCATCGGCCGCGGCAAGCGGCAGTCGGATCTCGACCTGCAACCCACCCTCGGAACGATTGGACGCTCTCACGCTTCCGCCGTGGAGGCGCACTGCCCGCTCGGTGATGGCGAGACCCAGCCCGGCTCCGCCAGTCTGGCGGCCACGCGCATCGTCAATGCGATAGAACGGCCGGAACAGTTTGTCGAGCGCATCCTCCGGAACGCCGGGTCCCGAATCGACAACCCGGATCACAGTTTCCGGGCCGCCAGTCCCGTGACCTCGCTCCATCGAGATCTCTGCGCAGGTCCCTTCCTGCGTGTAACGCGCGGCATTGCGCACCACGTTTTCAATGGCACTGTATAGCAAACTAGCCACGGCCATGACCCGGCAGTGGTCCTTGATTACACACTTCACGCCACAATTGCGGCCCTGGGCTTCGAAATCGGCATCGGCTGCGATTCCCTCGATCATTTCTCCAAGAAAAATTGGCGCCTTTTGCCGCGAGTCGTTACCGCTTTCGAGACGAGCAATTGTGAGCAAACCTCCGATTAGATCGTTCAGGCGATCGGCTTCCAGATCGATGCGCTCTAACGCGCTGTGCGCCTCTACCCCAGAACGCTGGCGGGCCAAAGCCGAGGCCACGTTGAGACGTGCCAGCGGCGACCTGAGTTCGTGGGAAATATCGTTCAGCAAGCGGGATTGCGCACTCACCGACTCTTCCAGCCGCTCAGCCATGGCGTCAAAATCACGCACCAATTGCGCCATTTCGTCGCGTCGCCGGGCAGTCAGTCCGCCCGCTCTTGCCGTGAGGTCGCCCGCGGCCAAACGCCGCGTTGCTGCTCGAAGGCGAACTACCGGCGAGGTCAAATATCGCGCCAACAGGTAACACACCAGCCCCGACGAAACAATCCAGATCAAAATGCTCAACCCAGGAACGCCACCCGGCCCGAACGGCCCGCTTGGCGGCAAGAAAGCCACCAGGGTGTAGCGATGCCCGCTCCCTGCAACCAGAACCTGCCGCCGGAACGGGCTGGGCATCAGACGCTGCCAGAAGTCGCGGGCCGGTGGGTTGACGCCCTTGCCCAGGGATTCGGCCCATCGCGGCAGGTCGCGCCCAGACATACTCTGCCCCCTTTCGCCCAGTAAATAGGCCCGCACATGCTGCGACTCGCGCACCTCGTCGAGGTAACGCCGAACCTCCGCCTCGCCGCCCTGTTCGTAAGCCTGCACCGCCTTGGTCAACACGTTGGCCTGTTGCGCGTCCCAGGTGGCCGACTCGCCGCGCTCGCGCATCGCCACGGTGATCAATATGGCCAGCACCAGGAACAGCGTATGGGCCACCCAGTACGACAGAAAAATCTTGAGAAACAAGCTTCTCATGACACGCTGCTCCTGGTCTTCTCTTGGGCAGTCTTGTCTTGAGCAATTCTGTCTGGGCTGGCTTTCTCGGACACGGGCTCCTGCGGCCGGGTGAAGATGTAACCTACGCCGCGGACGGTTTTGATGTGATCCACTCCCGAATCGGAATCGCCCAGCTTTTTTCTGATCTTGCTGACGTGCATGTCAATGCTGCGGTCAAAGGGCGAAAACTTCCGGCTGAGCACGATATCCACCAGCCGTTCGCGAGGCACCACCCGCCCAGCTTCACGCAGCAGCACGTGCAGTAAGTTGAACTCGACCGAGGTCAACTCCACCGGCTTTCCTCTCTGAAGGACAGTTCGGGTGCCGGGGTCAAGTTCGACCTCGCCCACGCGCAGCAGTTCAGAGGGCTGCCCGCTGCTCGCTCTTTCCGAGGTGCGCGTCCGCCGCAGAATGGCCCGAATGCGCGCTACCAGTTCACGAGGATTGAAGGGTTTGGGAAGGTAGTCGTCGGCGCCAATCTCCAGACCTACAATGCGGTCTACGTCTTCCCCACGCGCGGTCAGCAACAGCACCGGAATTCTCGACTTTTCACGCAGGCGCCGCAGAACTTCAAAACCGTTCAACCCGGGCAGCATCACATCGAGCACCACCAGCAAGTGGTCTCCGCTCAAAGCTTGCTCCAGGCCGCGATTGCCGTCAGGCGCAGATTCCACCTGAAAGCCCTCCGGCTCCAGGTATTCGCTGACCAGGCTGCACAGCTCGACATCGTCGTCGATGACTAGAATGCGATCCACAAGCTCCATTGTACTTCTACATCAGCGTGTCTGATCCTGCGGTAAAGAATTGTCAAGGCGGGAGTTTACCCTTTACAAAACTTTACTCCACTTGACCGACTCTTTACCGCCGCCGCACGAGGAAAGTGACTCTAATTGTTAATAGAGATGGGAAGGTTGCGGCGAGTCAAGGCGCCGGGCGGAGGAAGTATGAAATCGAATTATTTCAAGGTTCTGGCGGTTGCGTTGCTTCTGGCTGTGGTGGCCGCGATCGGAGTATCGCAAACCGTTAAACGCGTCCACATGCGGGGTGACGGCATGTTCGCTGGACCAGAGTTTGGCGGGCACATGCTCGCCTACTTTACCCGCAAGCTGGACCTCACAGATGCGCAGCAGGCACAAGTGAAAGACATCATGGCCAAGGAAAAACCGGCATTTCGCCCGTTGCTGCTGCAGATGGCGCAGCACCACCAGCAGCTGCGGCGGTTGGTGATGAGCGACGGCTTCGATGAAGCGAAAGTCCGTGAACTCGCTTCGCAGCAGACCCAAGCCATGACTGAACTCACTGTACAGAGAGCACGGGTGGCATCGGAACTGTTGCAGGTCTTGACGCCCGACCAGAAAACCAAGCTGACCGCGATTATCAATCAGCATGAACAACAGCTCATGAATCACGTGCAGGAGCAGGGGCAGACCCAGAGTCAGTAAAACGGTCATCGGTCTTCAGTCGTCATTTGGTTTCGTCTTGACGCAGCATCGTAGCCAGAAAGGAAATAAAAACCGTAGCAACTAACGCGGGTTCATCAAGAGCTCATCCGGGTGCTTGCGGAGAAGATGGCGTTCGGAGTCGGGACGGCCGTGCAATGCTGGACGATGGCGATCGAGGCGGCGCTCACAGACGCACCACTCACAGCGCTGGGCAGGCTGAATGCGGTTGATGAAATTGTGCAAAACTACAAACTCCTCGCCGGCAAAGTGCAATTCGACTAGCGACGAGCTAAGCGCTCTTCGCGGAGACAGAGACAGGGCCAATTCACATGGACGCAATATATCTTTACCTCATCGCTTCGAGCGGGTTCTTCCTGCTCGGCTGGGTTGTTCTGCTGCTAGTTGCGTACGCTCTCGCATTCCGGGGCGATTCGGCCTAGGCGGCGGCTTTCTTCGCCCGATCCAGGGGAACGACAATCCTGAAGCCGGTGCTGATAGAATCACATCTATTAGAAGCACATGCTGCCCAAAAGCCTGCGACCCCTGTTTCCTTACCTGAAGAAGTACCGCAACAGCTTCATGGTTGGCATCGTCTGTGTCTTCTGCAACAACGGAATCTGGATCCTTTTTCCCCTGGTCCTGCGACGGGCGATCGACGATCTTCGTCTGGGTGTGAATGAGCAGAAGCTGCTGACCTATTCCCTGCTCCTGCTGGCCGTGGCCGCGATCAAGGGTATCTTCCAGTTCCTGACGCGTTGGATCATGATCGGAATTTCGCGCGAGATTGAGTTTGACCTGCGCAACGACCTGTTCCGGCACCTGGAAAGCCTGTCATATTCCTACTATCAGCGCACTCGCACCGGCGACATCATGGCCCGGGCCACCAACGATTTGAACGCCGTCCGCATGCTGCTAGGGCCGGCCATCATGTATTCGGCCAACACGATCGTGTTTACCGCCGGAGCATTGGCCTTCATGCTTTCCATCAGTCCCAGGCTGACGCTTTATGCCTTCTTGCCGCTGCCGTTGGTGAGCATCGTAGTGCAGTACTTCGGCAAGCTGATTCACGAACGCTTCGAAAAAATCCAGGCGATGTTTTCGGAGATCTCGGCCCGGGCCCAGGAAAACTTCTCGGGTGCCCGCGTGATCCGGGCTTACGTGCAGGAAGATGCGGAGATCGCGGCTTTCGAGACTTCCAATCGGGAATACATTAACCGCAGCCTCAAGCTGGTCCGGTTGATGGGTATGCTGTGGCCCACGCTGGAAACCATGCTTGGACTCGCCATCGTCCTCGTGCTTTGGCTCGGCGGGCGCGAAGTTCTGAGCGGGCGCATCACGCCTGGCGGCTTCATCGCCTTCAATACCTACATGGTGCAGTTGACCTGGCCGGTGATCGCGCTGGGCTGGGTGATCAACATTTTCCAGAGGGGAACGGCATCTATGGGGCGTATCAATGAAATCCTGGTGGAGAAGCCCGAGATCGAGGATAGCCCGGAAATAAAGGCAGCGGGCGAGGGCGTCCGCTCCACACAAATAAGAGGCGAGATCGAGTTCCGCGGACTGAACTTTGCCTATAACGGAGTGCCCGTTCTGCACGACATTAATCTGCGCATCCCGGCGGGCAGCAGCCTGGCCATCGTCGGCCCTACCGGCTCCGGAAAGACTACGCTGGTCAGCCTTATCCCTCGTATCTACGATGCTGCGCCGGGAAGCGTGTGGATCGACGGCCAGCCGGTGGGGGAATATCGACTCGAGTCGCTTCGCCGCCAGATCGGCTTCGTGCCGCAGGAAACTTTTCTGTTTAGTGAAACTGTGCGGGAGAACATTGCCTTCGGACAGGAAAATGCCACGGAGCAGGAAGTAGGTTCGGCGGCGGAGGCAGCGAATATTGCCACCGACATCGAAGAATTTCCGGAACAATATCAAACCATGGTGGGCGAACGCGGGATCACCCTTTCGGGCGGACAAAAGCAGCGCACGGCGATAGCCCGCGCCATCATTCGCAATCCCCGCATCCTGATTCTCGATGACGCGCTCTCCAGCGTCGATACCCACACCGAAGACAAAATCCTCAACCATCTTCGCGAAATCATGCAGGACCGCACCACGATCTTCATCTCGCATCGCGTCTCCACCGTGCGCAATGCCGACAAGATCGCCGTGCTGCACGCTGGCCGGGTCGTGGAACTGGGCACGCACGAGGAACTGCTGGCCCGGAACGGGTACTACAGCGACCTCTACAACAAACAATTGCTGGAAGAGGAACTGGCAGAAGTCTAGACTCGGTCGTCGGCCATCAGTCGTCAAAGGCTGCGGAGACGTGCTTTTGCGGAAGACCGACGAGCGACAACTGCTGCTTGTGTTATCTGGGGTTAAAACTTTCTATGAAGCGAGTGCTCACGCCCGAGCTGCTGGACACTGACTCCGGCACGCGCGCTGAAATCGCCGCCTCGCTCGGTGACCTGCGGCGGATCAACCGCTGGTTCGGGGGCATCGCTACTACCGAACAGATGGTCCGGCGCGTGGCGCAGGCAATCAAGGTGTCGTCACTTTCACTTCTGGAAGTCGCGGCGGGATCTGGATATGTCCCCGCGACTGCCCGTGAGCGACTTCGGAACCAGGGATTAAACCTGCAGGTCACGTTACTGGATCGCGCCCCATCGCACCTGAACGGCGGAAATCGGGCGGTAGCCGCGGATGCCTGTGCGCTTCCCTTTTGCGACGCAAGTTTCGACCTTTTGAGCTGCACCCTGTTCGCACATCATCTAAGCACTGATGAACTCCGGCAATTTGTCGATGAAGCCTTGCGAGTCTGCCGAGTTGCGGTGCTGATTAACGATCTAGTCCGGCACGCGCTGCATACGTCGCTGGTCTACGCCGGCCTGCCGCTCTATCGCAGCCGCATCACCCGGCACGACGCTCCAGCTTCGGTTCGCCAGGCTTACACGCCGAAAGAGATGCGGGCGTTGCTGGCGCGAACTAGCGCGTCGCGCGTGGAGATTCATCGTCATTATCTGTTCCGCATGGGAGTGATAGCGTGGAAATCAAATGCATAGGCCCACGAGATTTGGCGGAAGGCGGAAGGCTGCTAGTTGAGGGCTGAATGCTTCACTACGACCTCATCATCATCGGCGGCGGCCCGGCGGGCACATCCGCCGCCATCACTGCCGCCCGCGGCGGCGCCGGCGTGCTGCTGCTCGAACGCGGCCGATTCCCCCGCCACAAGGTGTGCGGCGAATTTGTCTCGGCTGAATCCCTCGGCCTGCTCACGAATCTTCTTGATCACGATCACGCGACGCTGTTGCGCGACGCAGTCCGAATTTCTAAGCTACGTCTCTTCCTCGACGGCCGCACGCTGCAGACGGCCGTGGACCCCCCGGCCGCCAGCATCGCCCGGCTCAACCTCGATGCCGCCCTCTGGCACTCGGCCGGGGGCGCGGGTGTGGACGCGCGACAGCAAGTCACAGTGCAGAGCGTCGGCGGCACTGGTCCGTTCCGTATCATGACCACGGCCGGCGGGTTTGAGGCGCGCGCCCTGGTGAACGCTTCCGGGCGATGGTCCAATCTGAATCTCCCGCCTACAGAAAGAGAGCGACGGGAAAAGTGGCTAGGGATCAAGGCTCACTTCGCCGAGCCCGCCGCTGAGCCCTCGGTAGATCTGTATTTCTTCGAGGGTGGCTACTGCGGGGTCCAGCCAGTTCACGCTAACGGGGAAAACGCAAGGGTGGTGGGAAGAGTGAATGCTTCGGCGATGGTACGCGCCGATGTTGCCAGCACACTGGCTGAAGTCTTCGCCCAGCATCCGGCATTGCACGAGCGCAGTCGACGCTGGACTTCCCTCAGCGATCCCGTAAGCACCTCTCCCCTGCTCTTCCGCAATCCGCAGCCGAACAGGGACGGGATCCTAATGGTGGGGGACGCCGCAGGTTTTGTGGATCCATTTGTCGGCGATGGAATATCTCTCGCCTTGCGCAGCGGATCGCTGGCTGCGCACTGCCTGGCTCCGTTCTTCGCGGGCGAGGCTTCCCTGTCCGATGCAGCCTCCCGCTATCGCGAACTCTACGGACGATCGCTGCTGCCCGTGTTCCGCGCGTCTTCGAAGATCCGGCAAATGCTGAGATTGCCCCGCACGCTACGCAAGCCACTGCTGATGCTGCTGGAAAATGCTCCCGGCATCACCCGGTTTGCCGTGAGAAAGACGCGGTAAACCAGCTTCGTCACACCGAAGTCGCCGCGGACTTGCAAATTAGGTATTCGCCCCCAAGAACTCCTAGCGAACCACCAGCACTTCGCGAACATTATCCCGGGCGAGAAAGAATTTGATAGAACCAAAATCGCGGAAAAGATTTTCTATGTTCCGATTGTTGAACACTCGTTGCAGACGAAAATTGTTTGAAGCTGCGCGCGGCGCCCCTTTTTTCGCCTCTCCGCGGTGATCGATAAGCTGCATCTCCAGGGTGTCCAGTCCAACAATATGGTAGCGGTAGCAGGGCGCGTCCGGTCCTGCTTCCTGGGTATGAAAAAATGCCAACAGGCTGCCGCCGGGTTTGAGCAACGACCACAGCCGTCCGACCACCGGCTTCACCAGGCTTTCGTCCAGGTAATCGGGCAGGTTCCAGCACAACACAATGTCGAACTGTGCCGCCGGAAATACCAGGTTTTCCTCCAGGAAGCGCTTACTGTCCAGAACCGTTTTGCCGGTCTCATCCTTTGTGACCAGCGACGGGTCCGTGGAGGAAACCAGCAGGTCGTCGCTGTAAATCTTGTGTCCCCGCTCGGTGCAGTAGCGGATGTTGGCGGGAGAGGTCGATCCCAGATCCAGCACGCACAGGGTTTCTTCTGAGTCCAGCTCTTTGACCAGTTGAGCCAGGCTGCTGGAGCGGCGCGTCAGCCGCTTCGATCCCTGGGCTGACCCGGGATTCTGCGCGGCGCTGTCGGATGAACTGCGAAAAAGTTTCATCAAGCTGTGTGCCACTGACGCCGTCGGTTGATGCTGGCGTCTGGTTCATTCACTTTCGGGTCTCACGCTGGTTTTAAGCTCTTATGATGAGTCGTAAGCGGAGCCCGGGGGCTGGACTATTTACCTTCGTTTACGTTAGCTTTCCCCGCAACCGCGGAACCCGCGCCTCCGGAAACAGCGCCGGCGGCAGCGGATGCGCTGGCGGTCGAAGCCGACTTGGCCCCATCCGTCTTTGCCCCGTCAGCCTTGGCGGTCTCTCTCTGAATATCAACCTTGCCCTTAAAGTACGCGCCCTCTTCGATTGCAACGCGCTGCGTCGCGATATCGCCCACGACGACGGCTGACTTGGTTAGCTCCGCCCGCTCACTGGCGCGGATATTGCCCTCCAGCTTGCCCTGAACGATCACGCCCTTGGCATTCACATTGGCTCGCACTTGCCCGTGAGGACCAATGATCAACCGGTTCCCGGACAGTTCGATGCTGCCTTCCACTTGGCCGTCCACGTAAAGATCCTCGCTACCGGAGAGTTCTCCCTTGATGATGACGGATTTCCCAATGTGGGCAAACTCTGCGGTCTTCGGCGTCTCCATAGATTTCGGCCTCCTCGGCCCTGTTTACCACGTGACAGGTGCGCGGGAATTCCAAGTCACCTGTTATTACTTGCCAGATCCAAAACCATCAAGTCCAAACAATCAGGACGTCCAGAAAAATCAGATCCAAAGCAATTAATGGAAAGGAAACCCAGCAAGCTTTCGCGAACGCCATTCTGCTTCATCGAACTATATCTCACAGCGACCACCGGGGCAACCGGGCAAACGCTGAACCCGGCGTGAAACTGGTGGCTTTCACGGTTCCGGCCGTGTCCCTCGTGAGCCCCGCCTGCGGCCTCTTAGACAACACCTACGTACCGTTCTTCGTCTAATCTGGTAGGGCGTGCGTACCCTTATGAAGCTGATTCCCTCTCGGCCCGCTTCGCGACTCCTGTTCTGTGCGCTCGCGCTCACCACCAGTACGTGGAGTCCAGCCGAAGAACCGCCTGCGCTGCAGCCAAACGAACTGGTCAGGCGTGCCATCGCGAATGAAATCAAATCCGACAACCAGACTGCGAAATACATGTTCCGCGAGCGCAAGGAAACCCCCAACGGTTCCCAGACCAAACTCATGGTGGAAACCCGCGACGCCATGGTGGGCATGGTGGTGGCCTACAACGACCATCCCCTGAACCCGCATGAGCTACAGGGAGAGTATCGCCGGATTCAGCGTTTCATCGACGATCCCGGAGAGCTGGATCGCAAGCGCAAGAAAGAGAAAGAGGATTCCGAAAGGGTCAAGAGTATCCTGAGGGCCTTGCCAGACGCTTTCCTCTACGCATATGACGGAACTGACACGGGCAAACCGGGTATGGGAAAGCCGGGCGAACCACTGGTGCGGCTCAGCTTTCGCCCCAATCCGAAATATGAGCCGCCGACCCGGGTCGAGCAGGTCCTTACCGGTATGCAAGGCATCGTTCTGGTCGACACCCAAGAGCAGCACATCGCCAGAATCGACGGCACGCTCTTCCGGGATGTGGCCTTCGGGTGGGGCATCCTCGGCCATTTGGACCGTGGCGGCCATTTCCTGGTCGACCAGATCGATGTCAGTGACAACAACTGGACCATCAGCCGCATGGAACTGACTTTCACCGGCAAGGTTCTCTTGTTCAAGAGCCTTAATATCAAGTCGACTGAGGTTTACAGCGATTTTCATCCCGTGCCCGCGGATTTAACTTTTGCCCAGGGAGCAGAACTGCTGAGAAAACAGATGGCCACCGTGGCGGAGAATCAACCCTAGACCGCAAGCGTCAAGTGAGCCAGTAGTCCAATCCCCGCCCAAGGCCTATAATCTCTGAGGTGAACAGGCCCTTCGTCGGAGGTGTTTATGTCGGTTCGCACTCCGGTCGTCTCCCTTCTTCTCCTCTTTTTTCTCGTTTCAATTTCAATTTACCCCGCCGGGGCAAAAAACAAGAAGAAGCAACAGCTGCCCGACAACGTACTAAATGCACAGAGAGTGCTCGTGGTAATTCGCCCTGACGCGGGAGAGCCCCTGACCAATCCGAGGGCCAATCGAACTGCCCAGGATGAGGTAGAGAGGGCGATCTCCAAGTGGGGTAGATTCGATCTGGTGATGGACGCGTCGACCGCGGATTTGATAGTTGCGGTTCGAAAGGGACATGCGGGCGGCCCGACGATTAGCAATTCGCCGGCGGATAACCGTCCCGTCATCTTTCAACCGGGTGGTGAGCCGGGAGCTGGCGTCCGTCTCGGTGGCCAGCAAGGTCGTCCCCCCGATCTCACCAATCCCGGACTTGGACCCGAGGATAGAGGGCCACACATCGGCAGCCAGATTGGCCCATCGGAAGACATGTTTGAAGTTTATCTAGGCGGCATCGGAGATCCGCTGGATGCGGCGCCGATCTGGCGATATAGCGGCAAGAACGCCTTGAGTGGACCACAGGTCACCGCGGTCGAGCAGTTCCGGAAGGCGATTGAGGAGTCCGAGAAGCAACGCCAGCAGAAACCATAGGTTTCTTCACTAGCCGTATCGGTCCACTCTCACTGGCCCGCGATCGTCTCCTTACGTACCGTGAGCTTCTCGATCAGATCTTCGCGGATGCCGTATCCGGTCCCTGGTTTGTCGCTGACCGCGATTGTGCCCTGAGGACTGACTTTCACCTCGGGTTCGATGATGTCTTCCTTCCAATAGCGTTTCGAGGCTGACACGTCGCCCGGCAAACGGAAATTCTGCAGCGTGGAAAGCGCGATATTGTGGGCGCGGCCTACGCCCGATTCGAGCATTCCGCCGCACCATACGGGAATGTTATTGTTCTGGCAGACGTCGTGCACCTTTCTGGCCTCGCTGAACCCGCTGACCCGTCCGACTTTGATGTTCACGATACGGCAGGCGCCGGTTTCGACCGCGGCCGCGGCATCGCGCGCGTGGCGGATGGACTCGTCCAGGCAAATGGCAGTGCGCAGCTCCTTTTGCAGCCGGGCATGATAGTAAACGTCGTCGTTCCAAAGCGGCTGCTCAATCATCAGCAGCTTGAAACGATCGAATTTGCGCAAGTGCTCGACCTCATCGAGGGTATAGGCGGAGTTGGCGTCGCAGCTCAGCACAATCTCCGGCCAGCGCGAGCGAATCCGCTCTAGCACATTCACATCCCAGCCCGGCTTTACTTTCACCTTGATCCGGCGGTAACCTGCAGCGAGTTCGAGTTCAATTTTGTCCAGCAGTTGCTCAACGGAGTCCTGTATGCCGATGGAGACGCCGCACTGAATCTCGCGCGTCGTACCCCCCAGCAGCTTCCATAGGGGCTCCTGCTTCTGTATCGACTCCGCGTCCCACAGCGCATTCTCGACGGCAGCCTTGGCCATGCGGTGCCCTCGCACCCTGGCCATGAGTCCCGCGCTCTCGTGGGCAGCCGTTAGAGTGTGCCCCAACACTGCCGGCGCCAGGTAATGCTTGATGGTGGACCAGGCAGGCTCGATCCATTCCGAGCTATAAAACGGATCTTCGGCGGCGACACACTCTCCCCATCCAACCACTCCGTCGCACTGGACGGTGAGCAGCAGGATGCGGCGGCTATAGAGACGGCCGAAGCTCGTCTCAAAAAAATGGACGAGCGGCATCTGGATTTCGCGCAGGGTAATGGTTTCAATTTTCATGTGAATTTAGAACGAGTACATCCACTTTTCGTTCCAACGGCCCAGCAAGAACTTACCATTCCTCTGATGGTCCCGTTCGTATCCCAGCACCGCCAGGTCCTGGGAAAATGCCTGCAGAAAATCCTGGCGGTTACAGTCCTGGACTTCCTTGGCACGATCTCGCGTACCGGGCGAGGCTTTCCAGTCGTAGATCTGTGCCGGAACTGAAATTGTCCTTAGCGTCTCAAACCCGGGTTTAGGCGCCGCCCGCAATAGATTCTCAACCCGTTTCGACTTCAACCACCATTCCGCCACCAGCCGGTCTGAAGGCAGACCGCCCTGCAGTGGAGAAGAGGTTATCCCGTACTGGTTGACGTTGTAACGGCGGGCAATCGCTCCTAGGCGCTCGATGTTCAAATATGCATTCTTGATTTCCAGCGGATCAAATGTCCACTCGATCAATTCAAATCCACGGGCGAGAGCGTCTTCCCGCTGAAAAAGCTTGATTTGCCGTCCCAGCCCGGCGTTGCGATATTCCGCGCGCACCGCCAGCATCTGTGAATGCAAATAAGAATGTCCTCCGCGCGCGCCCGGTATGGTTAGCGCGAAGGCCACCACTTTCCCACTGTCAAACGCTCCGATGACCTGCCCGCCGATTTTCTCGGCCACGATAAACATACGCAGGGGCATCAGTTCTGCGTCGGTGAAATTCCAGACTTCCTTCTGCAACCCGACGCATGCCGACACCTCATCCAGATCGTGGCACTTGCGAATCACCATGGTATCTGAGGTCATCCCGCTTCACGCCCGCCCCCGTGCTGGTTTTCCCGCTTGTTGTCCCCTTCGTCGTCCCGCGCGTGGCGCTTTGCCTCTTGCCACAGCGATTCCAGCTCGGCCATGGACGCCTCCTGCGGGCCTCGTCCGGACGCGCGCAACTGTTTCTCCATCCACTGAAAGCGGTGCTTGAATTTTCTGTTGCTCTTTCTGAGCGCTGACTCAGGATCAAGCGAGAGATAGCGCGCGATATTCACCAGCACGAAGAACAGATCCCCTACCTCTTCTTCCAGGTGTTGCCGGAGAGCTTCCTGTACTTGCGCTTTGCCCGCGCCTGCAATGCCCTGGGAATGCGGCCGCGGACCCGGCGCGGGAAATTCTTCGAGACCCCGCTGCAATTCTTCCGTCTCCTCTTGCAGCTTTTCAAAAAGACCGTCCATATCGGGCCAGTCGAAACCCACATCGGCGGCGCGTGAACTGAGTTTGTAGGCTTCCATCAGCGCGGGCATCGATGTAGAAACACCAGCCAGTACGGACTCCAGTAAGCTCGAGTCCTTTCCCGTGCTGCCCGGTTCCGTCTGCCGCTTCTTCTTTTTTTCTATCTCTCGCGCCTTGAGGCTTTGCCAGTTCCGCAACACTTCGGATGAGGTTTCAGCCTTCACGTCGCCAAAGACGTGCGGATGGCGGTCGATCAGCTTGTTGGCGAGGCGGTCCAGCACGTCATCAATCGAAAATGTGCCCTGGTCCTTTGCCATCTGGGCGTAAAACAGAACCTGCAAGAGCAGATCGCCGAGCTCACCCGGAAGCTCATCCCAATCCCGATTGGCGATGGCTTCGAGAACTTCGTAAGTCTCTTCCAGCGTGTAGGGCTTGA